>Ga0213874_10000067_pt1 | contig 15613 bp, 5 predicted proteins | sample BarmaccomBMRX_R7_FD_160098 | JGI IMG/M metagenome (GOLD analysis project Ga0213874, IMG submission 160098) | Root-associated microbial communities from Barbacenia macrantha in rupestrian grasslands, the National Park of Serra do Cipo, Brazil - RX_R7 | ecosystem: Host-associated > Plants > Roots...
AGCAGTGTGCGCTCGGCCTGGCTCACCAAGCACAGTTCGTCCACCCGCTGCTCGGGCTGGGCGACCAGGGCCTGCAACGCCTGCTGCCAGTGCCCCAGCAGGCGCTTCACTGTGTCTGGCTCAAACAGATCAGTACGATACTCCATCCAGGCGTCAATCCCGTGATCGTTCTCTTGAACAAAGAGCGATAGGTCAAACGGGGTAGCCTCGAGCAAAGGCTCTTCAAGCAGTAAGGTAACCCCCTGCCAATTTTGTTGAGACAGGACATCTTGTTGCTCAGCAAACATGACCTGGAAGAGGGGGGAATGACTCAGCTCACGGCGCGGCTGAAGGGCTTCCACGATATGTTCAAAAGGCACCTCCTGATGGCTGTAGGCCCCCAAGGTGACTTCACGCACATGGGCCAGCAACTCGCCTACCCGCGCTTGGCCTTCCACGGTGCAGCGCAAGACGAGCGTGTTGACGAACAAACCGATCAGCCCTTCCAGTTCGACTTGGCTGCGATTGGCAATCGGAGTGCCCACCGCCAGATCAGTTTGACCGCTGTAGCGCTGCAACACCACCAGCCAGCCTGCTAGCAATGTCATAAACAGCGTCACCCCTTCTTGTTGGCTCAACGCTTGCAACTGCTGGTGCAAGCAGGCGTCTAGATGCAGATGCTCGCGTGCCCCACGCGTGCCTTGCACTGACGGGCGAGGATGATCGGTGGGCAACGGCAACGGCTCTAGCCCCGCCAAGCGTTCGCGCCAATAGGCCAGTTCGGCCTGCAGGTACTGCCCCTGCACCCACTGGCGCTGCCACACTGCATAGTCGCGGTACTGGATCGGGAGGGGGACCAACGGTGCCTGGCTGCTTTGCTGATGAGCCAGATAGCATTGTGCCAGTTCTTGGAGCAGCAGTTGCATGGAACGGCCATCGGTGATTACATGATGCATGGTCAGCAGTAGCACCCACTCCTGCGTCTCAAGCCGCAACAAACGCGCTCGCCACAAGGGGCCTCCTCGCAAGTCGAAGGGCCTATGTGCCTCGTGATGAGCCAGCCGACGCCATTCAGCATCACATTCAGTGGGCGCAAGCTCGCTCAGATCGAGATGCAGCAGGGGCGAACGACCTGCTGGCAGCAGTTCTTGGACAGCTTGCCCCTCGTGCTCGGCAACATAGAGGCGCAGCACTTGCTGACGGGCTTCCACCCGGCGCAAGCTGGCTGCCAAAGCGAAAGCATTGAGTGGACCAAGCAGGCGCACGATCAGCGGGACATGATAGGCCGATTGCCCAGGTTCTAACTGTTCGAGAAACCAAAGCCGCTCTTGGGCAAAGGAGAGTGGAGCGGGAATGCTCGCCGAAGATGGCCGTAACGGGGGCAGGAGCCAGCGCGGCTCAGCTCGCAGTTCCTGCTGCACACGTTCTGCTAGGGCCGCCAAGGTGGGAGCCTCAAAAAGCGTGCGCAAGGGGAGTTCCGTGCCCATTTGCTCACGGATACGCGCCACTACCTGCATGGCAACTAGGGAGTGGCCTCCCAGGGCAAAGAAGTTGTCGTGTAAGCTGACGTGGGGCACGTGCAAGAGCGCTTGCCAGATGCCAGCAAGCAGGTCGGCAATCGGCCCATGCGACTGTTTGCTGCCCTGGCGGGGCTCCTGCTCGTGAGCCACCTGAGGCAGGGGAAGGGCTTTGCGGTCGACTTTGCCATTAGCTGTCAATGGTAGAGCATTAAGCACAACAAGATGAGCAGGCATCATGTAATCAGGCAACTGCTGACGGAGGGCATCCAGAATCTGTCGCAAAGGAGTGGCCGCAGGTGAAAGCACCACATAGGCGAGGATCTGCTTGCTGCCAGCTCGGTCGTCGCCAGCGACGACAATACACTCCCGAACAGCAGGATGCTCCAGGAGTGCCTGCTCGATCTCACCAAGTTCAACGCGATAGCCGCGCACTTTCACCTGGAAGTCGCTCCGTCCCACAAATTCCAGCCGGCCATCGGGCAAATAGCGCACGAGATCGCCCGTGCGATAGAGCCGTGCCCCAGCGAGACTGCTAAACGGATGGGGCACAAAGCGCTCCGCAGTCAGCTCTGCTTGACCTAGATACCCACGGGCTAGTTGCACCCCACCCAAGTAGAGCTCCCCTTGTACACCGATGGGCACTGGTTGCATGTGGGCATCAAGTACATAGAGCTGTGTACTGGCAATGGCACGTCCGATATCTGGTTGCCTCTCACTGCCCACCTCTCCCACAGCTACCGGCCCCGAAGTGGCCACCACCGTCGCCTCGGTGGGACCATAGTTATTAATCAGTTGGAAGGGCAGTTTGTGCTCAGGTGCTCGATGGAGTCGATCCCCTCCCGTCAGTAGGATGCGCAAGGCAGACCTTGTCGGCCAAGCTCGTTCAAGGAGGTGCTCAGCAATGGGTGTGGGCACAAAACTGATGGTGCTGGCTTGCTCAGTGAGCCAACTGACAAGCTGCTCAGGAATCAGACGAGCCGCATCGTCCAGCAGCGTCACGCTTGCTCCCGCCACAAGCCCAGGCCACAGTTCCCACACGCTGGCATCAAAGCCCAGGCCAGCTAACTGCATGGTTCGATCCGTTGCAGCCAAGCCGAAGGACTGGATGTGCCAAGACACCAGATTGCTCAGACTGGCATGCGTAATCATCGTTCCCTTGGGTCGGCCTACCGAGCCAGAGGTGTAGATCACATAGGCCAAGTGCTGCGGCTGCACCCGTTGCTCTGGTCGGCTGATGGGCTCTTGCAAGAATCGCTCCTGCTCACTGTGCAGGCACACTATAGGCAGCCGACTGTCGACCAGTTGCTCCTGCACATGTGTTTGGGTGAGCACCAGTCCCACCTGAGCATCACGCAACTGATAGAGCAAGCGTTCTCGCGGCAAGGAGACCTCCATAGGCACATAGCTGCCGCCACTCTTGAGCACGGCCACCAGAGCCACAACCAACTCTAGGCTCCGTTCCAAGCACACACCCACCAGAATTTCAGGCTCCACGCCCTTTCGTTGCAGGTAATGAGCCAGTTGATTGGCACGTCGGTCCAGTTCGCCATAGGTAAGATGAGCATCGGCCTGCACCAGAGCAATCGCATCCGGCTGCTGCTGGGCCTGTTGCTCAAACAACTCCTGCACACACACGCCTTGCGGATCGACCTGCTGGGTGGCATTCCATGTGATGAGCACCTGTTCTCGCTCAGTAGCAGCTAAGAGCGGCAAGTCAGCGAGACGCTGCTCTGCCTGCTGGCCGATCACCTCTAGTACCTCTTGCCAGAGTTCCAACATGCGTGCAACAGTCTCCTGCTCTATTAACTGCTCTTGATAAGTCAAGGACAGCTCCAATTGTTCGCCAGGAAGTACGACGGCTGCCAGCGGGTAATGTGTCTGTTCCTCATCACCAAAGCGGTACACGCGCAGATGTCCGTGTTGCATCTGCTCAACCGGGTGATTCTCAAAGGCGAAAATACTATCAAACAAGGGCAAACCGGGTGCGATCTCGCTCACACTCTGGATCTGTACTAATGGATAATAGTCATAGTGTTGTATCGTCGCTAGACGTTGATGGATCTGTCGCAGCCAGTCTCCCACCATTGCCTGGCGAGATACGGGGACACGTACCGGTATAGTGTTCACACAGAGTCCAACGATTGATTCTGCTCCAACGAGTTCCGGGCTGCGTCCAGCCACGACCATACCAAAGAGCACTTCCGGCTGACCACTATATCGGCTCAACACAAAGGCCCAACTGGCTTGCATCAGAGTATTTGCGGTCACTTGCAGTTCGCGAGCCACGGTCCTCAGTCGCTCACTTAGCATGGACGAAAGCCGAGCTGTCTTTTTCCCATAGGTTGACTCTACAATTCTCTGCTTGGATGCATGGGCCTGTTTGAGTGGCAATGGTGTCGACTCGGTGAAACCACACAGTTCCTCACGCCAGAATTGTTCGGCGGCCTGCTGATCTTGCTGGTTCAGCCAGAGGATATAATCGCGATAGGAACGACTGGCTGGCACTACCAGACTTTGGTCCTGGGCGAGCATCTCGTAGCGCGAGAAGAGTTCGTTGAGTAGCAGAGTAATACTCCAGGCATCCAGAATGGCGTGATGGAAGCTCCAGAGCAGATGCAGTTGTTGTGGCCCTAGCTGGAACAAAGTCAAGCGCAATAACGGAGCACGCTGTTCCACAAAGCCACGTCGTTGATCCTCCTGCTGATAGGCTTGTAAGTGTTGCTTCTGTTCCTCGGGGGAAAGCTCGTTGTAATCCATGACTACGAGGGGCAACGGGACATGCTGCCAGACAACCTGGGTCAGCAGTTCCTCACCGATAAAGCTGGTGCGCAGGATCGGATGGGTCGCAACCAACTGCTGCCACGAGCCAACGAGAGCGCTCAGGTGTAAGTTACCCTCGACCAGTAGATTGACCTGCACTACATAAAGACCGCTGTCTGGAGCAGCTTGACTATGAAAGAGAAGACCAGCTTGCATCCCTGAGAGCGGATAGAGATCCTGCACCTGCCTTGAGATAGCGATACGTTCGGCGGTTCTTCCAGACCTACAAATCTGGTCTAGCAGGTGATCCAGCGATGATTGTGAGATACGCAAGAGGGGAAAATCGTCAGGGATATAGGGGAAGGTAGTTTGCTGAGACGAGGAGATAAATTGCCGTAAGCGGGTCAGATAGCGTTGGGTCAGTTGCTGCATCGTTTCGGCTCGATGCAACTGAGTACTGTACTGCCACGAGATATGCAACTGGTCCTCGACGATCATAGCAAGGACATACAACTGGTGGATACGCTGATTCTCAGGGCCGTGAGTCAATCCGGATGGCTCGGGCGCAAGCGGAAAAAGTGCATCGCTGCCCATGACTTGGTCAAACTGGCCGAGATAGTTCAAACTCACCTGAGGTTCATACCTGCCCCGCAGGCTACTTCTCACGGCAGGATCAGGGTGCAGATAGCGCAAGAGACCATACCCAATGCCGCGTTGCGGAAGCTGTCGCACCATCGCTTTGGTCATCCGCAAGGCATCAATGAGTTCTGGTTGCGCTCCTAGTTCCAGCAGAACGGGAAACTTACTGGTAAACCAACCCACAGTCCGTGAAAGGTCCACGTCGGCAAAGAGTTCTTCACGTCCATGTCCCTCTAGGTCAATAACAATGTCTGACCGACCAAAGAAGTCGTGGAAGGCCAGCCCGAGCGCGGTCAACAACACCTCTTCGATGGTGGCCCGGTAGTAGTGTCCTACGTCTCGCAGTAAGGTGTGTGTCTCTTGCACAGTCAGTTTCAACTCGACGCTACGCAGCAAAGCCACCCTATTTTCGCCTGATGGATCATCGACAGGTAAGGCATGCTCCGGTCGCTCAAGGTACTGTTGTTGCCGAAGCCAGAAGGCATACTCTCTGTGCATGGTCTCCGTCTGCACATAGTCCACTAGCCGTCCTGCCCAGTGTTGGAAGGTGCTGCTTGCCTGCAGAGGTATCAGCGGCCGGTGGTCAAGCAACTGACGGTACGCCAGTGTGACGTCTTCTAACAGCACGCGCCAAGACACGGTATCGATCACCAAGTGATGAATCGCTAGCAGCAGGCGATACCTCTGTGGGCCAGACAGACGGAAAAGGAGCGCTCGGGCCAGCGGCCCTTCTCCAATGTGCAGGCTGGCCTGTGCAGTTGTACAGAGCCTTGTCATGCTGCTGACCTGCACCTCTCCAGGCAAGCCCCGCAAATCAAGAAAAGAGAAGAGAATGCCTTCAGTGCTCTGTTGATAGTGAGCCTGCCAGTCATCCTGCGAGGTCTGTGCAAAGCGCAAGCGGAAGACATCGTGCTGGTCGAAGACCCAGTGCAGAGCGTGTTCAAGGAGCGGCACGGAGAGGGATGGAGGGAGCTGGAAAAGAAATGCCTGGTTCCAATGGTGCGGATTGGCAAGATGCAGCTCAAAGAACCAGCGCTGGATCGGCGTCAAGGCCAACATTCCCTGGCTCGCAGTTCGCTTTGCTGACTGGCTAGGAGCTAATGGAGAGACGACGGTACTTAATTGGGCAATCGTGGGAGCTTGATAGAGCTGCTTCATTGTCATGTGAAGTCCGGCCTGCCGAGCCTGAGCAATCATCGAGATACCCAGAATGGAGTCGCCACCTAGGGCAAAAAAGTTGTCGTGGATGCTGATCTGAGGCAGACGCAATACCTGGCACCAAATGCGAACCAGAAGCTGTTCGATCTCCGTGTGCGGAGCATCATACGCCAATTGAGCAGCACTATGGTACTGTCTGGGCGCGGGCAAGGCGTGCAGGTCCACTTTGCCATTAACGGTCAAGGGAAAAGCATCAAGCACAACAAGAGCAGAAGGCATCATATACTCGGGCAGGCGTTCACACAAAGCATTTTGTAAGGCGGCAGTTTCTGCTGCCTTTCCTTCTCTCGGCGGCTGTTTCAATACCACATAGGCGACCAGATGTTTGGTGCTTGCAAGATCTTCTCGCGCAACCACAACACACTCGCGCACAGCCCCATGCTCAAGCAAGGCATGTTCGATCTCGCCTAGTTCAATGCGGTAGCCACGAACTTTCACCTGGAAATCAGTGCGTCCCACAAAAGCCAAGCGGCCATTGGGCAGTTCGCGTACCACATCTCCTGTGCGATAGAGGCGTGCCCCTGCTTGAGCATCGAACGGATGGGGAACAAAGCGCTCAGCAGTCAGTTCCGGTCGGTGCAGATAGCCTCGTGCCAGTTGTACACCGCCCAGATACAGTTCGCCCTCCGCACCAGGCGGGACCGGTTGCATCTGCTCATCAAGCACATAGAGTTGCATATTGGCAATGGCTCGACCGATATCCGGCGCTCGATCCGCTGCCGCCTCTGCTATTTCCACCGCACCAGATGTCGCCACCACCGTGGCTTCTGTTGGTCCATAGTTGTTGATCAGTTGGAAGGGGAGGGAAGTACGAGGTACACGATGAAGCCGATCGCCACCCGTCAGCAGGATTCGTAAGGACAACGACGGTGGCCACCACTCCTCAAGCAACTGTTCCGTCAGCGGGGTGGGCACAAAGCTGACGGTAATGGCCTGCTCAGCAAACCAGTGCAGAAGCTGTTCGGGAGCTAGCCTTGCGGGATCATCCAACAGGGTAATACTTGCTCCAACAAGCAAAGGCGGCCAAAGCTCCCAGACACTAGCATCGAAGCCTAAGCCCGCTAGGTGCGTGGCTCGATCAGCGGATTGCATATTGAAGTTCTGGATATGCCAGAACACCAGATTGCAAAGGCTGGTATGGGTAATCATCGTCCCTTTGGGTCGCCCTGTGGAACCGGAGGTATAGATGACATACACGAGATTGTGCGGTTCCACAAGAGCCCGTGGAGCAGGCATATCTTCCCGCTGGAACAACAATGAGCTGTGATGCAAATACAACAGCTTGGCCTGATGACCGTTCAGCTTGTCGACAAGATGTGCTTGCGTAATAATAAACACTACCTGAGCGTCGTGCAGTTGGTAGCGCAAGCGATCCTGTGGCAACGAAACATCCATGGGCACATAGCAGCCTCCCGCCTTAAGGACGGCAATGATCGCGATGACCAGATCCAAACTTCGCTCCAGACAGAGTCCCACGCACATCTCTGGTCCAACACCTTGCTGTTGTAAATAGTGCGCTAGTTGATTGGCTCGCCGATTCACTTCGCTATAACTGAGCTGTACATCTGCGTGTACCAGGGCAATAGTATCGGGATGCTGTTCCACGCACAGGTCAAATAATGCATGCACATACTGGCCCTTTGGATACTCGGCCCTAGCATCGTTCCACCCTACCGGCCGTTGTTCTTGCTCAACTGTATTCAACAGGGATGTATCTGTCCCTTGCTCCACAGACTGCACTGAAAACGACTGCGTCTGTTCTTTCATGTATACAGCTCCTCTAGCTAAACGTCATACTATCAATTATTTCGTATGAGTCGGTGATGCAGATGTGCGTGAACCAATCATCCCTTCCTACATATTTATCACGATGGTCTTAACTTTTTGAGGACATGTCCTACATGTGAGTAACTTGACCCAAGACGAGGTAACTTCCTCTTCCAATGAGGTCAGCCTATGATACCTAGACTCAGGCACCTATTGCACTACTAGCATACCACGGTACGCAAGTACTCCCCCGTATGGGTAGACGTCCTACTTTTGTATGGACATCGCAAGCCTCACCCAGACGCGCCCTGTCCCTGCGGTTAGGAAGTGATGGGATAGGATGAAAGGCATGTTCAGAACACTGCACTGACCATTATCCCTCCTTCCTCACCTTTTCCTTCGCCAGTTCCACATTCTTAAGATTCATCATTGCATAGAGCCCACCGATAAGCATAAGGACACCTGTACCTAAAAAAATAGTGTCTATGGGACCAAATGTGACACCGAACCATGTAGCGCGGAATCTATATAGTAGAGTACTGGCTAAGTACCCTGCAACGCTCAGGGAGAGTATCGAGGCCAAGCTGAAAGCTGGCGTAATTACGGAAGAGACACGACCAATGAATTCGTTCGGCGTCACACCCAACACCAGTGGTGCCACCACTACATTGACAATGCTCATCAACCCACCCAGCAGAACGATCACACCCGACGCCAGAGAAAAGCTCGTCAGCCGTGCGTAGAGGAGCGTCACTACTCCAGAGAGCATGATCGAAAGCCAGAAGGCCCGCTCCATTCCCAGCCGCTGCACCATCAGACCGCTAGCTGCGGCACCAACAATAGCACCCAGTCCAAGAACGGCACTCAGCAGACCATAAAGGCTTGCAGAAGCGTGGAGATTCTGTATCACGAAGAAGACGTTCAATGCGTTGATTGCTCCACTGCCTAGCATAACCAATACTCCTGATATAAGGATTGTTACGAGTAGACGGTTACCTACATAGAAACGCATACCCTCAAGGAATTCATGGAGAACTTTGCGATGCTGCTCCGCCGTCGAGTCTCTAACGGGTCGAGGGGCACGAACCGCAAGAATCGCCGAGAACGAGGCCATAAATGAGAATGCATTCAGCAAAAATGCCCATTGCACCCCAACTGTAGAAAAAAGAAGTCCCGCTAGAGCTGGACCAATGATAATAGCAAGACTGGCCACTATCTGAATTAAGCCACTAGCTCGCACTAGGGAGGGTCCCTCTACAATGTCATTAATAAGCGCAAGAAGAGAGGGAGTAAAGAATTGGGTGCAGGAGCTTGTTAGAAAGACAATGGCATAGATGATACCAAGGCGCAAGAAGGCAGAGGTTAGGTCTACACCTCGCACAGGAGGAGGCAGGATAGCATTCAGCAGAACAAGCAAGACGATGAGCACAGCACGAATGGCATCCATTGCCAGCATCGTGCCTCGCTTGTCCCAACGATCTGTAAAAACTCCAGCGACTGGCCCTATAATGAACCTAGGGATTGCCGCTGTCAAAAGGATACCACTTACTGCCAGTGGTGCCCATGGCTGACCACGAGCAATAACCGTTGCAACCCACAGAACGAGCGTCGTATCAAAAAGGATGTCTCCAATGACAGAGATGGCCTGCCCGCTCCAGATGAGAGCGAACTGACGGTTGATAAGCAGGCCAGACAGCTTCACCAGTACCCCATTAGTAGGCGTTGAACTCGTATTCATGACACTCCCTAAAGGCATGCTGCTTTACATGAGGCGGCCATTGCCTATCCTACCACTAGGCGCGAAACGAGATCAAGCACAGCGGCAAGGGAGAGCTATCCTTCGTAGGTCCGGATTGTAGTGATGTTAGGTGGAGGCCCAGCACCTTAACATGTAACTCTTCACGTATATACTCATGGAGGAAGGAGCAAGCTCAAAAAGACACCGCTAGTACTTCTTCTGCTCTAAGACACTGCTTGCGTTCGAAAGTATCTTCCATATCATTGATATATAGATGAGATGAAGCATCCGAACGTCTTTTCACATCATCTGTGAGAAAGGTGAGAATATGCCGAACGTCTTTGTCCCCACGCGTTATTACAGCTTATCGTATGCCGAGAATGGTGCCTTGATCCTTTTCAATAGCTTGACAGGCGCGATAGGGGCGGTTCCGCCGGAGAGCGCCGCCCAAGCGCGTACGGCCTTGCAGCGCAATGCACACCATAGCCTGCCCCTCAACGGTATTCTCAAGGATTTGCAGAGCGGAGGTTTTTTAGTGCCCGAGGGCACCAATGAAATGGCTCTCTCGGAGAGAAAGTTTTTAAGCCGCTATCGAGATGATCACCTGCATCTCATTCTCCTGCCGACAGAACAATGTAATTTTCGCTGCACCTATTGCTATGAATCGTTTCTGCGTGAGGCCATGCCCGCAGGGATCAGGAATGGCATCAGGCGCTTTGTGGCTCGCCAGCAGAACCTGCAGCAGCTCACGATCTCTTGGTTCGGTGGGGAGCCATTGCTGGCCTCCGACGTCGTGATTGAATTGTCGCAATTCTTTCACCAATTTTGTGCTGATCATGGCATTCAGCTCAGGGTTGGTGCGACGACCAACGCTTTTTTCCTCACGCCTGAAATCGCCGATCAGATCATTCCTCTTGGCGTACGTGAGTTTCAAGTGACGATAGACGGCGTGCAAGAGGAACACGATAAGCGCCGTGTCTTGCAGCATGGAGGCGGAACGTTTGCACGAATCATAGAAAATCTCCGCTATCTGAAGCGTTCTGAGCATGTTTTCCTCGTCATCATACGCCACAACTTCGACCCTGCCAGCAAGGAGCGACTGGAAGAATTTATCGCCATGCTGAAAGAAGAGTTCGGCGATGATCCGCGCTTCGCGGTCTTCTTCTTCCCGATTGGCAAACTGGGCGGTGCCAATGATGAGGAAATGGCGGTGTGTGAGGGGAAGAGCATCTCTGATTCATTTACGAGAGGGCGGTTGTTGGCTCTGGAAGCAGGGCTGCACAATGCCTGGCAGATTGAGCGCTTCCGTCCCAATGGCAATACCTGCTATGCTGCCGACCCTAGATCATTTGTCATTGGCTCCGATGGGAATCTCTATAAATGTACGGTTGAGCTGGACTATCATGACCGTAACATCGTCGGACGTTTGCTGGAAGATGGCAGCATGCAACTGGATTGGCGCAAGATGGCGTTGTGGACAGAAACCAATGGCATGGATGAGGGGAAAAAATGTTATACCTGCTTCTATAGTCCTGCCTGTCATGGGGCTTGCTGTCCAAAAGAATGGCTAGATGAGCCAGAGTGCCATTGCCCAACTGAAAAAGTGGCTGTGCGCAAACTCCTGCCGGTCATTTACAAAGAGAGCCTTCGCCCCAAACGCTCTGTAGTGGAAAGCACGCCACAATGCGTCAGATAAACTGTTTCGCTGACAGCACAGCGGGCTTCTCTCATGCGACGATGACTAACGGCCATCCTTGGCCGCCAAAAACGCCATAATCAGTACAGAGTGTAACGTGGGTCGTGCGCCCTTCAGCCTACACTTTTGCTGATAAATATCTTACGAGAAAGGAGGGAATGTCCATGCAGTGGATTCAGGAAGCTGAAATTCCCAGCTTTGGTCCGCCTAAGCAGATCAATCCAGGCTGTAACTTTGCTACTGGCTGCTAAAACAGCGGCCACATCCGACTAGTTCACATATTGTCCATAACTACAACGATTGGTGCAGTACCCTGGAGTACAGGGTACTGCTGAAATTGTAGCGTGCTGCCTCCGAATCGGCATGGTACTGAAAGAAAAGGAGCAACTCTATGACCGAGGAAATGCTTTGTAAGAATTTGTTGCTAGGCATCTCAGGCTCGATTCATGCCGTGGATGCCCATCAGTACTTGCTTTTCTTTCGCCAACATCTGGCGCAAAACATCAAAGTCGTGATGACCAGGCAGGCTGCTCAGATGGTGTCTCCACAGACCCTGGCACTTTACGCTGATGATCGTGTCTTCGTCGAGGTATGGGATCAATCCCCGGAGGTGAATAAAGCCGCTCACCTCCAACTAACGCGCTGGGCCGATCTTTTTGTAATCATTCCAGCCACCGCAGATATCATTGGCAAGGCCGCCAACGGTATCGCGGATGATCTGCTCTCGACCTGCATCCTGAGCTATCCGCGTACCATTGTCTTCGCCCCGGTGATGAATGTGGTGATGTTTCAAAGCAAAGCCTTGCAGCGCAATCTCAAGACTCTGGAAGCAGATGGGCATTATATCGTGATGCCAGAGGCTCTGGGCATGGCAGTGGGCACCGGGGATTGGGCACACACAGCCTGTCCCACTCCTGAAACGGCTTTGCTGCACCTACGCCACATCCGTATGAAACAACTAAAAGATGACTATTGGGAAGAGGCGACCCGTGAGAAACCTATGACCCCCTCGGAGCGGAAAAAGCAGTATGTCCAAGAAATCAAACAAAAGATCCAGGCACGGCGAGAGGCAGAGCAAGCGGTGCCGTCAAAGCAGAACGCTCTTGAATAAAAAGAGGGATGAAGGAATATGCTTGTTCAGCGGTTCAGGCACTCTCTCGCGCCATTGCGCCAGCGCAACTTCTCGCTCTTGTGGGTGGGTCAGACCATCTCCCTGTTTGGTGACCAGTGTTATGAGATCGCCTTTATCTGGCTCCTCACCACACTGACGCACTCTACATTGGTCATAAGCACTCTCATAACGGTTGGTTATCTTCCCCAACTGGTCTTCCTTCTTATAGGAGGTGCTTGGACAGATTTTGTCAACCCGCATCGCATTGCGTTCTGGTCTGATCTGTTTCGCCTCTCAGTGGCCCTGATGATTACGCTGCTTGCGACACTGGGATACTTGCCTCTGCCGCTGCTTTTTGTGGTCGTGATCACCTATAGCTTGGTGGGTGCGTTTTTTGCCCCTGCCCTTTCCGCCCTTTTCCTGACCTCTGTTGCAGCAGAAGAGGTCAGCGCTGCCCATGCGCTGTTCCAGATTGGCCGAGAAAGCGCTACTCTGCTCGGACCGGCTCTGGCGGGCTATCTGATTGCTCAATGGAATGTGAGCGTGGCTTTTGGCTTCGATGCGATCTCTTACGCCTTTTCGGTCTGCTTTCTCGCGCTGATGCGACAAAACAGAGCAACCATCGCGCCGTCAGGCCAAGAAAAAACAGTGCCGGGGAAAATCGCGGAACTGACAGCCGGGCTACGCTTTCTGTGGAAACAACCAGGCATGCTTGCAGTAGTGCTCCTGTTTGCTCTGACCAACGCTTTCAATAACGTTGAGGCGGTGTTAGTGCCTTTGCTGGCTCGCTTTCTCCTGCACATGCCAGCAGAACAATATGGACTGATGGCTTCTAGTTTTGGGGGAGGCTCGCTCTCAGGGGCAATCATTATGAGCTTGTGGGGCAACCGTATGCGCCAACATGCATTGGTTATCTGCGGCAGCATGGGAGTATTTGGCACCATGATCATCGCTATGGGTCTGGCTCAAACTCCCTGGCAGCTCCACATGGCGTATTTTCTCTTTGGCTTCTCCTATATCGTAGCTGATGTAGCGAGCGCAACGCTCTGGCTCCATCTTATTCCTGCTGAGCTACGTGGGAGAGTCCTGAGCGTCCTGAGCGTGCTGGCAATGGGACTTAATCCTGCCGGTCTCTTGCTGGCTGGCATTCTTGGAAATGCTCTTGGGATTCGGGAAGGCATTTGGATAGGCGGCGCAGCAGTGACGCTCTTAAGCGGTTTAGCTTTCCTGCTACCATCAGTCTGGAGCCTCGATCGGCATGTACAAGTGGCTCTGGAGAGCAAGACAAATTTTTGAAGCGGGAGGGTGATCTATAAAGTTAGCACGAACTGCCACAATCCATATGCGAAAAGTTCGTATGCCTTCCGTCTTTAATAATGATTAACCGCATATGATAGCAGTCCGGTTGCCTATGAATAAGCTTTTGAAAAACTAATGAGAGAAACAACTTTAGCTACTCACAATTACAGGTCAATATCAAACAGAATGTAGAGGCACATATGAACGATGTTAAAGAAACTGGACGCATCGAAGCTTTTAGTGATGGGGTCTTTGCCGTGGCCATTACCTTGCTCGTGCTGGCTTTCTTGCCTCCCCCTCCCTACCTCACTGATAATGCTTTGCTTCAGATTCTCCTCAGTCGATGGCCAGAGCTACTCGCTTTTGTGACGAGTTTTGCCACCATCGGCATCATGTGGATCAACCATCACCGCCTGTTCACCGTGATTACGCGGTTGGACAATGCTCTGCTGGGGCTTAACCTCTTGCTGTTGCTGCTGATCGTTTTTGTCCCCTTTCCCACCGCGTTAGTGGCGCAGTATGTGGTCTATCCCACCCAGCACGTGGCAGCCATCCTGTTCAGTGGGGTGTACCTGTTGCTGGCCACCGTCTTTAATCTGCTCTGGCACTACGCGGCCTATGAGAATCGCCTGCTGAGTAGGAAGGTGAATATAGAGACAGTACGAAGTATCACCAGGCAATACCGCTTCGGCCCGCTACTCTACCTTATTACGTTCACCCTCGCTTGGATCTATACACCTGCGAGCTTGGTCTTAAATCTGCTGCTGGCGATTTTCTTCGCCCTGCCGTGCTACCCGCGTCGACAGGCTGTGTGAAATCCTCGTCGCAATAGCAAAGCCCGAGGGCGGCAGCGCCGCGACTCAACCCATGATCTGAGCCACGCACGTTGTGCGTGGCTCAGATCATGGTCTACGTTGGGTAACAGAACCTACAGCATGACACGTACGATAAACAGGTCCCAACCCCAGAAATTTGCTTCCCAATACTGCCATTTGCTCTTACTTTTGCATGCTGATGCGTACTCGGAGCGAAAGGGAATTTTGCCCAATTCACACGAAAAGCTTGACCGCTCACCCTCCCTAGGTTATAGTATGTTGCAACTATAGTAATGGATCGAAGAGAGGAAGATTACCTAGTGACAGTCGTTAGCGAGGCTTATTCCATGAGCGCATCTGCTCCAAAAGATTTTCCTGCACATCTCACTGCCCTCATCAAACAGGCAACGACGATCTATCTTGCACAGCAACATCTATTGCTCGATATTGAGCAACTTCCTATAGATTTACGCTTCTCGGCACAGGCAAGCTTTGGCGACTATTCGATGCCCGTTATGCGCTGGGCAAAGAAAAATATGCTTGATCGCCCGCCACTACAGATTGCGGAGGCGCTAGCAACCCTTCTGCGTGAAATGCGTATTCCCTCTATTGAGGAAATCTCCGTCACTCCGCCCGGCTATCTCAACTTTCGGCTGAACCGTCCTGAGATTGGTGCAAACATCATAGCAAGCGTACTAGAGGCGGGTGCTGATTTTGGCCAGCAACATTGCGGCGTGGGTACAAAGGTGGTTGTCGAGCACACATCGATCAATAGCAATAAGGCAGCGCACGTAGGACATTTGCGTAACTCCTGTATCGGTGACACCCTTGCGCGCATGTTACGCTCCCAAGGATCTCACATCGAGGTACAGAACTATATCGATGACTCAGGCGTGCAAGTCGCAGATGTTGTTGTAGGTTTGACACTGCTGCGCAATGGGCAACTTGAGCTATCCGCAGGCAATCAACAACTGCCAGGAGAATCTTTTGATTACTACTGCTCACGTATCTACGTTGCTGTGGGCAAACTGTATGAAGAAAAGCCAGAGATGAAAGAACTGCGTGCCGCTG
>Ga0213874_10000068_pt1 | contig 15596 bp, 14 predicted proteins | sample BarmaccomBMRX_R7_FD_160098 | JGI IMG/M metagenome (GOLD analysis project Ga0213874, IMG submission 160098) | Root-associated microbial communities from Barbacenia macrantha in rupestrian grasslands, the National Park of Serra do Cipo, Brazil - RX_R7 | ecosystem: Host-associated > Plants > Roots...
CGAGGATGATAAAAGGCACCAATGAGATTCTTCCCCTTTGGGTGGTTGATACCGGTTTTGCCGCCAATGGCTGCGTCTATCTGAGCAAGCAGCGACGTGGGAACCTGTATCAAGGGGACACCGCGCAGGTAGGTAGCGGCAGCAAAGCCAACGAGATCACCTACGACGCCACCACCTAGGGCGATGATAGTTTCTTTACGCTCAGCGCGCTGTTCGAGCAGCCAATCATAGATGGCACTGAGCTGCTGCTGTGATTTACTGGTCTCGCCAGCAGGAATGGCGTAGAGGTGAGGCGTAAAGCCTAAGCGTGTCAGGCTCTGCAGAACAGGTTGTGCATACAGGCGTTGAATGTTGCTGTCGGTGATGATAAAGACCCGCGCAGGTACATGCAGTTGCCTAAGATAGTGGGCGAGCCGTCCTATGCCACCCCAGTCAACGACCACATCATATCCCTCCCCTACACGTACATGCCGCACAATCGGCGCAACTCCGTCCAGTTCATCTGCTGCTATGAGCATAGCTATAATCTCCTGTACAACCTGCTCGGCAGACTTCTGTTGAGTTGAACAAGCAAACTCTGCCTCTTTGTACCAATGAATACGTGTGTTCAAGAGGGCATCCAGCGCGGCAAGGGGATCAGCACCAGCAAGAAGAGGGCGTGTTTCGGGAAGCACACCCTGAGCAGAGGCGATTTCATGTTGAGCATGCAGACGCTCTAAAGCGGTGGCAGGCTCAACGTCAAGAAAGATACGTATCCCTCGCTCGGCCATAAGGGCACGATTCTCGGAGCACGTAACGATGCCTCCGCCCGTGGCTATGACAGCTCCTCTTGTCGTTTGCACAGCCCTGACCAGTGCGCGGCTCTCGCATGCACGAAAGTACTGCTCGCCATAGCGTGCGAAAATTGTTGGGATGTGTTGGCCACACTCCTCTTCGACGAGCGTATCAATGTCATATAAAGGCATGCCGAGGCTCTGTGCCAGTAGCCGGCCCACTGTGCTTTTTCCGCTGCCTGAAAGCCCTATGAGGAAAATGCTTTGCATATGCCGCTATTCTATCATGAGTAGGCTTGCCCTTGCTATGTGCATAGATATGGGACGAGGGTAATTTGGCATCAAGCTCAATAGGGGTACAGGAATTTATCCCACAAAACTTCGTTTCTGCTCGTCCATTTAGGGAAGCACCAATCTCATTTAACCCTCTCTGGCTTGTCGAATCCTCCAGAGGAGCTAATTGATGAAAGATAGGTGCTGTATTGCAGAAGCGTAAACGAAGAGATATAAAGAAAGGAAACAGAACCGTGAAAACTCTCTCTTCTCCTCGATTCTTCAAAGTAGTAATTCTCGCTGTTGTGTGTGCTCTGCTCATCTTTTTAGCGATGGTGCTGATCACACCTGCTACATCTACCCTACCTGATGGCACTCGTGTGACCAGTAACCCTAGCTATACTGTCCCAAATGGTACCCGTGTGACCAGTATCCCTGGGTATATTGTCCCAAATGGAGGGTATCATAATGACGAAACTCCTTATGGTACTCGTGTGACCAGTAACCCTGGATATGTTGTCCCAGATGGTATTCGTGTGAACGATAGCATTTGAGGCAAAGCGGGATAGCTTTGCCATAAAGAGGGTGGAAGACAATAGGCATCATTCTTTCATAAGAATGATGCCTATTGCCTCAATTAAGCTCTTAGGATCTATTGACAAAAAAATGACGCGCTTGTAGCCCTTAATAAAGCTCCTCATTCCTAACACTTGTACTCAACGTATCGAGCAAACTAAAGCTAGACGTGTCTACCGAGTTAAGATGCTGCTCCGTTGCCACACCAGCGCGCTCGAAAGACTGTGTGCGATTATCGAACACTTGGAACTTGCGGCCAAAGGAGAAGACGTATTGCTCTATGCGTCCGGTCTGGCGGTCCAGCACCAGGATATCATCACCAGTAGAGCAGTTGCCTTTGTTCAAGCACTGCGCACGGTCAAGAAATGCTCCTACGAGAATCTGCCAGCGTGGTCCCCAACTCTGGACGGTATACTGCTGCTTCATCTGCAGTGAGCCATCAAAGGCCATGAAAGTACTGTGCTGCGCCTGCGAGTCGTAAAGCATTACACTTAGTGTAGGCGTGCCGAAATGACCAACGTAGAGTACTCTATTAGTGCCCCAATTGGAGTAGGTTTTCGTGCTTTGCAGGGAGAGGTCTTGGGCAAAACTCAAAATCTGTGCTTTTCCGTTGCTAGGATCGTAGAGCAACATTTGAGCACGGCCAGAGCCGCTAAAATCACCGCTGTAGACAACCCAGTTACCATCGAGATTGTGGGCCTGTTGATAATCGTCAATCTGCATCTGGGCATCGAAGTCCATGATGCGCGCTTCACCGACGGTGCGATCATAGAGGAAAATGCCATCACGGGTGCTCCCGGCAAAGCGACCCACGTAGACCTCCCAGTTGGCGTGCCAGAGGGTAAAATCTTGCTGCTGCCGAATACTAAAGTCCTGGTTAAAGTCGAGTGCAACAATATTAGCCGTGCGCCCGACTTTCTCCCAATCCTGCGGCACACTGCCACTCAGATCACGTGTACTCGCAGTGGTAGCAGACGAGAAGCTCGCGAGATTGGTACGCGTGGCAGGCGTAAAAGTAGCAGTTTGGTCCTGAGGCGTCTTTGTCGGCTTAGGCTTCGGCGTGGGGTCCGGCGTTGCTGTCGGCTTAGGCTTCGGCGTTGGCTCCGGTGTTGCTGTCGGTTTGGGGGTTGGACTTGGTTTAGGGGTTGGGCTTGGTTTTGGCGTTGCTGTTGGGTCCGGCTTAGGGGTTGGACTTGGCTTCACTATAGGCGTGGGATTTTGCGGAGGAGTAGTTGTTGTACTTGAGTCGGGTTGAGCGAAGCGCTTGTACATAAACACGCCGCTACGTTGTCCGTCGTAACGACCAACGTACAGTTCCCAATCGCTTCCCCAGCCAGGTATAATCGCGTGCTTTTTGATTGTTAACTGTGGAGTCAAGCTAATGAGCTGTATGGTACCTGCCACACGATCATAGAGCAGAATGTCAGACTCTCCTGTACCTGCAAAGTCGCCAATATGAATATCAAGCGACGACCCCCATTTGTTGGCAGGTGTAATCGAATCAGAGAGATTCACCAGTTGCGAAGAGGTATGAGCTAGACTTGCGGAGACATCACCATATATTTTGCCCGACACATTTTTAAAAGGAACAGAAGCACGGGTAGAAGGCTTTCCCAAGTGGAGTACTTTTAGGCTTCCCTGCTGCCGATTATAGAGCAGCAGGTCGCTGAAACCAGTTCCCGTAAAGTCGGCATTGAACTCTTGATCAGAAGAGACAGGGGGCAAGCCAAGAGCAATACGATCACTCGCTAGGCTACTAGGGTTGGTCAGCATGCTGTTGGCATGTGTTACCTGCGCGGTATCCAGACCACTCACGCCTGCCAAGTGGGCAAAGCGCACAGGATCAAGCATACGCGGGAAGTAAATAAAACGCATACTGCCATTCTGGAAGCGGGGACCATTAATTACAGAGACATCGTAGCCCTTGCCGATGTATATAGGTGTGGAGTCACCGTAGTTCTGATACGTCACATTGAAACTGCTAGCGTCTGGACTTACCCACGTGACAAAGGCCACATGGCCAGCCGCACTATAGGCCCACGAGCCATCGCCACGAGGAAATACAGCTATCGACCCCAGACGCGGCGTCGTTCCTAGCGACAGTCCGCTACGTTCCGCGTCCACAATCCAATCTGCTGCGTTGCCCCAATTGAGTGGTAGGTCGTAGCCAAGCAAGTGCCACTGCTCCCATGCCCACCAGACACAGTTGCCACCAATTGGATAGGGGCCGGGGCAGATAGGAAATGGATTGCCATCTGGGGAAAAATATATTTTACTGCAGTCCGCATTGACTGTTGGGTTTGTGTGGCTGTCAGCGCTTACGGGAAGCGGGGTTAATGCGCCTAGTTCAATACCGACTGGAATGAGTAAAAGAGCAACACCCAACAGGCATAGCAGGCGTTGACGATTTTCACGGCGTAACAGAAACGTGCTATGATGTACAGGTAACACATACATTGGAGTTGGCATGAAAACTCTGCCTTCTTCCTATCACTTCTTTACCGATATCTGCTATGGGATATAACGTCTTAAAACAAGTCAGAGTATACCATATTATATCAATTTGGATACAAGCTGGCGCACAATTAGCATGTTTTCCCTGCGTGCCTGTTGACAGGTGTTCTCTGTTCTGCTATCCTCCTCAAGAGGGCACCCAAGGCTTATGCGTTCTCGTCTTTCCTCGTGCCTTCGACGTCCACAGAAAACACAACAATTTCATATAAAAAAAGGTAGCAAGTGACATATGCTTGATCTCGCATTTATTAGGAACCATCCTGATAGAGTCAAAGACGCAGCGCGGCTCAAGAATAATCCAATCGATATTGATGCTTTATTGGCTCTCGATCAACAGGTGCTGACCCTGCAAAGGCAGGTGGAGGATGCGCGTGCGTTGCAGAACCAGATTTCAAAGCGTATGCAGGAGGCGGCTAAGAACAAGGACAACGCCCTCAAAATGGCGTTGATCGCCGAAGGCAAAGAGATGGCCGAGCAGATCAAGGCGATGGAGCCGAGCCTAGCAGCCCTGACTGAGGAGCGGCAGCAAATGCTCTACCTCGTGCCGAACATCCCTGACCCGAGCGCTCCAGTTGGCAAGGATGAGAACGACAATGTGCCTATCGCATACTGGGGTGAGAAGCCACACTTTGACTTTGAACCCCTCGATCATTACGCGCTCATGCAGAGGCTCGATCTGGTCGATATCGAACGCGCCGTTAAGGTGGCAGGGGCGCGCAGTTACGCCCTCAAGGGTGATGCAGCCCGTATGGAGTTAGCGCTGATGAACTTCGCTTTTGACGGCATCGCACGCAAAGGCTTCACCCCGCTGATTGTGCCAGCAATGGCTCGCTCCTTCGCCTTTATCGGCAACGGCCAGTTCCCCAAGGGACGCGACCAGGTGTACGCCATTGAGGACACTGATCTGTTCCTCGTTGGAACTGCAGAGGTCTCGATTACGGGCATGTACAAGGATGAAATTCTCAAAACAGAAGAGCTTCCTTTGACCTTCGTCGGCTTCTGCCCCTGCTTTCGCCAGGAGGCGGGTACGTATGGCAAGGATACGCGTGGTGTATTCCGCATTCACCAGTTCAATAAGGTGGAGCAGTATGTCATCTGTCAGGCTGATCACCAAGAGTCGGTGCGCTGGCATGAGCAGTTGCTCAAGAATTCGGAGGAGTTGCTGCAGGCCCTGGAGTTGCCCTACCGTGTTGTGAATGTTTGCACGGGCGATATGGGTGACGGCAAGGTGGGTATGTATGATATAGAGTGCTGGGTACCCAGCGAAGGGCGCTACCGCGAGACGCATTCGTGTTCGTACTTCCATGAATGGCAGGCACGCCGAGCCAACATTCGTTATCGCGACGAGGATGGCAAGGTGAAGTTTGTGCATACGCTCAATAATACGGCCATTGCCTCGCCACGTATTCTTATTCCGCTATTGGAGATCCATCAGCAGGCAGACGGCAGTGTGCGCATTCCCGAGGCACTGCGACCATACATGGGTGGGCAGGAGTTTCTTAGAGCGAGATAGGGAGTATAGCGACCGTGAGCAGGCAGATGGCACCGTAGACGGGGAGCCATAGCGGTCGCCGTCATGATGCGCCGTGGATGGGCAACGTGGCGACCGCAAGGGATCGCCACTACTATACCCGTTATACCAGCGTCACCCATGTATAGTAGGGGCGACCCTTGCGGTCGCCCTGGACGTTGCTGCAGAAAGAGTATCTCGCTATGCTACCCATCAATGTGATGGACTATGAAGCACTTGCCCGGGCGCACATGGACCCCGGGGCATGGGATTACTACCAAGGCGGTAGTGAGGATGAAGTAACGCTCAGGGCTAATCGCAGCGCCTTTGAGCGCATTCGCTTGCGCCCACGTATGCTTGTCGATGTGAATACTATCGACATGAGTACGACCGTGCTGGGCACTGCTGTGAGCATGCCCATTTTAGTAGCGCCAACAGCGTTTCATGGCCTAGCACATCCCCAAGGAGAATGTTTGACGGTGCAGGGAGTTGGTCAGATGGGCACACTGATGACGGTCAGTACCGTCAGCACGCGCCGTCTGGAAGACATCGCGCATGTGGCAAGCGGACCGTTGTGGTTTCAACTCTACGTGCGTCACAACCTGAAAGCCTCTGAAGTATTAGTACGCCGTGCCCAGGCAGCAGGTTATCTTGCTATCGTGCTCACCGTCGATACTCCCGTGCTAGGTAAGCGCGAGCGCGATGTGCGCAACGATTTCTACATGCCGTCGCACGCACACTCTGCCAATTTCAGTGATGTACCTAAAGCGCGCATTCTTGAAGTGTTTATTCCCACGTGGCAGACGGTGGATTGGTTGCGCTCATTGACATCCCTGCCCGTCTTGCTCAAAGGCATTCTCACGGCAGAGGATGCGCTGTTGGCCCTAGAACACGGCGTAGCGGGTATTGTCGTCTCTAATCACGGGGGGCGGCAATTGGATGGGGTACAAGCTAGTATTGAAGCCTTGCCCGCCGTTGTCGAGGCTGTAGCAGGACGCTGCGAGGTTTTTCTTGATGGTGGCATTCGGCGCGGAACAGACGTGTTGAAGGCTCTAGCGCTGGGAGCACGAGCGGTTCTCGTTGGTCGGCCTATTCTGTGGGGCCTAGCAGCCAACGGACAAGAAGGGGTACGTCATGTGCTGGAACTGCTGCGGGCAGAGCTGGAACGAGCAATGCAGCTTGCAGGACGCCCTACCCTGTCAAGCATTGACCGCACACTTGTAAAATTGTAGGTTTAGTAGAATTTTCCTCATTCTTTATTAGGACAATAGATTTTATGCGCATTGCAGTTTTAGCAGATATTCATGGTAATCTGCTTGCATTGGAGGCGGTGTTACAGGATTTAGCACAACAACCGTATATTGATCTGACTGTTGTGGCTGGCGATCTCTGCCTGAATGGTCCGCGTCCCAAGGAAGTTTTAGAGCTAGTGCAGGCATTGGACTGCCCCGTTGTCTGTGGCAATACAGATGTAGAAATTGTTTCAGAAGCGCCAGAGAAGAGCGCTAAGAAGCAGAGTGTCGTTGCCTGGACGCGTGAGCAGATTGGGTCAAAGGGCATCGATTACCTAGCTTCGCTGCCGTTCTCTCATCTTGCTACGCATCCAGATAGAACGGATGTACTCGTAGTGCATGCTAATCCGCTCAACCTAGAAGATCACATTGCCCCAGATGCGCCGGATAGCCTGCTGGAGCACTTGCTTGGAGGGCTGGAGTCATCTAGCGGTGCGCTGGCCTTTGGTCATCTACACATCGCCTATCAGCGGCGTTGGCGTCATCTGCTACTAGTTGATGCTGGCAGTTGTGGGATGCCACGCGACCAGGATCTGCGCGCCGCTTACGCTATTCTCACTTGGCGTGATCACACTTGGCAGGCAGAGCATCGCCGTGTTGAGTACGACGTTAATGAGGTAGTGAAGCAACTCAAGACCAGCGGCATACCAAGCGTCGAGAAGCGTATCAAAGTGCTCACCGAAGCAAAATATTGAATCCATGTGTGCGAACTGGTACCAACTTAGTCGGCACCAGTTCGCACGTTAGTTATAAGACAAGTACGCTTGCTAGCCCTGCTGGGCAAGATAAGTCGTACTGTTGCACAACACCATCAGTTCAGCTTCGTCGATGTCTGCAGAGACAGGCATATCTAGCTCTTCCCCCTCTAGTTGGCCCTCTTCCCCGAGATAGCTAGCTGCGTCTCCGACGTCAATCAGAGCTAGCTCTTCGATGATTGCTCGTAGTTCTCCGCTTGTTGCCACAGTTATACCCCCATTAATAAAAAGTAGTGAATTCCCTTCCATCTTCCACACCCGTCACCCTTCTACAATTGTGACAGGTGATTGTTTAGTATACGTCTATAGTAAGAAAAAAGATGCAGAATAGTCGTTTCAAAAGCTAGGTGTGGTAGCCACCAATGTCTGGCTCTTGAAATTTGACTCTTCTATATATTAGGAACGTTTGGCCTGCAGGTTTTTCGCACCTCAGTTTTTCATGATAGACCGAATAGGCCATATGCATACATCTTCTCTTTATGTTCGTGTTATGCTAATTGGGGTCTTATAGGGCTGTTGCCCTTATACAAAGGCTTGAGGATGGCCCTGATATAAAATATAAAAAAGCGTGTGGAGGTTTCTATGCAAAAAAAAGTCTATGGCAAGCCTATGATAGTGGTAATGTTTCTCATGCTGCTAAGCGCTCTAGTCGCTTGTAGTGCTAATGGGAGTGGTGACGCTACATCTGCTGGCAATAGCGTGACAAACGCTCTCAATACCACAGCAACAGTCCATATGGGAGAGCAGCCTTGCCCAGTAGCAGTGAGCCTTGCTACCTATTGGAATCCTATCATACCGACCCAAGCGGATGTAAACAACGTTGAAAAAGTAACGTGCGCACACGTAAAAAATGATGCTTCTCTACAAGCACTAATAACAGTGAGAGCCGAAGGGACGGGAGCAGTACTTGATGTCTACATCTACGACAACATTACTGATCCTAGTCCGAAGCAGCTTTTTAAGCTGCTAGGCCTTTACAAGGGTGATGCACGCATCAGCGCGTACAACACTCTGCTCACGGGCGAGGTGGACCAGAATTCCAGTATAAACAAGAATACGACGGCGTTGCAGATGGACCTCTTTCGCGAATTCGCCTGGTCGGAGCAAGTGGGTACGCTCATTCCCGTCTCCTTTCCTGGTATCTTCCCTGACCTGACGCGCTATCAAGCCGAGGCCGACCAACAGCAGGTGAATCAGGGACAGCAAAGCTGGAAGCTACATGCTGATGCAACCGCTGCCGGACTAGCTGCGAACCTGCTACACTGGAGCCTGAATGCATCCACCACCATCGTGAGCGGCGGAGGTCCACACGATGCCAACGCAGTAGTTACCGTCAAGAGCACCTCCCCTGGTGGCGGCTCTATCAAAGTCTCGCTGAGTCGGCTTGAAAACAACACCAACAATGGTATCTGGAGCGTCACTGCTGTGACCTCCGACGGCATGGCACTCACGTCGCCACATAGTCGCGACTACCTGAGCAGTCCCATAACGATCAAGGGGAATGGCACTAGCTCCACAGGCAAAATTGGCAGTATTGTCGTGCTCGATCACCTCTATAAGGATATCGGACATGCTGATGCCACAGGTGCGAGTAACAATGGTAATACGACCTTTGCAGCCAATGTCAGTTTCGCTTCCAGCTTCAAGAGTGGATTGCAGGAGGGATTGGTGGTGCTCTATGGCTATAGCAGTACCGATGGCTCGATTATCGGTGCAGTGATGGTGAAAGAATTATTAAGCTGATGTTTGCAAGTACTCATTTGTAAGAATCACGTCTCTATCCTTTGTCAATACGTCTATTGACATTAACCCCTTCTACTTATATACTTGAAGTGAGAAACTTTCACACCGTTAGCAAACCCAGTTTATGGAGAAAGAAGCGCCCATATGAATGACACGTCTTGTTGGCGTGATGTGCTAGCAACGCTCATCAAAGAGCGACGAGCACGTGAGCATCTTGCGCAGCAGATTGGCGTGAATCCCGTGACCTTGGCCCGTTGGATTCAGAAAGATAGTCGCCCGCGCCTAGAAAGCTTGACTCGCTTGCTTAATGCAGTTCCTGCCCCTTATGCCGGTCCTCTGCGTACGTCAATCGCCCGGGAATTCCCGACTCTTGTGCCTTCGCTCTCTCTGCCGGCTAGGAAACCAGCGGGTGAGCTTCCTGCTGCCTTCTACAGGCAATTGTTCAAACTGCTGTCTGGCTACTCTGTTCCCATCTCCTACATTGCCATTACCGACTTCGTCCTGGCAGAGCTTATCAAGCTGATGAATGGCGAAGAGGACGGCTTACTCGTCGTCGTGTTGCAATGTCTTGCGCCCCAGCAACCTCCCTTTGTGCGCAGTCTGGTTACCACCTGTAGAGCGGCCACCGACAATTTGCCATGTGAAATGCTGCAAGATATTGCCTTCTTTGGTGCCGAGTCGCTCTCGGGCTATGCAGTCAGTCGGGGACATAGTAGCGTGGTTCCCGACTATGAGCATGTGGAACCGCTCTTGCCCTTGGCCCCCGTTGATCCCTTGCGAACTGTAGCAGTGTGTCCTATTCGACGAGGCGGCAAGACGGCGGGCTGTCTAGCTGCAGCAGGCATACTGCCTCATACCCTCACCCCAGAGCGTCAACAGTTACTAGAGCAGGCCGCCGATGCTCTTAGCGTAGCCTTTGCAGAGCAGGATTTCTACGCACCTGAGCACATTCGCTTAGCGGTGATGCCATCCTACGAAGAGCAACGCCCACTCTTGGCCAATTTCCGTGAGCGAGTAACGCACCTGGGCATGCAGTTACGTAGGCAGGGACAAGCGCTGTACATCCATGAAGCCGAAACTCAGGTCTACCAACAGCTCGAGCGGGAACTGATGTCCTTTGCTCTGGCCAAACAGGTCGTTTAAAGCAAGCAAACTATGAAGAATTTTCCCACGCTGCCGTGGGAAAATTCTTCATAGGATGCACTTTTTTCCGTATTGCTACACGTAATCGCGCCTTCTGTAGAAGGCTGAGACAATCACATTCCAGATTGCTACGAAGATGAGTGCGCCGATGAGCGCTCGCACGAGCGGCACACCATAGAGAATGATATCGCCAACGCCAGTGATGATGATTATCTGGGTCATGAGCCAAATGCCGATAAGCGCAGCAATAATAGCTCCAATGAAGCCGAAGGGAAGGCGTCGGCCTACCAGACCTTCCGCGATCAGCCCGATAAGGGCTGCAATGATCAAGTAGATGATGAGGCTGAGACTAAATGAGAAGGCAGTGTTACCGATTCTAATACCGATGTCAGACGTGAGTGTTAGCATATTTCCTCCTTATATATTAAACCAAGGCCAGACCCCTTTTTGCTTATACGAGTTTACCCTTCTGTGCGTTTCAAATGTATTCTTAAGTATGCTATTGCGTCCACTATCTAGACTGATGTACAATTTTTTTGCGAAAACTTTCACAAAGAAGGATACATGCAGCTACGATTTTTTACGCATAGCCTTTTGCCAGCACTTCTACTGAGCATTTTCGCCACTATCTGCCTCAGTATGCTTCAGCAACCAACGGCATTCGCACATGCTTTTGTCATTGGCTCCGACCCTGTCGATGGCTCGACCATTGACAGGGTACCGAAGGTAGTGCGTGTCTTCTTCAATGCTCCTATTAGCCCTATCAGTGTGGCCCATGTTTATGTTATCTCTCCTGACGGGCAGTTGCTCAATGTAAGCGCGGCACATAGCAGCGTCGCTAGCAGCGATGCGTACGAACTGGACACGCCAGTCAGGATGCCCGATCAACTTCCTCAAGGTGGCTATGAAGTCAGGTGGACTGCTCTAGCCGATGGCGATGGACATACTACCTTTGGCCTCATCGGTTTCAATGTAGGTCATTCGAGCACAGGGTTAAGCGGTGTGTCAACACTTGGTCCTAGCAGTAGCAATGATGTGCAGGGGGTGCAAACACTCAGTCTATTTGCAGTGTTGACTATTGGCTGGGAGTGGCTTGTGCTGATTGCCCTTACCTTCTGGGTGGGCCTTCTAGTTATGGAGCGCTTCATTTTAAGCACACCACACAGAGATTCGGCCCTCATCGCACTAGCACAGAGGCAGGCTCTACCAGTGCAGTGGCTCTGCCTGACAGGGCTGCTAGTCGGCGAGGCTGTTATGCTTCTGCTGCACGCTATACGCGCAATGCAGGTTCTCAATGATGGATATATCGACTTTGGCATGCTAGGTCCACTGCTCACGCAGACCACCTACGGCCACCTCTGGCTACTGCGTGCAGCACTGCTGCTGCTCGCCCTCGGGCTGCTCTGGTGGACGAGTCGAGGGCACGCACCGGCACAAGAGGTAGCGCTGCCCGTGATGCGTTCGGGACCACTAGCTGTGGAGATTACGCGTGAGCGGAGGACGTCTGACGGCATTACGAAAGAAGAGGGAAAAAGTCACTCGACTACACAAGTACAGCAAAGCTACACCTTCGTTTGGATAGTGCTGGCGGGCCTAATTATCCTTACACAGGCACTCACGAGCGATGAAGCACAGGTTGCGCAACTGCATGTAAGCACCATCGTCTTTGACTGGCTCTACCTAGCTGCGCAATGTATCTGGTTTGGTGGGCTGGGCTACCTCGGCCTTTTGTTGTTGCCGCTCACTCTGCGCTCTGATTCTGCGGAGGGAATGCTCTCGCTCTTTCTGCGCTACTTCACACCGCTCGTCCTCTGCTGCGCTGGTGTGCTGCTGATCAGTTGCCTCTTCCTGGGCGAGTCAGCGCTGAGCAGTGCACAGCAATTGCTCAGCGATCCCTATGGGCGTACGCTACTCGTCAAGATCATTCTCATTGCAATCATTGTGCTGCTCAGTGCTTACACCCTGCTCATCCTTGGCCCCAGGTTCACACGGCAGACCGTACTACTTCCTGTCGTTAACGCCGAGCTGCCCACACGACGTACGCGCCTCTTCGCCTTGGAACAGACAGGTCATCGCATGAAACAGCTCTTGAGTATCCAGGTGACAGTCTGCGTGGCTATCCTACTCTGCGCCGCCTTCATGGACTTCTACGCTCCACCTATCGTCTTTCCCAACACTACCTACACCGACACTCTATCGTCCACGAATGCCGAAACTACGCAGACGAAGCAAGTCGATAACCTCTCGCTCACGTTCCAACTGATACCGGGGCGCGTAAATGCCACCAACACCCTCGTCGTCATCATCAACGACCTCAACGGCAAGCCAGTAACTGATGCACAGGTATACTTCACTATCAATATGGTGGTGATGGACATGGGGACAACGCGTATAACAGTACAGAGAGGCAATCCTGTCTACGCAGCTTCATTCCCTAAGGGCAGGGTGTTTTCGATGGCAGGTCTCTGGGACGTCGGGCTAGTAGTACAGCGTCCGCGACAAGCTCCCGTGAGGGAGGTCTTTCAAGTGACGATAACATGAGATACACCCTCTGCCAGGCCGAAGGTGTATTTCATGGCGTGGATGCTTTATGCAATCGCGCCTGTTCAACATAACCGTCTGCACTTTCCACGAGGTGCGTGCGCTCGGCTTCCGTCAACTCTCGCACTACTCGGGCGGGCACACCGAGCGCTAGCACCCCAGCCGGAATGCTTTTGCGCACCCCTAGTAGAGCGCAGGCTCCGATAATTGTCTGTATGCCAACGTGGGCATGGGAGAGCACCACGGCATTCATTCCTATCAGCACCCTATCTCCTATAGTCGCACCATGTAAGACTGCGTTATGCCCGATGGTGCATTCTTTACCAATGATCAGCGGTGCGTCGGCATCGACATGCAGCGTGCAGTTATCTTGGATATTGCTGTTGCGACCTATAATGATAGGGGCCACATCGCCTCGCACAACGGCGTTGTACCAAATACTTGCCCCCTCGTGAATAGTGACATCCCCAATGACAACAGCTCCTGCTGCAATAAAGACATCTTGCGCAATAGTGGGCCATATACCCTTAAAAGGTAGAATTGGCATACTCCCTCCTTGAATAGTTTTCATAAAGGTGCTACGATTGGTACAGAAGTTTTGTCCAAGCAATCATCAATAAACATAGCATGTCTGAAACACAGGAGCAATGGTACAATAGGCAAGCCATCGAACAACTTGCCCAACATATTCCCTTTGAACGCGATGCAGCGAGCAAATCCGAGCAGATTGAGATGCTACGCAGCCTAGTCCTTCGCCATGGTCGCAACATGGACCCCTCATTATTTGGCTTTGATGCCCGCAACGAACTGATGCGTCTGGACCTATGGAGCCGCATCGGACCTGAAAAATAGTGCTTGTAAGCAAAGGAGAGTTGCATGTTCAAAGAGGCCCTATTGTATGTTGCGCAAAACCAGCAATTACGTGATTTCGTTGTACATAACCAGACTGCACGCAACATTTCACACCGTTTTGTTGCCGGAGAGGTTTTGAACGAGGCTGTGCAGGCTACACGTGTGCTCAATAGCAAGAGCATTCAGGCCACGCTCAATCTGCTCGGTGAGAATGTGTCGGATGAGAAACAGGCAAGGGCAGCTACTCAAGAGTATATGACACTGCTCGATGCTATTAAACAGGCCGAAATAGACGCCAATATCTCACTAAAACTTACTGCGCTGGGGTTAGACATCTCACACTCACTGTGTGAAGAAAATATCCATGCTATCCTGGAGCACGCACAAAGCAGCTCAATCTTCGTCTGTATCGATATGGAGGATTCAAGCTACACCGAGCAAACTGTAGATATCACACTGCGTATGCACGAACAATTTAAGCATGTGGGCACGGTTATTCAAGCATATCTCTACCGAAGCATGGAGGATATCAAGCAGTTGATAGCGCGAGGTGTACGTGTGCGTCTGGTCAAGGGTGCTTATAAAGAATCTAAAGCGGTCGCCTTCCAGCACAAGAGCGAGGTCGATGGCAGCTATGTGAAGCTGATGATGCCGCTTCTGGCCCATGGGAATTTCCCCGCTATTGCTACTCATGACGAAGCTATCATCGACGCAGCATGTAGACGTGTAAGCGACTACGGTATTGGTAAGTCAACTTTTGAGTTTCAGATGTTGTATGGTGTGCGCCGTGACCTGCAAGAGAAGTTGATACACTGGGGTTACAACGTGCGTGTATATGTGCCCTACGGTTCGCAGTGGTATCCCTATCTCATACGTCGCATGGCCGAGCGGCCCGCTAACCTCATGTTTGTCATGAGTAATGTGCTGCGTGGCTAAGGGCATCTCTTGGTATCCCTTGTTTTTTATTCTTCTTTCATGTAATAATATATTGTACACCTCAAGAGGTGGAACGTACTAAAAAAACGCAGAAGATGTGTCCTTAGCCTGAATAAAAAGCATTGCGCTTGCGCATCAAATAAGACCAGGAGCACCACTATGCATCAACTCTCCTTACGCAAGGGAAAATCGTCAGTTAATCACATGCCGGCGCATAACGACGAAATTCTCCACTTCTCTTTGCAAGGCTTGTTGCCTGTAGAGCATACACTCGCATTAAACACCACTCTGGGTACCCTCGCTTATCTTACCTACAATCAAGATAGACCGCAGATGCTTATCGAGCAGCAGTTCACTACCAGTGAAATTTGTGTTCTGGTGCCGCTGCTAGAATCCTACCCGTATTATTGTCCATATGAGGTCTTGCTGGCCAGTTTTACTCATGGCCACGCGACAGAGACAGCCATAGAGCGCTGTCGTCAACGCTTGCAGGAGGCACAAGAGGGGGGTGTCTGGGATCAGGAGATGAGACCGGTGCGCAATGTACTCTCACGCACACGCATCAAGATGCGCAGCTTTAATATCGAGATTTCCTCTATCCTTGAGACGGGCTATATCTTGATGTACATCGCTGAGCGCACGCAGAAAAAAGAGGAGTAAGTAGGAGACCATTCCATTTCAGAAACAG
>Ga0213874_10000069_pt1 | contig 15244 bp, 11 predicted proteins | sample BarmaccomBMRX_R7_FD_160098 | JGI IMG/M metagenome (GOLD analysis project Ga0213874, IMG submission 160098) | Root-associated microbial communities from Barbacenia macrantha in rupestrian grasslands, the National Park of Serra do Cipo, Brazil - RX_R7 | ecosystem: Host-associated > Plants > Roots...
TGGATCCGCTGGTTTACAAGAACTTGTGCACCAGTTTCAGCAATGGGGTCGAGATTGCGGCAGCCGCCCAGAACAACGACCCCATCGGCTGTTTGTCGCCAGTACACAGTTCCCCAATCTACTGCCAGCCCGATTCTGAACATCTCAGGCAATGATTGAGTTGACATCACCTGGCCGCGAACCAGGGTGATGACCTTTCGGAAATCCGGCAAGAACTCGTTTATGCTGGTACTGCAGGCAAAAACGACCTGGCGTGTTCGAATCCCTCCCCGGGAGGTGCACACGTCGATGCTTTCTTGTCCCTCGATTGGGCTAACCTTCAGTACACTCGTTTGTGTAGCCAGGAAGGCACCACGTCGTAGAGCGGCGCGTGCGAGGCCATAAACGAAGCGGGTAGGGTGGATCATACCGCCCCCTGGGAACCAACGGCCGCCAAGAAACCTTGTGTTAATCCTCATTACTAAAAGATCTTCGCACGCTGAATGATCCAGGGCATAAACGGGTGCTGATGTGGCTCCTCGCTGGGAGGCTTCACGATGGATCTTGTCCAAGATCTCTGGAGAGCTGGCTAGCGCCAGGTGTCCAGGCTCAGTGTACTCTGCATTGATGCCTTCCTCACGCAGGACGGTTCGAACTAACTCCGGGCTTTCGAGAGGCGTAGCGCCTGCGAGCATCAAGCCTGCATTCCGCCCTGTGGCCCCCCACGCCAACTGATGCGCCTCCACCAAAAGGACATTGACACCTAATCTAGCCAACCAGTATGTCGTTGAGACACCCATTAAGCCACCACCGATGACGACAACCTCGGCTTCCGAAGGTAGAACCACAGGCGGTGGAAACGCTTCGACATGGACTTCCAACAACCAGTGCGTAGTCATGGCGGGAGAAGTGGCCATGGCATGCACGGTGCCCGAGGAGGTCGGACTGTGTGCCGACCTCCTCCCAACCTCCCCAGTGACTGGGAGTTCGATTGGAGCGATTTGCACTGGCTTAGTAGGGGCAGGGCAAGTTCGACTTTCGGACATACTGCACACTCCTCATTTGGTCGTCGCCGCACCAGATCTGTTCGAGGCAGGGTCGGAGGCAATAACTCTACCTTGCCGCTACGACAACCCGGCGTGACGCATACTCTTCCATGCGGGGAGCGTGTTCACCCAAGATCTGGAAGATGTCCTTTGGTGGAGTATTCAGTATATCAGCGAAGATATCGTCGTCCTTCGTGACAACGATATCGAATGCCGTCAGCTCACCGGGAACCAGAGTGCCCACGCGCTGTCCGGTCTCCTCCAAGATAAGCTTCACGGGACCGGTAGCTGAGTGGAAGTGGGTTCCCACGGGCGGATAATGCTCGACAGTGGCTGGCCCAAAAATGAGCGGTTGATCGGGGTCTGTCAGAACAGGTCCCAGCGCCGTTTGAATTCGCCACGAAACTCTCCAAATCGCTGTGCCTGGGAAGTCGTTCTCGCCGCTGCCATTCGACTTAACAATTCCGTCATTTGGACGCGAGAAGTTCTGCTCGACCCTGATCGGCCCGAGGGCAGCTTGAATGGTTTCACCTCCGTGCATCAGGATTTTCAGGTACATCTCCATTCTGCCATCCCCATCCAAGTCCATCCTCGGGCTGCGGTGCATCAGGACAATGCCGTTCTTTACACTCATCGGGTAGTTCTCGACCATGCCATCTACTGTGAGCAGGCAAGAGCAGACACCTTTGAGCAACTCCACGCCTCCTATGCCTGGGAAGTTGCTGTTGAATCCACGCACGGCCTGGCTAAAGCTTTCCCTCGTATCCGCCTTGGTCGCCAGAGAAGAGATACGCTGAGCTAAGTCCTGGTATTCCTTGCTTCCCTGTGCGTCTACCTTGGCTTGCTGGGAGCGCCACTTAAAGATTTCAACGACCTTGATACTGGAGGCTCCGTTCGATCCTCCGCTGCGTAGAATCTCGACCGGGTAATCTCCCGCATACCCTTTCTCTCTCAGTAAGGCCCACTTCGCACGAACGTCGTTAATGAGTGCATCTGCCTGCGTCGTATCTGTCTCGTAGGTCTCCATTTGGATTAACGACTCGTTGCGATACAGGTTGGTCAACATTTTCATTCTCCTTGGTATTCTAAAGTGTGAGGTTCGTCGATTACAATGGAACTCTTCTATGAGGTTAACTTCAGCCAGCCCCCTCTGAAGTGAAGTTTCATCATCAGGGTGGACAAATGCTGTGAAGGACCGATGCCGGGCGGCCTCACCGGCAATCCACGGGCGAAGGAACCGGATTGGTTCCTCGCCTGCTCCTTCCTCGCAGACTCACTGCCACCTGACTGCGACTACTTCAAGGATAGCAGAAAAATAGCAACGGTCCTTCTCCTAGATTGCTCGCTCGAGGCGACCTATAGTCGTGGAGATAATTCCCGCCTCATGTGATTGTCTAAACTTGCTCGCACGCCGAGTATCCTGCGTGAAATAAGCTCCAGGTGCCGCTATGAGCGGTGCCACCCGGGAATTGCTATAATCCTGGATCGTATCAAATGAGCAATCTGGAAGAAGGGCCGTTGCTATTTTTCTGCTATCCTTGAAGTAGTCGCAGTCAGGTGGCAGTGAGTCTGCGAGGAAGGAGGAAAGGCAACGTATCGTGGCAAAGAGAACTCCTGGGGATGCGCTTCCCGCGATCACCACACCGGACTACGAGGCGATGGTGATTGGGGCCCATCCAGATGATGCCGATGTCGGCGCAGGGGCAACCAGCGCCTTGTGGGTGAGGCAGGGCAAGAAGGTTGTTTGGGTCATCATGACCGATGGGACGGAGGGAAGTGAGATTCCCGGTCTCAGCGAAACAGAACTGATGCATCAGCGTGAGCGGGAACAACGCCAGGCATGCGAACTCCTCGGCATTCAAGCAGTCGAGTTCCTGCGCTTTCCTGATGGGCACCTCGCCAATACGGAGGTGACCCGCAAAGCCCTGGTGCGACTGATGCGTCAGTACCGTCCTCGCCTGGTGGTGACGCACGACCCAGAGCAGCGGATCATCGCACCCGACCCTGATGAACAGCCTGATGCGACTGCCTACCTCAACCACCCTGATCATCGTGCAACAGGAAATATCGTACTGGATGCCCTCTTTCCTGCGGTAGGCAATCCTCGCGCTTATCGAGAATTACTTGTAGAAGGGCTTCTGCCCTATCGCGTCCATGAAGTGTACTTCTTCTTGAGCAGTAAAAAGAATACTTACATTGATGTGAGCGAGACGATGGAACTGAAGGTCAAAGCCCTACACTGTCATAGCACACAATCCCACGGGGAATTCAGTATGACCGAGTGGTTTCTGCACTACGCCGTCAAAATGGCAAGGGAGGCAAGCGTGCGGAAAGGGCTGGATATGCAGTATGCCGAGGAGTTCCGCAGGGTCAAGTTGTATGTTCCCTCGAAGAGGGAGGAGATTGAGGCGGTGTAAATCTGTGAACCCTTGCCTGGGGAAGCAAGCTTCTCCACGACTTCTCGGTTAGCACCACATGATAGAGGATCGCGAGCACACTATGGGGAGAAACGGTAGCATAAACAGAGTTAGTGCGCTTTTCGGGGAAAGTCGAACTGCCCTGAGACGCGATCCGGCTGCTGATCGTTTCCGGCCATCAGATGCACAACATAGGAGAAAGTTCTACGCTAGGGTTCTAATCTAATATCATGTCAGGTATGGTGGCGGCGCAAGGAGAGACCTGAGTATCGGAAGGAGAGCATATGGCAACCTTCGCCGAGCAGCAGTTAGATGAGGCGCTCATCAAACCTTTCAGGTCCGGCCTGCGCGGGACGTTGATGAGGCCGGGTGATGATGGTTACGACGCGGCCCGCCGGGTCTGGAATGGCCGGATTGATCGCAAGCCAACTCTTATCGTCTCCTGCGTAGGAGTCGCGGATGTCATCCAAGCAGTCAAGTTTGCCAGGGTCAACAATCTGGAAATCTCCGTTCGCGGAAGCGGCCACAACGTTACCGGCAATGCTGTCTGTGACGGCGGCATCATGATTGATCTATCCGCAATGAGAGGGGTACGCGTCGATCCGCAACTGCGAACCGTGCGTGCCCAGGCGGGCGCGACATGGGGTGAGTTTGATCATGAGACCCAGGCATTTGGATTGGCGACCACAGGTGCCCGCATCTCCACGACTGGCATTGCGGGGGTGACACTCGGAGGAGGATATGGCTGGCTCATGCGCAAGTACGGCCTTGCCATTGACAACCTCCGGTCCGTAGATGTTGTCACGGCGGATGGGGGCTTCATTATGGTCAGCAATGGCGAAAATGCGGACCTCTTCTGGGGTATCAGAGGGGGGGGCGGCAACTTCGGTATCGTCACTTCGTTCGAGTACCAGTTGCATCCCGTCGGGCCCATGATAACAGGCGGGATGGCTTTCTACCCAGTGGTAGAGGCGAAGGAGCTTCTCTATCGCTACCGGGAGTTTATGGCCACAGCGCGCGACGAGCTGACGGCCCTTTTCAATTTTTTCAGCACGCTGCCTCCAGCGCCCTTCGTACCGGCACACTTACGTGGCGTGCCGGTCGTTGCCATCGCTGTCTGCCACATCGGCTCGATCGAGGATGGTCGGCGTGAACTGGCACCCCTGCGCGAGTTTGCCCAGCCTCTGATAGACCGTATTCGACCGATGCCCTACACAACCCTCCAACGTCTATTCGATGCGGCTGGAGTGTTTGGCTGTCAGGTCCACAGCCAATCCGGCCACCTGGCAGAACTCAGCGACAATGCCATTGAGACGCTGGTCGCGCACGCTGCTCATATAACGTCGCCGTTGTCAATTGTCATGATCTCTTCGCTCGGTGGAGCGGTGGGGCGGGTCGGTGAAAACGATACCGCCTTCAGCCATCGGCATGTCCGCTATGACTACGCAATCGACTCCGTCTGGACCGACCATCGCGAGTCGAGGCGGCACATGGAGTGGACCGACGATTTCGGGAAGGCGATGCGGGTGTTTTCGAGCGGAACCTACGTGAACGAGTTAGGCGATGAGGGTGAAGAGCGGGTTCGGGCGGCTTATAACCCCACGACTTATGCACAGTTGGTCGCCTTGAAGAACAAGTACGACCCCGGAAACCTGTTTCACCTCAATCAGAACATCAAGCCAACTGTGGGCTAATAAGAAAAGGAGCCGTGCTATGGTGGCTGAGACCGCGCAATTCCTAGAGAAGACAAGTGATCCCCTGGCGGAGGCACGGATCGTCTATCTGATACTGTACGTCAACGACCTGGCGGAGTCGAAAGCTTTCTACGAGCGCCAACTTGGACTGCGGGTTATCGAAGCGGATGAGAGTTCGGCGAAGTTCGATACTGGGCAGGTTATCCTCTGTCTCAATCGGGCGACCGATTATGGAGTCACACTCAGCGCTCGGCGCGACGACGCTTCCGACGTTGTATTCCTGGTCGACGATATTAATGCCATGCGCCAGGCTTTGGAGGACCGCGGTGTCGTCTTTGTCCGACGCCGCACCTATGAAATCGGGTTGGTCACCGATTTCTACGACCCAAACGGGCACCGTCTCATGATCTATCAACCGTCGCAAGAGGCCCTCTCGTGGCGAAGCGGCGAGAAGATACGGAAGGTATGGAGTGTTTGCGGCAAAGGGGGTTCGGACCTCATCGGGCCAGCGGCGGTGCCGCTGCCAGAGAATGGGACAGAGAGGGCGCAGGCTGGATTGGACGGAAAACCTCTGATCTACCTGTTTATGTTCGTACCCGACTCCAACGATGCGCTCGCATACTATAAAGGAGCTTTGGGATTGCAGGAGGTGGAGCGCGTCCACTGCTGTAACCCCGCCTGCCCTCCGGAGGAGTTAGGCGTCGCCAAGTACGACGGTGGAGGCATGCTGCTGACGACCCATCACGTTCACAAAACCTTCGTGGTAGATGACTTCGGTAAAGTGTATTCCCCGCAGACGGTTGACCCGGCCCACACGAAGGGCATCGTTCCCGTATTTCGCGTCGCCAACATCGGGAGCATAGTCGAGCGGTTAGCGCATAGAGGGATCAACTTTAGCGATGGTGTCGTCCGGTCCCAGATTGGTGACATCGCCAAGTTCCAAGCCACGACCGGACACACGTTTTATCTGTACGAACCTTCGACCGAAGCGCTTAAGTGGCCTAGCGGTACCAAGATCGAACAGATACTGGCCACATCACGCTAACAGTCTGGCCGGATAGCGATACATCCAGAACGGTCGCATCAGAGGAGGCTTTTCAAACTATGAATCCTGACACCCTCGCTGGAGCACTTGAGATCTCCTGGAACCGCGGGCCGCAGCGCTTGGCCCTGGTCTTCGGCGGTCGCAGGATGACCTATGCAGAAGTAGGGAGGGCTGTTACGACCCTTGCCAATGCTTATCGGCACCTCGGCGTCAGCCGAGGCACCAGGGTCCTGTGCTCAGTGTCAAACCGTCCGGAGAAAGTCATTGCTCTGGGTGCAGCATGGATGTGTGGAGCGGTGCATGTAGGAGTGGACTACCAATACACTGCATCTGAACTTTCTTTGGTTATCGAACTCACTCAAGCCAGGGTCCTGCTCTATGAGCTCGTAGACGAATCGCCCGATCCATTTTTGGCCCTACAAGCTCTGCGCAAGGAGCACCCTACTCTCCGTATCATCACCGTTTGCGACCGCCCCGTTCCCAATGAGTATCCGACTCTATCGGAACTCATCGATTCAACAGCGGAGAGCCAAGTGGAAGGCCCGCCCGACGGACCATCTCCCGAAGACCCGGCCTTGATCTTCATCAGTTCTGGCACAACAGGAAAACCTAAGGCTACCGTCGGGTATCACCGGAATCTGTGTCAACGCTGGCAACGGTTGGCCGCGTGGCTCGGATTTGGGCCGGACGATGTACACCTCGTTCAAATGCCCCTCTCACACGGGTTCGGGCTGATGATGGCAGTGTCGGCGCTCCTCACTGGCGGCGAACTGGTTCTGCTCAGCGGGTTTTCGGCGGAAGAGGCGCTTGAGGTAGTGACAACCGAACGCATAACCGTACTCAACGGAACACCAGCGCATTTCAAGTTAATCACGAATCGCCTCGACCCCGCACGTCATGATGTACACAGCCTGCGCCTCAGCGTCGGAACGGCAGCATCCTTTTCTCCATCACTAGTGCAATCGATCTGGAATGACCTGGGGGTGAAATTCGTAGTCATGTATGGATCGAGCGAGGGAGTGGGTGTGGCGACGACTGATCAAGGAGATATACTGCGCGGTTCGGTGGGCCGACCAGATCCCGATTCCGTTGCCATTGTAGGACCCGATCGCGGGCTACTACCTCATGGAGAGGTAGGGGAGATCGCCTTCTCCCGTCGCGTGTATCCTGTTCGCTATTGGGGCGAAGTCGGTTCTGAGTCACTGGCCGCGGTCACGCGGGACACCATCGAGAGTGGAAACGGCTGGTATTACTCAGGCGACCTTGGACGCCTCGACGATGAGGGTCGGCTCTACGTCTTTGGGAGGCTGAAACATCAGATCGATAGAGGTGGGTTGAAAATCGATCCTGTCGAGGTCGAAGCCGCCCTGCTGGAATGCCCGGGGGTATCCGATGGGGCAGTTATCGGGCTACCCAACCCGATCCTGGGCGAAACTGTCTGCGCTTGTGTCGTGCCGATGGCCGAGCAGGAGCCAAGCCTTAAGCAGGTGCGCATGGTTCTCAGCAGTATGCTTGCCCCTTATAAGCTGCCAGAGGAGTTATGCATCCTGTATACCATCCCCAGGACGCGAATTGGCAAAGTAGACTTAGAAAGGTTACGGGCAGAGGTCATGAAAACGACCCGGCAAAGCCTTCAACAGAGGTGAGTCTATGTTGACACGAGATGGAGTTCCCCCCCTCCTTGAGGGCTTGATGGTGACCGCTAGGGGGAGTACCCAACTGCCGATCGCGATTTGCGCCGAACATCTGATATTGCTCGGCGCTCGCCGGGAGGCAGGACGTCCAGGCAGAGAGAAAAACGACGTCGATCCCCACGAAGTCGGGAAGTTGGCATTGCGACCGACCTGTGCCGTTGGCGACGGCTCTCCTGCTACTGGTGGCATCGACTGCACCATCCACTGGGGGAACCCGAGTCGGCCGGAACCATTGGCACAAGGCGCTGAGATACTGATTCAGGCCTTGTCCGGGCTCATGGCGGTCCACGGCAGAGATCAGCGCACCCCTCGACGCCTGGGCCTTGAGCTCGCTTCCGTGGCAACCGGGATTATCGCCACTCAGGGAGTGCTCGCGGCCCTTATTGGCATGAGCCGCGGCTATCAGGTGCAGCGAGTCGAAACATCCGTACTCCACAGTAGCCTCCTCTTCTTGTGCCACCATCTAGCGATGGCAACCTGCGCCGATGAGTTCTCATTCCTCTCTTCAGGAGCTGCTGCGGGACCCCCCTTCCGCACTGCGGATGGACATTGGGTGGAACTCGAAGCGCTCACCTTCGATGCCTGGAACGCATTCTGGAGACATCTGAAGGTCGAGCAAGGCATCCCGGAGGAGGCGTGGTCGGATTACGTGTATCGGTACCTGACTGCCAGTTGCTCACTCCCCGCTGCTCTCCATGAGGCGACCGTGCGACACACTCTGGAAGAGATGCGCTGCGCGGCAGCTACGTGCCGAATGGCGCTCTGTTGCGTGCGCACCTACCGAGAACTGCTTGCCGAACTGAGAGAGGAAGAAGGAGGGGCTCTTCCTCGAGAGTACTCCGAAATGCGTCCCGTATTGCCCTGGACAATCTGCCCCAGCGAAACAAAGCGGGAGCCTCAGCCCGGCCGCCCTTTCATAGGCGCTCCCCTCGCAGGCCTTCGAGTGGTCGAGATTACTTCGCGGCTGCAAGGTCCTTTAGCTGGCCTCCTCCTGTGGCAACTCGGCGCTGATGTCATCAAAGTGGAGCCACCTGGAGGCGATATGGGGCGATACGGACCCCCCTTGGCTGGCTCTTACGGAGCTGCCTATCTCGCCTATAACCGAGGGAAGCGGATAGTCGAGATCGACTACAAGCGCCCCGAAGGGCTAGCTCAGATCGCGGACCTCGTAGGCCAAGCGGACGTCTTCCTGCATAACTGGGGTCCAGGAAGAGCTGAGGCGCTGGGGTTAGACTTCCCGAACCTAGCGCGAACTAACCCTGGACTCGTCTATGCACACGCATCCGGGTGGGGCAGGACCGCGAATCCGCCTACTCCAATCGCGGGGGACTATCTCATCCAAGCCTACGCTGCATGTGGCGAAGGCCTTAACCCTGCAGACGAGTCACCGTTCCCCTCACGCCTCACGCTCGTCGACGTGACTGGCGGCCTGCTTGCATGCGAGGGGATACTCGCGGGCCTCTACCTACGGGAACGCACCGGGAAAGGCTCCAGGGTGGACACCTCCCTGTTTGCCGGTGCTCTAGTGCACCAGGCTCATATTCTGAGGGCTATAGCCAGCCGACAGGAGACCAGCAGACGCCTGGGGAGGCCAGAGTGGGGTCTTCTTGACCGACCAATCGAGACCGCCGACGGTTTCCTGATCGTGGCCGTAGACAATGAGCAGGCGCGTCGGCGGTTGGCAGCGACCTGCGGCCTCGGAGCCTCGCGTGAGGATGCACTCGAGCAAATCATTACTGAGCGGTTGCGCAGCCGACCTGCCGACGAATGGGAGCCGCTTCTCCTCAAGGCGGGGATCCCGGCCGCCGTTGTCCGCAGCGATTTGGTTAGCCTACCGCATGATCCTCGGGTTTCAAGCCTCCTAGAACGTGTAAACAGCGCCTGCTGGGTGCCAGCAGCCCCATGGCAGTTCAAGACATAGAACGTGGCTCCTATCAGGGTTCTGTTGCAGATTGCTAGTTGGAGCGCTACACTCCTGCTGAAGACGAGTTTTTGCAAGCAAGGCAAACCAGGCCGATGTGCCTTGCACTCGGTCATGACACCTGCATCTGTTGTAACAAAAAGGCCATCTCGTCTGCCATTCGCTCTTCTAGCTGCTGCTTGGTGGAACCAAAACCATGTCCGGCCTGTAACTCGACGCGAAGCAGTACAGGTCTGCCCGATGCTGTTGCAGCTTGAAGGCGAGCTGCCATCTTCGTTGCGTGCCAGATAACCACGCGCGGGTCATTTAGCCCAACTGTAAGGAGTACTGCGGGGTAATTCACTCCTTCCTTTACTTTTATATATGAATCCATGATCAATAAGCCTCTAAAGCCCTCTTCGGTACTCACGCTGCCAAACTCGGGTATATTAGGCGGACCATTCTCTGAGAATTCAAATCGCACCATGTTGATTACTGCAGAGCGCATCAACATAGCCGCCCAGAGCTCAGGCCGTTGTACCAGTGCACCACCACTGGGAATGCCACCAGCACTGGTTCCCAGACCTGCGAGTCGCTCTGGGCGCGTGTACTTCTTTGTGATCAGGTACTCTGCACAGATAATGAAATCATCAATAGTGTTCTGCTTCTTGAGCTTTTGCCCATCTGTGTGCCATCCCTCGCCGTATTCACCGCCACCACGTATGTGTGCGATAGCGTATACACCACCTCGCTCAAACCAGGCAAGCAGGGGACCCAAAAAGAAGGGCATCATGCTAAGACCATAGGAACCGTAGCCCGTGAGGAGCGTCGGATGATTGCCGTCCAGTGCCAATCCTCGCCTGTGAATGATCGATATTGAAATCAATGCGCCATCTTTAGCAGGGGCTCGCATCTCATGAGCCTCTATATTGCTAAAATCAAGTGGTGATGGTCGAATCCATCCGGTATCCTGTATCGTTTCCTGAGAGCTATTATAGAGGTAGATACGCGGTGAAGTTGTCCAATTGGTCATCTGCATGAGAACCGTTGGACTTCCTGGCTCGTTGACGAAGGAGATAACAGTGCCTGCGAAAGGGAGAGGAACCTGTTCGACCTCTCCGCTACTTATCTTCACACGCCGGAAATGGTGAATGCCGCCATCAAGATCAAGCGTTAACAGGTAGTCACCGGCAATGGTAAGCAGGGCAGCATCATCTCCTCGGCGATTCTCGAGTACCATCTTCCCCTCTGGTACGACAATGGAGGCGTTTGCTAAGTCAGGCTCCATAAGGGAGGTGGCAATGATTTTGGAACGTGGAGCATCTTTATGTGTCCTGAGATAGATGGTATCACCTAGTGCAGCGAAGCCAGTAACCATGTCCTCAATCCCTGCAATGAGTATCCAGGTACCAACCGTCGGTTCGGCTAGAATAGTGCGAGGCGCAGTATAGAGGGTCACTTCCTTTTTCGCACCATGCATAATCAGTCCCATGACCCAGTCACATAGCGGAGTAGTGAAGAGGAATGGAAAATCTTGACGACTGATCTCTACTCCTGCACTAACACCTGCTCCGAAGACGACCGGGTCTTGTTCTGGATCGTTCCCCAGGCGATGGAGGTACACCTGGCTATCACAGTACCGTTCCATTTCTGGCGCATCAGCAGGTTGCTTAGGGAAGCGATTGTAGACGAACGAGCGATGATCTTCTAACCAGTTGACGTTCGCGAACTGTGTGCGACTGATCGCGAGATCAAGAGTCTTGCCGCTCTCGACTTCCAACACATAAAGTGTACTCTCCTCTGATCCTCCATATGAAAGACCGTAGGCCACACACTGCCCATTCTGTGAAGGGACGTACCAATCGAGCGAAGTATGAACTTCGTCCTTCAATGTGTTCGGATCAAAGAGCAGTTGTTCTGGCGCATCTAAGCTTATACGAACAACGAGTTTGGCCACTCCCTCACCGGGATCACGGCGCAGGTAGAAGTAGCGCCCTCCTGCTACTTGAAAGGAGCTCAAGTGAGGGGAGATGTCATCTAACTCTGTGATCCGTTTCAGCAGTGCATCCCGCTCAGGCAGAGCCCTCAGATATGCCTCGCTATAGGCTCCCTGGGCCTTGAGCCAATTCTGAAGCTCCTCTCCCTTCCAGTCCTCCATCCAACGATAAGGGTCTTCGACCGTTATCCCAAAGTGGGTCTCGGTCACAATATCTCTTCGTGCAACAGGCAGGTGCATAAGTTCCCTTTCTCACGCGGAGCATATCTAGCAACTGGCTGGCGTTCTAGGCAGCCCTCGCCTCGATTAGACTGTAGGCATACTTGGTCGTCAGGATATTCGTCAGCCGCAAGCCCGCTGCGGCGAAGAGTGTCCGAAATTCAGCCTCGGTGCGCTCGCGGCCTCCGTGACTCCCCACGAGCATCAATAGATCCATGAGCTTGCCAGGGAACGGGTCATTGCCTAGTGGCATCAAGAACTCGATCAGGAGCAACTTTGCCCCGTCATTCATCGCCCGATAGCAGTTCCTAAGCACGCGGATGGCATCGTCATCGTTAAGACCGTGCGTGATATTCTTGAGAATGTATGTATCACCGTTGCACGGTACTGACTCAAGGATGTCTCCGCAGACGGTCTCACAACGGTCCGCCACGTTCGCAGCCTCTAGCACGCTTTTCGCTCCTTGGATCACTCGGGAATGATCGATGAGTACGCCTCGCAGCGTGGGATGAGCGCTCAGTATAGCAGCTAGGAGCTCACCGCGTCCCCCCCCCACATCCACCACCGTGTTGACTCCTGAGAAGTCATAGGCCGCTACAACGGGGCCGATCGGTGCCGTCTGCCGGGACATGAACTCGTCGAAGACGATGCCGACGTCAGGGTTCTGCGCCAGGTACTCAAAGAATTCCGAGCCAAAGAGGTGATCGAACGCAGGCTCGCCTGTCAGCACACTGTATTCCAGAGCGCCGAACAATTGGTAACTCACGCCTCCGGACCACAGCGCGAAAGCACGCTTCGAATTGCGCGTTCCTTTCCGCAGGAGAGAGGCAAGGGGCGTCAGTTCAAAACGGCCTTGCTCATCCTCGGAGAAGACGCCGAAGCTTGCAAGGACACGTAGCAGTCGATAGAGCGACTCTGCGTGAGCTCCAGCAGCCTGCGCTAGCTCCTCGCTCCCCTTCGGGCCATCCTTCAGCAGATCGGCGATGCCGAGCTTTGCAGCGACGTAAATTGCTTGCTGAACGCGGTTTCCTAGCAGCATCTGACTCAGGATGCTTCCTGGGGACATTTGGGGGGTATCCATGGCGGTTCCTTTCAGCTTGACAGGTTTACTCTTTACCATTGCGGTGGTGAGTCATGGCGGCTGCAAAAGTGCCTATTCAGGGCCGTCCTTTCAAATGTCAATTCTCATGATAGTGCGAACGTAACATTGTGTCTTCTCCCACATTGCTCATATGAAATTTCAGTGCATCTCTGTTGCTGGGCACGGCACTTGGGTCATCACGCAGTATACTACTACGGCAAGTCAGCGAAGCTGGCTGGTATGCAAAATCCTGATAGCTCACATAGTTCCAAAAAACAGAGCGTTTCATAGCGTTTTGTAGCGTTCTCTTGACCGCTTGCTTCCGCCATTGCTAGCCTTCTGGCTTGGTGAGGGGAACGACAACCTCACTGGATGGACTACCAGCTTGTGGCCTTTCCCATCCTCTACCCCCTCCGCTTGTTGGAAAGCATCAGGGGCTACTTTTCGTATGATGTTGCTCGACCCGTTGCAGTCGGCATTGATCAGCGTGCCATCTGCTGCACGATACAACCCGCGCTTGATCCGCTTGCCGCTAAATTTCGGTTTCTCTGGCTGGTTGGGGTCATAGATCGGCATCTGATCACGATCAAGGAAACTGGCTTTGCTCGTGTAGGACTCTTCGGTGACGATCACGGTGATGCCCGCTAACTCCGCCTTGTATGTGAGCATGGACACGAACCGAGCATGAGGGATGCTCACAAAGTTCTGATTGGTGCGTTTGCCCATGTTCGCTTCCTGTTTCCATCCCTCATTCTTGCCAATCACCAGCGTGCCTATCCCATGAGCCACCAGATCATCGACAATCCATCTGGATGCCGTGTGCAGGTAGTGGTCCATGCGACGATTGCGCTTGTTGGTCATGCGTTCCATCCGCTTGGTTGTGCCTGTATGACCAAGTTTGCTCTGTAGCTCTGCTTTGCGCTTGTTGTAGAACTGGTTCACCGATTTCACCGGACGCCCGTTAACCAGGACTGGCACGTAGCCAGGTTGGTTTGAAGTTAGCGCCGCTAAATTATCCATACCAATGTCTATGCCAGCGTAATACGCAGGGTCTACCGCACTCTTTGGTTGCTCATGCTCATAGACCACTTCCACTACGTAAAAGCCCTTACGGGGTACAATGCGCACTTGATCGACCTGCTTGTGCTTCGTTTGTACCGCGATGGCCATCTGTGAGGGCTGGATGAGTCCCTTCTTCAACCCTCTCTTGCTCACGGCCTGCTCAGTGTAGACCAAGAGGTTACGCCCCTCGGTTTTGTGCTTGTACTTGGGCGGTTTCGGTCGTCCCAGGAACTTTGAGGGGTCTTTGTTGTAGGCTTTACACGCCTCAAAGAAACTGGTCCAAGCAGCATCAAGCTGCTTGAGCACCTGTTGAGCAACCTTGGCGGGTAAGGCTTTGTATGCCTCATGGGACTGCATGCGCTTGTCCATCTCGGCGTAGCGTAGCCAGGTCCCATCAGCAAAGAAGGCTTGGCGTATTTCATAGAGGGCTGCGTTGTACAAATTTTTCGAGGCAAAGGAGGCAGCATCAAGCACTGCAAAACGAGGGTCTTGACGATTGATAACGTGCTGTTCTGTCAGTTGCATGATGCCGCTTCCTTTCGTGCTAGAACCCGTAGGAACAGGCTGTCCATCCGCCAATGAAGCCCCGTTGCCATTCGCGCTTGTCGGTAGCAGACAACGTGGTAGGGATATGCTGTCGAGTGAGATGAGCATACTCATAGCCCGTCAGGAAGAGATAGGGACCCCATTCATGGTGCTCTTCCATCTGCGCATAGGCGTTGCGTGCGGCAAGATAGCCCTCGTGGAAGGTGGGCGAGACCTCAAAGTGGTACTTGCCCACACGAAGCGGGACGTACGTAGCAAACTCGATGTCCTGCTCCTCAAGGGTTGTACTGGCAGGACTAGGAAACGGGATGGTGGCTGGAACGTGCATCTGATCTAACATGATGGTGCGCCTCCTTTTTGCGCTTGACAGCTCGACCCTCAAACAGGTATCATCCCGCTGAGAGTCTAGGTGACGTTAACGACAACTAGACTCTTTCTGCTTATGAGGCGCTACCAACACCTCATAAGCACGCTACTACAACTCGTGTTACTAACTCAACTGTAAATGGCTTTGCCGTTCAGGTGCGGTTAAACAAAGCATCTACTACTAAAAATAGTAGATATC
>Ga0213874_10000070_pt1 | contig 15202 bp, 12 predicted proteins | sample BarmaccomBMRX_R7_FD_160098 | JGI IMG/M metagenome (GOLD analysis project Ga0213874, IMG submission 160098) | Root-associated microbial communities from Barbacenia macrantha in rupestrian grasslands, the National Park of Serra do Cipo, Brazil - RX_R7 | ecosystem: Host-associated > Plants > Roots...
TCTACCTAGCTCTTGGCTACTTACCCGTCGCAACTGCTGCTGCACTACATATCCTGGAAATTGCAGAGGCAATTAGCTCAAAACATGCAGTGCTACAAGTTGCTGCTATCTACAAACGACTGCGCACGAGTGAGTATAAGAACCATGTGGATGTCGCAGAGTTGGGGCTCAAGTTGGGTCAAGTGAAAGCAAGGTTAAGCATCGTCTGATAAAGTAGGAAGTGTGAGCAGTCCACATCCACTGAGAATAGGCCTCAGTGGCCATCAACAACTCGGTGACCAAGTGACGATTGCCTTTGTTGCACACTGCTAGGAGGCAGAAGGACAATGTCTCTGGAGGAGAGAGAGTATGCAATCTCATAACAGGAAACGTATGGTATAGTTCGAGTGGAATGATTGCTATTTGAGTAGTCAGCAGTGATACGAAAGGAGACACACGTGGTGTATCTCATAGATGTTCTGCATATGGCAAACTCGCCAATGCCCGATGCAGATCCAAAACCATCCGAAGGTGGGGGGGACGATGACTAAAAAAGTGTCCCCTTGAACTAAGCCCTTTTTGTATGCTCTCTCTTTTTGAAGAGAGACGCGTAGGTGTGATTGAAGGAGAGCACATCAGGAGAAGGCAAGTATGATAGCATTTCCTCTCCTGAGTGTTCTGCTGCAATGAAAAGCAGCAAGGTAGACAGTTGCATTGAGAGTTCTTCTTTCATATTGCATACCCCCAACTTGGACGAAGCAGCCAAGCAGCAGTTGGGCAAAGGGGAAAACGTGTTATACGCCATAGACATTGATGGAACGATAGCTCGTCCCGAAGCAGTGCTCATTGCGTTTCATAACCAGGAGTTTGCTCTGGGCTTAACCAGTGAAGAATTACGCTGTACATACAGCCACTTCTTGCAACTTCCCCAAGTCGCAGAACTTCGTAGAGAAGCCCTGCAAGACTCACGACAACGGGCTCGCACCACACCGGAGACCGTGCTTGCATATGATGAGGTAGAACATGCGGCAGCGACTCTGAACCTACTAGCCAAACAAGGCGAGATCATGTACTACACAGTACGCCCAGCATGCGTGCAGGATGTGACCTACACCTGGTTGCAAAAGAAACATTTTCCTCACCCACACAACATCATCTTGTGCCACAGTGTGCTCAACAAACTGGTGCAGCTTTTCGTGCATGAGCGAGAGACGCACCACAGGATTGTGCTCATTGATGATCGCTATCAACAGATGATTGAAGACTTCGCCAGACTTGCTCATGGCGAGTTTTCGCACATCTCAGACTGGCAAGAGGTAGTGCATTTTGCACAGCAACGGGTGCTGCTCGTGGCCTTTGGTGCCACTTGCATGTCTGCCGACACTACGGGTCTTCAGGTTGTGCCTATGCAGAGTTGGAAACACATAGCTGCCGTACATCAGTTGTCGTTCATAGTCTAGATCATATCGCTTGAGAAAGGAGTCTAAGGTGTCAATCGCATTCGAGCAAAAGAGAGAAGCATTCGATCAGACAGAAAAGGGGAATGCTCTCCTTGTACAGATTCAACAATGGCCCTATTGGGAGGAAATTGGTAAGGTGGCCTTCAAGGAATATGGCATGACCGCAGAGCAATATGTAGAGGTCCTTCCAGAGTATCAGCGGTTCTTAACATTAATCTTGCTCGACACTTATCCGGGCCTTGGCATGTTTAGTCAACGAGTTGACAATGTATGGCATAGTCATATTTTATCGACGCACCGCTACCAGGATTTCAGTAACCGCTACTATCGTGGTCTGATGATTCACCATCTTCCATGTTTAGAGCCAAAGCCAAGGGGAAAGTGTTCAGTGTGCAATACCTGTCAGGGATGTAACACCAAGTGCAAGAACTGTCAGGGTAAGCCACTTATTGAGGTCACTGACCTAAAGTACACGGAGCCCGAGGAACCTAGTGCTCCTGGTTCACCTGAGCACTTTTATCAGGCGTACATGGAAGTATTTCAGCATGAGCCACCTGCACTCTGGACCCTTCCACTTGGGGAAGCCGAAGGCTTCGCTTGAGGCATACAGTGTGAGCAATCTACAACTACTGAGAACCAGCAATGGAAGTGTCTTTTTACTGCTGGGCTGGATGATGTGATGAAAGAGCAATTGGCAACCTTGATGATGCAGTCGAAAAATCGAGAACTTGCCGTATTTCGTGTAGAGCTACACAACGCTAGAAGGAGACTTGTATGAGACACTGTATGACTACTGCCTCATTAAATGTATTACAAGATGATAATCGCCCGACTCTCATCGTTGGGACAGGAGGGTGCGGCTCAACGATGCTCTATTCATATGCAAAAAGTCGGTATGCTTACCGTTTTATCAGTGATGGCCCGGCTTGACACACGCAACTACTCTGTTTTGTTGAGTTTTGTGGTCACTACAGTAGAAAGGTAAGTCTCGCTATGCATGCTCGTTCACATGTACGTCGCGTCCTCTCTCTGCTGCTCCTTGTAGTGTTGCTTGCCGGAAGTGCGTTTTTATTTGGTCCAATGAGCTATGCTGCCAGCCACGTGGTGCGGTCAAACGCTAACGCGTATAGTGCCGCACGAGGCGTTGTGACTCGAGTGGGAACAGTCAATCCCCGGCTGTTACCGACTGGAAAGGTGCCGCAGGCTTCGCCGCCTACACGGGTCATCCCCTACCACGGGGTACCTAAGCTGCAGAAGCAGACGGGCAAGTCTCCCACTGCCGTAGGAGTGCCATTGCAAAGAGGTACATCTGGGCTGCTCCTGCACAATTTCGATGCGCTAAAGAGCCTGGATGACCAGAACTTGCTGGGCTATCAGCTTGAGCCACCCGACCAGGGCTTATGTGTTGGTAATGGCTATGTAGTGGAGGTGATTAATACCGTCGGTGCTGTGTACCGTCCCGATGGCCTAGCTGCCGTCGGTCCGTTCAATCTGCAGAACTTCTTCCAGGAGGCACCCGGTATTAATGGCACGTTTATCTCCGACCCGCGCTGTTACTACGATGCAGTGACACGTACATGGTTCGCCACCATACTGGCCCTTCCCCCGCCGCCCCCCATCTCGCCACCACCGCCGCCTACCACACGCGTCGATATAGCCGTCAACTCGTCGGGTGATCCAACCACGCCGTGGACGGTCTACCGTTTGGATACTACTGATACCGGTCATGTTGGCTGTCCCTGCCAGCCCGACTATCCTATCTTGGGCATCGACGCTTTTAACATCTACATCACTACCACCGAATTCCCCCTGTTCAGCGTCGGCTTGAACGGTGCCCAGATCTACGCTATCGACAAGATGCCGCTAGAGAGTCCCAAAGGCACCGTGAGATTTGTCCAGTTTAGCAACCTAAGCACGGGTGGTTTCCCGACTTTTCATCTACAGCCCACAATCACCAACGGCTCTACCGCTACCGAGTACCTGATGAACTCAGTGCCTTTCGACAGCCTAGACAATCGTCTGGGTCTGTGGGCGATAACCAATCAGCAAGCTGTCGGCAAGGGCGGTATTCCCACGCTCAGCACCACCACGCTGACTAGTGAGACGTATATCACTCCTAGCTCGGCACCGAACCCGAACGGCAATTTCCTCAGTCCCGATGATGACAGCCTGCAGAGCTTACAGTATAGCAACGGTACGCTCTGGGCGAGTCTGAACACGGCCCTCTTCGTTTCCGGCGATCCGGTCTCGCGTGACGGAGCTGCTTGGTTCGCCGTGCATCCCAGCATCTCCGGTGGCAATGTGAGCGGAAACATCTTCGAGCAGGGCTATGTGGCTTCGCAAGGGCAGTACGTGATCTATCCCGCTATCGCCAGCAGTCCCGATGGCAACACCGTCATGGTCTTCACCGTCACAGGCCGCAATACCTTGCCTAGTGCCGCCTATGCCGTTCTGTCCAGCAGTGCCTCGTCTTTCGGCCCTGTGACCGTCGCTGCACCAGGAGCCACCACCGACAATGGCTTCTCTTGTGGCGGTCTCCTCTTCGCCTGCCGCTGGGGCGACTACTCCGCCGCCGTCGTTGACCCTGGCAGCACCAACGTCTGGGTCGCCACTGAATATATTCCGGTTGTCGGAGCTAACTTCGCGAACTGGGGAACGCGCATATTCGAAGTAGGGGCCTGACTTATCACGCCTGCTACTTGAATTTTTTCAATGGGCAGACAAAGGTTTCCTCGGCTAAGCCGAGGAAATTTTTTGCCTAAGAGAGGAACTTAATGGCTCAATCTTTCTCCTAGCCGCTGTAATCAACCCTATCTTGACACGGCGGGTTTCTCCGCTTATACTCAGCGTATGACTATTCATCTATAAAGTATGTCTTGTTGCGTTCTCTTATCTACCATCATGAGGAGGAAGGACCCTATGAAACGTGTACTATCTGCATTTCTGTTGTCGGCTGTCCTTTGCACGCTGCTGGTAGCCTGTGGGGGGACACCTACCCCTGCTGGCAGCACTCCAACGCCCACTAGCGCAGCAGCGCCTATTACTCTCAACGTATTCGCAGCCGCGTCATTAACGGAATCTTTTAACGAAATAGCCAGCACCTATCACCAGATGCATCCTACTATCACTATTAAACCAAACTATAACGGCTCGCAGATACTTGAGCAGCAAATCGCTAACGCTGCACCCTGCGATGTCTTTGCCTCTGCTGATCTTACCAATATGCAGAAGGCGAGCAGTGCCGGATTAGTCAATGCATCCCAAGTGTTTGTGAAAAATCGGTTGGTGGTGATTATTCCGGTCGGCAATCCTGGTCATATCACTTCGCTGAAAGATCTGGCCAGACGAGGTGTCAAGATCGACCTTGAGGCTTCTACTGTTCCAGCGGGCAAGTACTCACGACAGGCTCTGGCCAACCTCTCTAAGTCCGCTGACTACGGCTCAGGCTATGGGAGTGCTGTTCTGGCGAATGTTGTTTCGCAAGAGGATAACGTTAAGGCTGTGGTGCAAAAAGTGCAATTGGGCGAGGCCGACGCTGGCTTCGTCTACCGTACCGATGTGACGGCGGCTGTCGCCAGTAAGCTCACGGTGATAGAGATCCCCGATCCATATAACGTGATCGCTCAGTATCCCATCGCCGTCGCCAAAAGTTCACCGCATGCAACCGATGCACAGGCATTTGTGAACTTTGTTCTCTCGAAAACTGGTCAGGACATTATGAAAAAGTATAACTTTATCCCGGTCAATGCGTAGATGAAGCGCCTAGGGACGCAACTCAGCCTCCTGAAGCAATACTCGGTTGACAGGGCCTGGATACGTTGGCCTGCTAGGTTGCTCATAGGCGTTCTGGCGGGAAGCTTTTTTCTCTTCCTGGGCATCCCGCTGGCGGCTCTGGTGATACGGGAGCCGCCAGCGACCCTCTGGCAGGCGATCCAGCAGCCCGAAGCAATCCAGGCCCTGCAATTGAGTCTCATTACCACATCCATCAGTACACTTCTGACGGTCGTGTTTGGTCTACCCGTAGCCTACGTGTTGGCGCGAATGCGTTTTCCAGGTCGTTCTGTTCTTGAGACACTCGTGACCATGCCAACAGTCCTGCCTCCGGTTGTCGGGGGCATTGCTCTGCTGATCACCTTCGGGCGCTTCGGACTGCTTGGTCGCTACCTTAGCCCGTTGGGGATTACGCTGCCTTTCACCAGCGTGGCCGTCGTGATGGCTCAAATGTTTGTCGCTGCCCCCTTCTTTGTGAACAGTGCCAAAGCTGGTCTTGAGCAGTTGGACCCACGCTACGAAATGGCTGCCTATACGCTGCGAGCTTCGCCCTTCTATGCCTTTCGCAGAGTCGTCTTGCCGCTCATTCGCCCTGTCTTGCTTTCGGGCGCAGGCCTAGCGTGGGCACGCGCCCTTGGAGAATTCGGCGCGACCATTACCTTTGCTGGTAACTTTCCAGGAACTACCGAGACCACACCTATCGCGGTGTATGTCGCAGCCGAGAGCAACCTGGAATCAGCGGTCTCACTGGCAGTTGTCTTGCTGGCAGTTTCGTTCGGGGTGTTGCTCGCCTTACGGCTAGGTCGCAGTGCAACGCAAAAATGAGTGGACATATCAGCAATAGGCACGCGCTTCAGTTGCTTTGAACGCTGCGTAGATAAACTTGCCCTCTTGCAGTTCCAAACGTGCCGTTGAAGCTTCGGTTACCTCGGCAATCAAGGGAAGCGTGGTAGTTTCCGGCATAACGCTGACGCGCACTCGCCCATCGTGCAGAGGCTGTGTTGCTCCGATTGCACTTTCCATGTGTAAGATCTGGACAATTTCGCCTCGAAATACATTTGATGCTGAGGTTTCAGGTGCAGTGAGTGAGAGGGTAATACTACGTGGATCAACGACCACGTATGCCTCTTCCCCCTCATGCGGTGCCTGCTCGAAGGGTGGTTGTCTCTCCAAGGTAGCCTTGATTTCGATTGCCTGCTTGCCATCATCCTGTACCCGCACGGCGCAAATGGCCTGTGATTCACGCCGTGCCAGAAACCCACGGAAGAAATTTGTTCCCACTAGTTCGGCAATATATGATGAGCGGGGATGTTCGTGCAGATCGCGCTGATTGCCTTGCTGCAGTATGCTCCCTGCCTCTAGGACCACGATTTGATGGCCAAAAAGCAGTGCATCCAGGTATTGGTGGGTCACCATGACTGTCGTGATCCCCAATTGTGAGAGGATGCGGCGCAGCTCCTGTCGCACCTCGCGTCGCGTCTGCACATCGAGCGCAGATAGTGGCTCGTCGAGCAGCAGCAGTTGTGGTTGCAAGGCGAGCGCTCGCGCAATGGCCACCCGTTGCTGCTGGCCACCTGAAAGCTGTGCAGGACGACGCTGGTCGAGGCCAGACAAGTGAACTTTTTCCAATGCTTCTCCGACTCGCTGTACAATCATCCGTTGCGGCAGGTGCTGGGTACGTAAACCGAAAGCCACGTTCTCAAACACAGTCAGGTGGGGAAAGAGCACATAATCCTGGAAGACATAGCCAAACGGGCGCTCCTGTGGTGGAATAGAAATGTGTCGTCTACTATCGAAATACGTTACACCGTCCAATATGATCTGTCCCTGCGCTGGCTGAAGCAGCCCTGCTAGCAGCCGTAGCACTGTCGTTTTTCCCGAGCCACTCTCGCCAAGCAGGACCGTCGTTTTCCCCTCCTCTGCAGACAGATGCAGTGCGAGATGGAAGCTTCCCAAGGACGTATCGAAGCTAGCTGTAAGCATGGGCCTTCTCCTCCAGAAAAACATCGTGTCATAGGTTTTCTGATACTCTCTTGGTAGCGTCACGCAGAAATTGGTGGAGTTCTTTGGGCGTATGGATGTGAATGATGCGCTTGTCCTTCATGTTGGGGCTATCCAGGAGCTTTATAAGCTCGAGTCTGGAGTGTTTGTGAACCGTGTAGATCGTCTTCATCATCTGCCAAGTCATGGGCAGCAGTGGGCAGCCTTCGGGACCTCCAAGACGCGGACGGAAAATGGACTGGATTTGTCGTTTCATGGCCCATCGCAAATGAGTTTGCAAGGAGAAATCAACGAAGATGATGGTGTCGGCTAGCTCGAAACGTTTCTGAATGGTATCCCATGGGCCCCAGCCGTCGATGATCCAGTGTCCTTCGCGCAAGATCGCATCATGCTTCTCCCGAACCTCATCCAGCGGAGTACGCACCCAGCCAGGCTTGAATTGAATCTGATCTATCTCATAGACCGGCAGATGTAATACATTGTGTAGTCGCAAGCATAACGTTGTCTTCCCACCACCCCCGTTGCCAATGACTGCAATACGATCCATCACTTTCTGCTCCTCTCCAAGCGCTTTTTCCTGGATTATAACGCTTTTTGAACTACACGTGAAGCCCAACAGTTTTATTATTCTACGCTCTTGCCAATTATTTGACAAGTTCTCCGTGCTTGGCAAGAGGTCTACATCGTATAAGTAATAAGGAATATCAAGTTAGCGAAGAGGAGCTTTTCAATGGCACGTTTCATCCTGAGTTTGGATCAAGGCACTACCAGCTCGCGTGCAATTGTCTTCGACCATAGCGGCTCCGTCGTCAGCGTCGTACAGCAGGAATTCCCACAGATGTATCCTGCCCCTGGACTGGTGGAGCATGATCCAGAGGCGATCTGGTCGAGCCAATTGACGGTGGCGCAAGAGGCGATAAAGAAGGCAGGAGCTACTGCCCATGACATCGCAGCACTTGGCATTACCAACCAACGCGAGACGACGATTGTGTGGGAGAAGGCCAGCGGGAAACCTGTCTGCAACGCCATTGTGTGGCAGAGCCGCTTGACGGTTCCTCTTTGTAACGCACTGGTGGCAAAGGGCTTCGATAAGGAGATTCGCGCCCGCACTGGTCTGGTCACCGACGCCTATTTCTCTGCCACCAAGGTGCAGTGGATTCTTGACAATATAGCAGGCGTACGTGAGAAGGCCGAGCGCGGCGAAGTGCTCTTTGGCAACGTCGATACCTTCCTTATGTGGCGTCTCTCCAAGGGCCGTGTCCACGTCACCGACCCCTCTAACGCCTCGCGCACCATGCTCTACAATATCTACCAAGGCGACTGGGACGATGTTATCCTCAAAGAGCTAGCAGTGCCACGTGCCATGCTGCCCAAGGTCATGCCGTCGAGTGCAGTGTATGGCGAGACTGACCCACAGTTCTTCGGTGCAGCTATCAAGATGGCAGGCGATGCAGGTGACCAGCAGGCGGCCACCTTCGGGCAGGCTTGCTACGAAGTCGGTATGGTCAAGAACACCTATGGTACTGGCTGCTTCATGCTGATGAACACGGGAAACAAAGGCGTACCCTCGAAGAGTGGATTGCTCACCACTCTTGGCTGGGGTATTGGCAATGAGATCGTCTACTGCTTGGAAGGGAGTATCTTCATCACAGGTGCCGCCGTGCAGTGGCTGCGTGACGGTTTGAAGGTTATTACCAAGAGTGCTGATGTTGAGGGGCTGGCAGCAAGTGTGCCGGACAATGGAGGTGTCTATATGGTACCGGCCTTCGTCGGTCTAGGTGCTCCCTACTGGGATCCCTACGCACGCGGCAGCATCATAGGCTTAACACGCGGCTCAACGGTCGCACATGTTGCACGTGCCACGCTTGAGTCGATGTGTTATCAGACACGCGATGTGCTTGAGGCGATGAGCGCCGATAGCGGCGTGCAAGTCAAGACGCTGCGTGTCGATGGCGGTGCAGTCGTCAATAACCTGCTCATGCAGTTCCAGGCCGACATTCTTGGTGTTGCCGTCCAGCGCCCGAAAGTAGCGGAGACGACAGCTCTAGGTGCGGCGTATCTCGCGGGACTGGCCGTCGGCTTCTGGAGCGGCCAGCAAGAAGTCGCGGAGCAGTGGGCGCTCGACCGCAGCTTCGAGCCGCAGATGAGTGCCGAGCAGCGTGACGAACTGTACAACGGCTGGAAGAAAGCCGTGCAGCGCTCGCTAGGTTGGGCCGAGTAACTATGCAACCCCTCTCATCACGCGTGCGCAGGCAGAATTTTGCTAAGCTTGAGCGCGAACATTTTGATGTGCTGGTCATCGGTGGCGGCATCACGGGAGCAGGTGTCGCCCTGGACGCGGCCGCACGTAGCTACAAGGTAGCACTCGTTGAGAGGGCCGACTTTGCCAGCGGCGCGAGTAGCAAATCAACCAAACTCATTCATGGTGGCATTCGCTACCTCCCCAACTTTGATTTTGCCTTAGTACATCAAGGGTTGGTGGAGCGTGGCCTGCTGCTACAAAACGCGCCATTTCTGGTTGAACCGTTAGCCTTCGTTCTACCCATCTATGAAGGTGATCGTCATCCGGTGGGCATGCCCTTTACCACACCGGGCGGCATTGGACTCGGTCAACTGCTTGATCTCGGTTTGTTGCTCTACGATGGCTTGGCCGGACGCCGCAACATAAAGCGGCATCGTCATCTCAGCCGGGAGCAGGTACAAGACTACGCGCCAGCACTGGTGACTGAGAGGCTCAAAGAAGGCTTCATGTACTACGACGCACACACCAATGATGTGCGTCTGACGCTGGCACTGCTACGTACTGCAGCACAGTTTGGGGCCACTCTCGTCAACTACGCTGAAGTGACCTCTTTTCGGAAAGAAAGCGGGACAATTACGGGTGCATGTGTCTGTGACCGGATGCGCAACCAGGAGATGATGGTGGGTGCTCGGCACATCGTCAATGCCACAGGCGTTTTCTCACAGCGGGTTGAAGCACTCACAGGTGCCGTACCTATGGTTCAGATTGAACCAAGCAAGGGCATTCATCTGGTATTCTCACGCGAGGATGTGCAGCTTGCTGATGCAGCCCTTGTGCTGCCGGAGACAGACGACCGGCGTCTTCTCTTTCTTGTTCCCTGGCAGTCGCGTGTCATCCTGGGTACCACCGATACAGGAGCGGATGACTTGGATCATCCAATGGCGACTCGCGCTGACGTAGCTTACCTGTTGAATCATCTTAATCGCTACTTCTCTCTCCATCTTACGACGGAGCATATCATCAGTACGTACGCTGGCTACCGTCCGTTGGTGAAATCACGCACGGGCGCTGCGACAGCCAAACTCTCGCGTAACCATACGGTGCTGCAGAGTCCATCGGGCTTGGTCACAATTGTCGGTGGCAAACTCACAACCTACCGCCGCATGGCACAGGATACCGTTGATGTGTTGAGTCGTCGCGATGGTTATAGGCTAGTACATCCCACGGAGAACTTACCGTTACAAGGAAGCGTGGGCTGCCTGAAGCTGCAGCAGGTCGCGGGCACAAGCCGAAGCACTGTGGGCACCCTGGATGAAGAAATCGTAGCACACCTAGGCAGAAGTTACGGTACAGAGACGCAGAAGGTGCTACAATTGATAGCAGAAGACGCCTCGTTAGGCAAAAGACTCGTCGACGATCTTCCTTATCTGCGTGCCGAAGTAGTCTACGCCTGTCGGTACGAAATGGCAATGACGCCCTACGATGTGCTAGCACGTCGCACCTCCATCACTCTAGAGGATCGTCAACGTGGCCTAGGCGTCGTGGATACGGTAGCGCGACTCATGGCACGCGAGCATGGTTGGACGACAGAGCAACGAGCAGAACTGGTTGTCGCCTATCGCGCTGCTATTGAGCAGCAAATGGCCGCAGAAGTAGCGAGAGGAGAGACAGCGTGAAGAAGCTTATCAATAACGTCGAAGATGTCGTCGAGGATGCACTAGCAGGTATGGCTACGGCACATGCCGACCTGCTGCGCGTTGACCTGCCGAGTCAAATCGTGGTACGCAGGAGCGCCCCTGTGTTGGGCAAAGTGGGCGTGCTCTCCGGTGGTGGTAGTGGGCACGAACCGATGCATGGCGGCTACGTTGGCGTGGGTATGCTGGATGCTGCATGTCCCGGTGCCATCTTTACCTCACCCGTTCCAGACCAGATGTTAGCTGCCACACGAGCAGTTGATGGCCAAGCAGGGGTGCTGCACATCGTGAAGAACTATACGGGCGATGTGCTAAACTTCGAGATGGCCGCCGAACTAGCCGCGGCAGACGGCATCAAGATCGAGAGCGTAGTGACCAACGACGACGTAGCTGTGCAAGATAGTCTCTACACAGCAGGGCGTCGCGGCGTAGGTGTAACAGTACTGCTAGAGAAGATCGTCGGGGGGCTTGCGGAGACGGGCGCACCATTAGAGCAGGTAGCAGCCCTAGCCAGAAGAGTCAACAGGCAGGGGCGTAGCATGGGTATGGCTCTCACTGCCTGCACTGTGCCAGCGGCAGGTAATCCCACCTTCGAGTTGAGCGAGGACGAGATGGAGATCGGTATCGGCATTCATGGTGAGCCAGGGCGACGACGCCTCAAACTAGCCTCAGCCGCCCAAATCACCGAGATGCTAGCAACGCCGATCATCGAAGACCTTGAACTCAAAGCAGGTGAACAGGTACTCGCCTTTGTGAACGGTATGGGCGGCACACCGCTCATCGAGCTATACATTGTCTACGACTCGCTTAACCGTATTTTAACAGACAAAAACATCAAGATTGTACGCAATCTGATAGGCAGCTACATTACCTCATTGGAGATGGCAGGCTGTTCCATCACATTGCTACGCCTTGATGATGAGATCACGCGCTATTGGGACGCACCTGTGTACACGCCCGCACTGCGCTGGGGTATGTAAACAATTTTCGTAGGGACCCGATTTATCGTGCCCACGATTTATCGCGCCCAGGGGGAGGGGAAAAGTAGTCATGACCAACAAAGACATCATACGCTGGCTAGATTGTATAGCAGACGAGCTAAAAGCAAAAGCAGACTACCTCACACAACTGGACTCGCCCATAGGGGATGCAGATCATGGCACCAACATGGAGCGTGGTTTTAGCGCCGTTCATGCTAAATTTCCAACCATGACAGCAATGGATATAGCGACCCAATTGAAGACAGTCGGCACAACCCTTGTCTCAACTGTAGGTGGGGCGAGTGGACCGTTGTACGGTACAGCATTTCTGCGAGCGGGAGGCGCAGTCGCGGGCAAGCAAGAACTGATAGCAAGCGATATCGTTGCCATGCTCGAGGCATTCCTGGGTGGTATCACAGCGCGAGGCAAAGCACAAGTGGGAGAGAAAACGATGGTGGATGCCTTGACGCCAGCTCTCCATATGGCAAAGCAAGAGCTAGACCAGGGGGCGAGTATCGCAGACATGACGGCCAAGGCGGCTGCGGCTGCTGAAGAAGGGATGAAGGCGACGATTCCGATGCTGGCAACAAAGGGCCGTGCTAGCTATCTCGCAGAGCGCAGTATCGGTCATCAAGACCCAGGTGCAACATCAAGCTGGATCATGCTGCGCTGCTTGGCTGAGGTTTGTGCAGAGCAGTAGGGAGAACATCAATGACAGTGGCACTCGTCATTGTCTCGCACAGCGCTCAACTTGCGAGCGGTGTTGCCGAACTTGCACGCCAGACGACAAAAGGAGCAGTACCCATTATCCCTACTGGAGGCGTCGGTCAGGTAGATGACAGCAATGGCGACATTCTGGGGACATCTGCCGACGTTATCCTAGCAGCTATTCAATCCGTTGCCGGGCCAGACGGAGTCCTAGTGCTGTTCGACATGGGCAGTGCGTTGCTATCCACTGAGATGGCTCTTGAACTGCTTGATGAGCAGCAGCGTGCAACTGTTGTGCTGACCTATGCCCCACTGGTAGAAGGAACCATCGCCGCCGCTGTAGAAGCTTCTTTAGGACGCTCACTCACGGATGTGAAACGAGCGGCGGAACAGACAGCACAAGTCGAGCAACTCAGAAAACTGAAACCGATAACACAGGACGAGACTATAGCGGAGCAGACAGCGCAGCCCGAGACCATACCTATGGTGGGCGAGGTACATGAGATCAGCCTGACACTGCGCAATCCGGCAGGGCTGCACATGCGACCAGCCAGTCTGTTTGTGCAGACCGCCGCTCGCTTTCGGGCGACCATTCACGTGCAAACACGCGGAAAACAGGCAGATGCCACCAGCATTATGAGCGTGCTCTCTCTAGGTGCCCGCCAAGGAGACACCATCGTGCTGCGTGCCACTGGAGCGGACGCTCAGGCCGCGCTAGCGGAGATGATTACGCTCGTGCATGCCGACTTCTATGAAACTCCCTCCGCTCCATCGACTGCAAACAGCGTTTCTCAGTCCTCCCTTGCCACTGCTACCTCTACCCCGCAGCAGCCCAATACATGGCAAGGGATCTCAGCCTCGGCTGGCGTCGCCATTGGCCCAGCGTTCCTCTACACATCAACTGTGCTAGACTTGAGTACAGTGCAGCAACGTACTATTGCAGCCACATCCATTGCTACAGAGCAGCAACGACTACAAGAGGCACTGCAGGCTGCAGCTCATGAACTGGACTCACTAGCGCAGCACCTGCAGAACCGTGCAGGAAAAGCAGAGGCCGCTATCTTTGTAGCACAGGCTCTGATAGTGCGCGACCCCGCATTGCACGAGACTGCAACACACCTAATTGAAGATCAGCACCTCGACGCCTCTTCTGCTCTTACGCTAGCAGCAGAACAGTATGCCTCCCAACTTGCAAAACTGGATAACCCTGTGTTAGCAGCCAGGGCTGCCGATGTGCGTGACGCAACTAGTCGAGCCGTGCAACGTCTGGGCGGCCCACACGCAGTACAGCAAGACCTCAGTAGCTTAAGCAAACCCATTATTCTCGTTGCCCGTGACCTCACTCCGTCAGACACCGCACAACTGCACCCCGAAATCGTGCTGGGCATCTGTACCACGCAGGGAGGTGCAACCTCCCACGCCGCAATTCTCGCACGCGCACTAGGTATACCTGCCATCGCCGGACTCGATGAATCGCTCCTGGAACGTATTCACTCCAATGACGAACTAGGCTTGGATGCCGACGCGGGCCTGCTCTACCTGCATCCCAGCGACGAGCTACGCAATACACTCACACAGCGCATTACTGAGCGGCGACAGCAGCAGAGCGCGCTAAAAGCAGCAGCACAGAGCAACATGGCTCCCTTGACGATTGAGGGCAGGCGCATTCTGCTACGAGCGAATGTGGGCAGCGAAGCAGAGGCCGAGGCAGCAAGGCTGTGGGGAGCCGAGGGTATAGGCTTGTTGCGCACCGAGTTTCTCTTCGCAGGTGCCACTACTCTACCGGATGAGCAAGAGCAGCGCACACACTACACACGCGTCTTTCAAGCATTTCGTGGAGACCGCGAAGCCTCTACAGTAGGACCTATCGTCGTACGCACGCTTGACGCTGGAGCCGATAAACCGCTACCAGCGCTGCAACAAATCATCGGCACTACCACAGAAGCTAATCCGGCACTGGGATTGCGTGGCATCCGTATCCACCTCGCCCATCAGCATTTGCTCAAGCAGCAACTCCGCGCTCTGCTGCTTGCAGCTAGTGATACGGGAGTCGAGTTACACATCATGTTCCCCATGATGAGCACCGTCGAGGAGCTACGCACGATCCGCACCCTCTTCACGGACGTGCAGGCAGAACTGACACAACGTCAGGCTCTCACACCCCCTGCTTCCTCACACATTCCTCTCGGCATCATGATTGAGGTACCAGCCGCCGCTGTGATGACCACCGAACTGGCGGAGCTTGCCGACTTCTTCAGCATCGGTGCCAACGACCTCCTACAATACACTCTGGCCGCCGACCGTACCAACACCGCCGTTGCCACTCTCTACAATCCCATGCAGCCTGCTCTCTTGCGGCTCATCCAA
>Ga0213874_10000071_pt1 | contig 15189 bp, 12 predicted proteins | sample BarmaccomBMRX_R7_FD_160098 | JGI IMG/M metagenome (GOLD analysis project Ga0213874, IMG submission 160098) | Root-associated microbial communities from Barbacenia macrantha in rupestrian grasslands, the National Park of Serra do Cipo, Brazil - RX_R7 | ecosystem: Host-associated > Plants > Roots...
CTGGATGACACGCCTGAACTATATCGATCTCCTGCTTACACATGGTACCCTTGCCCGCAATGCCGCTTCGCCGCTCGTCGATGTGCAGGCCATAGTCACTGCCAACAAGGTCGACTCGCCCGAGCACTTCGTTGATTACTTCTCTTCGTTCCTGCTTGATGGCACTCTCGATAGCGACCGCCGCGCACAGTTCATCAACTACTTTACTACAGGCGGTACCAGTGCAGGCGCTCAACACATCACGCTGACCAATGGCCAGAGCTATCCTTTGAATCGTGTGCGTGGCACACTCTACCTGATAATGGCATCGCCTGAATATCAACTGAATTGAAATGCGGCGGCGCGCTTTGTCGTGTCCAACTGGCCCGATCTCAAGGAGCAAGCACTATGAAACTCTCGCGTAGAGCAATGATAAAAGATGGAATGTTAGTCGTGTCAGCCGGGATGGTGATGCCTGCCATTTTCAGTCGTGGCGTGGCCTCGGCTATGTCTTCTTCGCTCGATGGCTCTCGTATCGCACAGACTGCCAGCGACCGCACCCTCATCGTCGTACAGATGGCAGGCGGCAATGACGGCATGAATACCGTGGTCCCTTATACCGATCCACTGTACCTAAAACTACGTCCTACGCTGGCTTTAGCACAGTCGAAAGTACTGACACTCGACTCACGCTTGGCTCTGCACCCCAACCTGTCGCCATTGAAAAAGCTGTGGGATGATGGTCATGTAGCCATCGTTGAAGGCGTGGGGTACCCCAATCAGAGCCTCTCGCACTTCCAGGCTATGGACATCTGGCAAACGCTCGACCTGAACGGCAACGGCAGCGAAGGATGGCTTGGCAAGCTGGTCGCTGGCCTAGTCGATCAGCAGGGACATCCCTTCAAGTCGCTTGATATCGGCGTGCAAACTGCTCTGGCTCTGCAATCAATCTCTACACAGGTTCCCACCGTTGCCAGTGCCAAATCCTATGCCATCACCCCCGACCTTGCCGATAGCGGTAGGGGTAACGCACGTTTACAGGCATTGTTCAAGCTCTACAACTCCTATCCCAAAACTGCACCCTACGCCGCACTGCTCGATACCACCGCCCTCAACGCTCAGGATGGTTCGAGTCAGTTGCGCCAGGCCGAGGCAGCCTATCACTCGGCTGTCACTTATCCCAAAGGCCCCTTTGCTGATGGCCTCAAAGTGCTGGCGCAGGCCATCGTAGAGAACCTGGGCTTGCGCGTTGGCTACGTCACCCTCGGTGGCTTTGATACGCATGCTAGTCAGCAGGCCACTCACGACGCCCTGATGACGACGCTGGCTAGCGGCCTCTCAGCTTTCTACAACGACCTTGCCGCGCACGGCAAAGCCGACAACGTCGTTATCATGACGTGGTCCGAGTTTGGGCGGCGTGTCGAAGAGAATGGCAGCTTGGGAACCGATCACGGCACTGCCGCCCCTATGTTTATCCTGGGCAGTCCCATCAACAAAGGTGTCTATGGCGAGCCGCCCAGCCTGAGCAATCTCGACCAGAACGGCAACCTGAAATACACCATCGATTTCCGTTCCGTCTACGCGACCGTGCTTGACCGCTGGATGGGTGCATCCTCAAAGGACGTGCTTGGCGCAGACTTCGGCTCACAAAACTTCCTGCCTCAACCGTCTTAAAAGGAAAACTTGCCTGTCTTCACTACTCGTCAAACAGGAGAGAGAATGCTCTACATAGCGCTTTTGCGTGGGATCAACGTCGGCGTCACGTAGTCAAAATGGAGCGTCTGCGCGACCTCTTCACAGAACTAGGATTCACGCAGGTTCGCACATATATTCAAAGCGGAAACGTGTTCTTCGGAACAGCGCAAACAGACCGCGAAACAGTCGCCCAGACGATTGAGCAGCATCTACACAAAGCTTTGGGCTACGACGTTGCCGTGTTTCTGCTCTAGGAATCTCGGCGTAGTAAGGGTGTAAATCCCCCAATGAAACCGGTGGGAGCAGGAGAATTGTCCTGGTCGATAGAGAGAAACTGTCTGAGCAAGGACGATAGCTTGTGCGCGCCTCTAAAGTGCGAAGAGGAGAAAACAAAGCAAGCTAAAAGCCACCAGGATACTTGTACTCCTTCACCAGTTTCATTGGGGGATTTACACATTACTGGTCTCCTTCGAAACCGGACAGATTAATACCCAATTCCGGCATCACCTCATTCGAGGTGTCTTCAACGAACTGTATCTTCTGCTCGTCTTCATTCAACACTTCGACATTGATGCCCAGGCTTTGCAATTCCTTGACCAGGACTTTGAAGGATTCTGGAACCCCCGGTTCCATTATATTCTCGCCCTTCACAATGGCTTCGTAGGTCTTGACGCGACCTACTACGTCGTCTGACTTGACGGTCAGAATCTCTTGTAGAATATTAGCAGCTCCGTAGGCTTCTAGCGCCCACACTTCCATTTCACCAAAGCGCTGTCCACCAAACTGCGCTTTCCCTCCCAACGGCTGCTGGGTGATCAAGCTGTATGGTCCAGTCGAACGGGCATGCACTTTGTCTTCGACCAGGTGGGCCAGCTTCAACATATAGGTATAACCAACCGTGATAGGATGATCGAATGGCTCGCCCGTTCGACCATCGAACAATTGCACTTTACCGGTATCCGGCAGATTGGCTCGCCGCAGCATCTCTTCGATGTCTTCTTCGGTGGCTCCGTCAAACACCGGCGTGGCTATCTTAAAGCCCAGCGCTTCCGCCGCCCAGCCTAGATGCGTCTCCATGATCTGGCCGATGTTCATACGGTGCGGCACACCCAACGGATTCAAGATGATGTCCACCGGGGTACCATCCGGTAGGAAGGGCATATCCTCAATCGGTAATACGTGCGAAATGACCCCCTTATTGCCGTGGCGTCCGGCCATCTTGTCGCCCGCGCCAATCTTACGCTTCTGCGCAATACTTACGCGCACAAGCTGATTAACACCCGGCGGCAGTTCGTCACCAGCATCGTGCGAGAAGACTTTGACTTCGACGACCTTACCGCGTTCTCCGTGCGGTACGCGCAGCGAGGTATCTTTCACTTCGCGTGCCTTCTCACCAAAGATGGCACGCAGCAACTTCTCTTCAGCCGTCAGTTCTGTCTCGCCTTTAGGTGTGATCTTACCAACCAGGATATCCTGAGCGCCGACTTCCGCGCCAACATAGATGATGCCGCGCTCGTCGAGATTCTTCAGGCCCTCTTCACCGACGTTCGGTATATCTCTGGTAATCTCTTCAGGACCAAGCTTGGTGTCGCGCGCATCAACCTCGTATTTTTCAATATGGATTGATGTGAAGAGATCTTCACGGACGATACGCTCGCTGATCAGGATAGCGTCTTCGAAGTTACCACCTTCCCAGCTCATGAAGGCTACCAGAATGTTCTGACCAAGCGCCAGCTCGCCATTTTCGGTCGAGGAGCAATCGGCAATCGCCTGACCGGCTGTGACATAGGTACCTTTGTGGACAATCGGACGCTGATTGATGCAGGTTCCGTTATTGGAGCGCACAAACTTACGCAGTGCATACGAATGCACTTCGCCCTGCTCATCCACAATCTCGATTCTGCGCGCCGTCGCCGAGACGACCGCACCGCTCACCCGGCTCACAACCACCTGCCCGGCATCAATCGCTACCTGGCGCTCGATGCCGGTACCGCAGATAGGCGACTGAGGCCGCAGCAGTGGCACCGCCTGGCGCTGCATGTTCGCGCCCATCAGTGCGCGGTTCACATCATCATGCTCTAGGAAGGGGATCAGCGCGGTTGCCACGCTCACCGTCTGCCGGGGCGAGACGTCCATGTAATCAATGGTATCTGATGACTCCATGACAAACTCACCTTCGTAGCGCGCCAGGACACGGTCCTCGGCAAATTCACTATTATCGGTCAGTTTGGCGTTCGCCTGTGCAACCCAGAAGTTCTCTTCGTCATCAGCGGTATGATAATCTACCTCCTCGGAGACAAAGGGCTTGATACGGATCTCAGCGTCGCTGCCCAGCATCTGCGAGAGCTTCTGGAAGAGTGCTTCGTCGATACGCACGCGCTGGCGTGCCGCAATGAGCACTTCTCCACTCGCCGTCTTGACATCCTCGCGCTCGTGTCCTACGACGCCACGGAACTCACGCCCGATCAAAATGGGGTCGTTAGCTCTCACGCGTTTGTAGACCTTACGATAGGGTGTCTCGATGAAGCCATACGGGTTAATTTGCGCATATGTTGCCAGATTACCGATCAGACCGATGTTCGGGCCTTCCGGGGTCTCAATCGGGCAGATGCGGCCATAGTGAGAATAATGCACGTCGCGCACATCGAAACCAGCGCGCTCGCGCGAGAGACCACCGGGACCCAGAGCCGAGAGACGGCGCTTGACACCGATCTCCGCCAGGGCATTGGTCTGTTCCATAAACTGGGAGAGCTGGCTGCCGCCGAAGAACTCCTTCATCGCCGCAGCCACCGGGCGGATATTGATCAGCGCGTTTGGCGTCGCCTGACCCGCCTCCTGGATGCTCATGCGCTCTTTCACGACGCGCTCCATACGCAGCAAGCCAACACGAAACTGAGCCTGAATCAATTCACCTACGCAACGCACACGACGATTCCCCAGGTGATCAATATCATCTTTACGTCCATGACCATGGTTTAACGCCACCAGACGGCGCACGATGTTGACTAGGTCGTCCTGCGTCAGAATACGCTGATTCTGTGGAATCGCCAGATCAAGTTTGCGATTCAATTTGTAGCGACCGACGCTGCCCAAGTCATAACGCCGTGGATTGAAGAACAGGTTCTTTACCAAAGAACGCGCATTATCCAGGGTCGCCGGATCGCCAGGACGCAACTTCTTATACAGTTCAAGCAGTGCCTCTTCCTCTTTTTTCACCGGATCACGGTCGAGGGTAGCTTGAATGTAGCGGATAGTAGGATCATTATCAAGGTCACGAAATGCATCCAGAATGCCCTGATCGGTCGAGAGATCCAGGTCCTCCGAATGCCATTGATCCTTCGCCAGGCTGGCAATTGCACGCAACAGCGTTGTCACCGGCAGCTTACGTTTGCGATCAATCTTTACTGTCAGCAGATTCTTATTACTGGTTTCAAACTCTAGCCACGCACCACGCCCCGGAATCAGCTTGGCCGCAAAGAGCTTCTTACCGGTTGTTGCATCTTCGTCTACTGTAAAGTAGACTCCGGGAGAACGTACTAGCTGGCTCACTACGACACGCTCCGTGCCATTGATAATGAAGGTACCTTCTTTCGTCATCAGCGGGAAATCACCCATGAAGATATCCTTCTCGATGATTTCACCGGTCTCTTTATTAATAAGGCGGGCCTTCACATTGAGAGGAGCGGCAAATGTGGTGTCACGGTCACGACACTCGTCCTCTGAATATTTTGGCTTGCCGAAAGGTTCAGGAGGTACAATAAATTCTAAACTGAGATTTTTGCCAGTAAAGTCTTCGATAGGAGAGATTTCTTCAAAAAGTTCGCGCAGACCTTCTTTCTTAAACCATTCAAAAGAGTCTAGCTGGATCTGAATCAGCCCTGGCATGGGCCGTACGTCCGGAATACGCGCAAAGGAGACGCGTTCCGGGAATAGAACCGATTGCTCGCTTGCCGTCATAACATCTCTTCTCCTTTCATCTCTCGGTGACTCCTTTCGCACACGACGAGGGTCTGGCACACGCCTGATGAAGCCTGTTGCGCACACCTGCGAGAGGTCTCTTTGCTCAAAGGAGAGCTTTCACTACGGGTGCGCAAGACGTGCGTCGCTTCCGCCTGAGTATAGGGGAAGGAACGCCAAAAAAAAACGTCCAAAAAGGCAGTGTGCTAGTAGACAGGAGGTGATACAATAAAAGTGGGAAAGAACGTGCTCGTTTTTGAGCTCAGAGAACACCCACTCCTCCCCCTTTGCGCCCTATTTGAGCAGACGCCGACGCGTTGCGCACCTTTCCCTTAAGGCCCTGCGTTAAGGAAGAGGCCTTGTAGCCGCAAAGTAGATAAGTGCGGCACAGTTTTCGCTTAGAGAGCTTCAGATATACTCATCATGCGTGCCAGATCAGCAGCAGAAACCCGCGTATAGATAGTCGTGGTTGCAGTATCGGCATGGCCAAGCAATTGTTGAATGACTGGAAGCGGCATCGGAGGGCGGTCCAGTCCGTAAGCAGCAGGATCAAGGAGTGCTTTGGCAAACGTATGACGCAAATCGTGAGGGCCGAGGGGGGAAGCGAGTTTTGCTGCCTGACCCAGTTTGGCAATAATTTCCCGAATGCCACGTTCGGCCAGCGGTCCACGCTGACCAAGAAAGAGATGTCCATCTGGCCAACGACTCCAGGAAGCAACGATTTCTCCCCGGATGGCTGCCCGCTCTCGCCAGCGTTCAGCCAGGTGTTCACGGTGGGTGAAATAGGCGTCGAGCGGCTCGCGTGCTTCCTGGACCAGCGGGACTTCGCGATGCTTGAGCCCTTTGCCCCGGCGGATAATGAGCAATCCGCGCCGGGCGGAGATTTGCACATCAGGGATGAGGCCGGGATGTTCCTGTTGCACCCAGATAGCAAAACGACGAGCGTCCTGAGTGTATAAGCCAATCGTTTTCGCTGAGAGATCTGGGCGAAGGTGCAATTGCTCTTGCCAGGTGGCAATCTCACTCCACATCACTTCTCCTTGTTATCGGCGCAGTTCCATTATCGGCACGGTTTTTCACGAGATAGATCGAGTGACTCTGCCGATAATATACCACTTGGGCAGGCAAACTGTGCCGATAATCACCCTTTGCGGCACAGTTTGCCTCTCGTGTTCCATCCTTACGACTTTCTGGGTCTGGAAGGAGAGCATCAACTTGGAGAGCCGTTCTCGTTACTCATTGATCAGCACTGGCAAGTACCACTTCTCTGAGCCGTTGCACATCGCGCATGGGTGGGACACCGAAGAGGCTTTTATACTCTCGATTGAAGTGGGAGGCATCCTGGTAGCCCACGCGATAGGCCGCACTCGCTGCATCGAGATCTTCTGAAAGCATCAGACGCCGCGCCTCTTGCAGCCGCAGCCGCTTCTGGAATTGCAGAGGACTCAGCGCGGTGACGGCTTTGAAGTGCTGATGAAAGCCCGACACGCTCATGCCCAGTTCGCGTGCAAGCTGCTCCACACGCAGTGGTCGGTAGAAGTCTTGACGGAGCCGCTCAATCGCCCTCGCAATGGGAGAAGCACCCTCCCCAAGTGTCGCCAGGTGACGGAGTCGGACCCCCTGCTCTCCCATCAGGAGCCGATAGACCATTTCCCGCATGATCAGCGGCAGCAGGATAGGTGCTTCGGCTGGGGAGTCCAGAAGCTTGGTGAGCCGCACGGTCGCGTCTAGCAGATTGGCATCCAAGACACTGACATCGATAGCCCTGACCCCCGAAGGCTTCCTCGAAGGGGCGTCGTCTGCTTCAAGCAGGATCGAACTGACCATGCCGGGATCAAGGGAGAGGCGGAGACTGAGAAATGGCCGCTCTTTCGAGGCTTCGAGAACCTGGCCAATGGCGGGCAGATCGACCGTCACCAGAAGATAGTGAAAAGGGTCGTAGCGATAGTGGCTCTCGCCCAGAAGGAACTCCTTGCTTCCCTGGGCAACCACACACACCGACGGATCAACCACGCTGTATACGCGCTCCAGAGGCACCGAGTGACGGTACAGGTGGAGCCCTGGAAGCGGTTGGACGGACCCATCGAAGCTGATGGCTCGTCCGACCCGCTCGACCAGTTCCTCGCGATAGGCTTGCAGGACGAGTGCCTCGCGTTTTCCCTGCTGATCCATCATCACCGTCATAGTCACCTCTTTCCTGGTTTCTACCGTGCATATTTGAACAAATTTGGAGAATCAGACAATCATTTTCGAGAATTATTCTACCACTCTCTATTCTCGATTGTCTATACTACAACTCAGAGAGAGGACAAACCCCTCTGCCCGGGCCACATAAGCTGGACTTTTCTTCAAGAAAAGAGAAAGCGGCCTGACAGCGTGTTTTCTCCAGCCCTCATCGGCTCTCATAGAACATCAAACCGCGACGCGTGGGAGGCATCATGTGTGACCAACGAAGCTCTCTCGCTTGGAGGAGAACCTCGGAGCAGTGGCCGTCACTCTCGCGAGATGCCGACCTGCGCGGCGCTTTTCGAGCTGCCTCACCAACCACGGCGCAAGGCGCTCGGTATCCAAAGAGTTGGAGCGAAGGACAGGCGTCTTTCGCGAAAACAAAGGGGTTTCTGCCTTGTTTGAAAGCAAGGAGATCGAAATATGCAGTACACACATCTTGGTCGTACCGGACTTCAAGTCAGTCGTCTGGGTCTCGGCACGATGAACTTCGGGGAACTGACGGACGAGACCGCCAGTTTGGAGATTATGGACAAGGCTCTGGACGCTGGTATCAACTTCTTCGATACGGCGGATGTCTATGGCGGACCCCAGTCTCCAGATATGGAGAAGGGATACGGAATCTCTGAGGAGATCATTGGTCGCTGGTTGGCTCAGGGCGGGCGTCGTGATCGGATTGTCCTGGCAACCAAGCTGTATCAGCCGATGGGCACCGGACCGAACGACCGTCGGCTCTCAGCCTATCACATCCGCAGGGCTTGCGAGGACAGCCTCCGGCGATTGCAGACCGATCACATCGACCTGTACCAAATGCACCACGTTGATCGAAGCACGCCGTGGGACGAGATCTGGCAGGCGATGGAGCAGCTAGTCCGTGAAGGCAAGGTGACCTACATCGGCAGCAGCAATTTTGCCGGATGGGACATCGCCACTGCGCAAAGTGTGGCTGCCTCGCGCAACTTCCTTGGCTTGGCGTCGGAGCAGAGCCTCTACAATCTCAGCGCTCGCACCATCGAGCTGGAGGTGATTCCGGCGCTCCGCTACTACGGCATTGGTCTCATTCCATGGAGCCCGATCGGCATGGGGCTTCTTGGCGGTGCGCTTCGCAAGGCAACGGAAAGTCGCCGCGCCAGTGCGCTGTTGCAGATGCGGATCGAACAGCATCGCTCACAGCTCGAGCAGTACGAGGCGCTCTGCAAGCAGCTCGGTGAAGAGCCCTCGGACGTCGCCCTCGCCTGGCTGCTGCATAACTCCGCCGTCACGGCTCCGATCATCGGTCCGCGCAATGTGGAGCAACTGACCGGGAGCCTGCGGGCTTTGGAGGTATCACTCTCGGACGAGACGCTCCGGAGACTCGACGAAATTTGGCCCGGACCCGGTGGAGCTGCTCCCGAAGCCTACGCCTGGTAAGAAAGGCAGGCCGCAAGGCTTGGGGATTTGCGCGTGGACGCCCATCATGAAATGGCTTTTCACGAGCTATTCCGTAACAACGAGCTTGACGCCCAGCACGCTCTGCTGACAAGCGTCCTGAACAAGAAGGAGATTCATCATGCGAGGAACCATGCTTTACGGTCCCCGGGACGTGCGCTTTGAGGAGCGTCCCGACCCAACGATTATTGAACCGACGGACGCCCTCCTCCGCATCTCGGCGGCCTGCGTGTGCGGGTCCGACCTGTGGCCCTACCGCGGCATCGACGCGCCCGGCCAGCCGACGCCGATGGGACACGAATACTGCGGCATCGTGGAGGAGGTCGGCAGCGCGGTCAAGCACATCAAGCCGGGCCAGTTCGTCGTCGGCTCGTTCTTCGCCTCCGACAACACCTGCCCGAACTGCCAGTTCGGTTACCAGTCGTCCTGTATGCACCGTGAGCTGGTTGGCGGCGCGCAGGCACCCTGGCTGCGCGTGCCGCTGGCGGACGGCACATTGGTAGCGACGCCAAGCGTCCCCTCGGACGACCTGATCCCGAGCCTGTTGACGGCTTCCGATGTGTTGGGGACCGGCTGGTTCGCAGCCGATGCAGCAAACGTCAAGCCAGGCTCAACAGTCGTGGTCATCGGCGACGGTGCGGTCGGCCTGCTCGGTGTACTTTCCGCTAGGCAGATGGGTGCGGAGCGGATCATCGCGATGAGCCGGAACGCCCCACGACAGCAGCTCGCCCGCGCATTTGGCGCAACCGACGTTGTGGCTGAGCGCGGCGACGAGGGCGTCGCCCGGATCATGGACATGACCAATGGACTCGGTGCGGACTCGGTGCTTGAGTGCGTTGGGACGCAAGAAGCGATGCAGCAGGCAATCCACTGCACTCGCAAGGGCGGGTACGTCTCCTACGTCGGCGTTCCGCATGGGGTCGAACTGGGCGGCGAGGGATTGTTCTTCGCCCACGTTCACCTCCACGGCGGCCCCGCCCCGGTGCGCCGCTACCTTCCCGAACTGATCGACCCGATTTGGCACGGCAAGATCAACCCTGGCAGGGTCTTCGACCTGCAACTGCCTTTAGCGCAGGTCGCCGAGGGCTATCGCGCGATGGACGAGCGGCGCGCCATCAAGGTACTGCTCTGGCCTTAGCCGAAACGGAATTTTCCCGTTTCCAAAACAAGTGAAGCACATGATCACGATATCATCTCAAGAGACAACTCAACAGACACGAACACAGACAATAATGCCCCTGCTGGCGCTCTGCCTGGGCTACTTCATGACGATACTCGATGTCACCATCGTGAATGTGGCCCTGGTCAATATCAAGGAACAACTGAGCGCGACTGTGACGGGGCTGCAATGGATCGTGGATGGCTATGCCCTCGTCTTCGCCAGTTTGCTCCTGACCGGCGGAGCCCTGGGCGACCGACGAGGAAACAGAACCATTTTTCTCGTCGGTTTTGCCCTCTTCACGCTGGCGTCCACACTGTGTAGCCTGGCTCCAACACTGCTCGTCTTGCAGATCGCACGCGCCGTCCAGGGACTTGGGGCCGCCTTGCTTGTGCCAAATTCGCTTGCCCTCTTAAATACCATCTATACCGATGCACGAAAACGGGCGCAAGCGATTGGCATCTGGGCCGCCGTCGCCAGCATCGGGGCCCTGTCTGGTCCGCTATTAGGCGGTCTATTGGTCAACACGTTTGGGTGGCGCAGCATCTTTCTGATCAATCTACCCATTGGCATCCTTGGCTTTCTGCTCACCGCTCGTTCGATTGCGCCATTGCCTCCACAGGGAGGACGAAGTCTTGATCTACCGGGTCAACTTGCAAGTATGCTCGCGCTGGGCATGTTGACGTTTGCGTTGATTGAGGGAAATAGCCTGGGCATCCTGTCTCCGTTGATTCTGGCGGCATATGCAGGCAGTGCCCTCTTCTTCCTGGTATTGCTTTGGAGAGAAAAGACGACCAGCCATCCGATGCTTCCCCTGGCATTGTTTGGAGAAAGAACGTTCTCTGCCACCAATCTTGTCGCCCTTTGCCAGACCTTTACGTTCACGGGCTTCATTTTTATCATCAGCCTGTTCCTGCAACAGGTAAAACACTATTCGCCGTCGCTCACGGGCGTGGCGCTGCTGCCTTCCTTTGGCTGTGCCCTGCTAGCGACCTCGCTCTCCGGCTCGCTCATGCCTCGCATTGGGGCGAAACGCATGATGACCATTGGTCTGCTTCTCGCCGCCGCAGGCTGTTTTGGGTTTGTGCTGGTCGAGATGCAAACCAGCTACGTACTGCTTGCGGGTATTATTGCCGTGCTGGGATTCGGGCTGGCCCTGGTCTTACCAGCAATGACCGAGGCCGCGATTTCACACGCTCCGAGAACCCAATCCGGGATCGCATCGGGTATGCTGAACGTGAGCAGGCAGGTGGGCGGTGTCATCGGAGTCGCGATCCTGGGAACGCTCGTGGGCAGTCCGCAGACGCTCCTCCCAGGGATGCATCTCGCCTTTGTGATCGCCGGAGGAGTCCTCGTCCTCGCGTTGGGAGTTGCAAGGGTCTTCGTCAGCACAAAACGGGAACCATCCCAAATCGAGACTGCCCCGAAATCCTGGAGGACCACCTGACCAGCGGAAATGCCATTGGGTGGGAGAGAAAGACCAGCATGAGACATGTTCCTGTCTGCCTCTCTCGCGAGCACATGACATGCACACCGAGATGGCGCGCACGTTGTAAGTTTTGCTTACCATAACGCGAAGTGAAGAGAAAAACAAGACGAGAGCTCTTCTCGCTTCCGCTTCTTCAAAGAAAAAAGGAAGAGAGCCAATAGGCTATTCAGGCGATTTCTCTTGTCAGAAAGACTCTTCCCTTGCTACACTTCCATTGGGCCTCGATAAGGGAGCAAGAAGCGGGCAGGAGCATCGGGAAAACAGTGTTTGGCGTGAGCTCGCAAGACGGGAAGCAAAAGCACCAGGAGGAAAAGGGATGAAGCGCACGTGGACATCAGAGGAGTTAGCAGATCTGTTTCAAGGGTATACACCGAGGCTGGTAGAATGGCTGCGGCGACGTATTGCCGCCGAGTCTCCCTCCCATATTCGCCAGCATCCCCAGGCCATTCGCCTGACGCTGCTCGCTGCCCTGGTCGTCCAGCGAACCCAGGAAGTGACTGATGCCCTGGTCACGTTGCTCATCCAGATTGTGCATCGCATCGGCAAACGAGCTGAGCATCGCGTTGAAACTGCCTATTGTGAACGAACAAACCTTGCGCGACTTGGTGGCTGAATACAAAGCGCAGGGGGGAGCGTATCGGCAAAAGGTGCAAGAGGTCATGCGCTCCTCGTATCGCAATCATTATCGCCAGATTCTCCCGGCCTTGCTGGAGGTGCTCGACTTTCACTCAAACAACACCGCCTATCAGCCCGTGATTGAGGCACTTGCCATTGTCCGTGAGTACGTGAGCAGCCGGATCGCCTGGTACCCCCTAGAGGTCAGTCCTCCCCTTGAGGGTGTTGTTCCCGATTCCTGGGAGAACATTGTGACCGATGGACAAAGTGAAATTGGGTTCGCTTTTAGTCACCTCCTCGGATTTCGCCTGCTGCCTCGCCTCAAGCCGATCCACTCGCAAAAATTGGCACTGGTGGAGGTAGGCACACAGGATGACTACCCTCACCTGAAAGAAGCTCTGGGAAAGCCGATCAACTGGGAGAAAATAGCGCAACAATACGATATGATGGTCAAGTACGCGTCGGCTCTCAAGACAGGAACGGCGGAGGCCGATGCGTTGTTACGGCGATTTACGCGGAGCAACCTTCAGCAACGCAGGGCCAGCAATGCCTTCCGGCTGCCGTGCAGATGTGTGTGGTCGCGCTTTCTTGCTGGAAACCTTTTCACTCTCATGCTGCCTGCACAAGGACACGTGTGAGAGCGCAAGAGATGCCTGGCCAGAACCTGTGCGAAAAGAGATAACTAGACACGTGGAAAAAGGCAGCCATGTACCTCGCCACGTGTCTACCCTACAGCCTCCCTCAAGAAAGATAGTCGTACACGAAAAAAGCTAGCAGAGGTCGTCTAACTGATGGAGTGTTGTGGATGACACTGAGACAAAGGAGTCAATACCATCAGAACTCATAGCAATATGGACTCATAGACATCCCCCTTACTGGACACAGGGAGGCTAAATGAGCGCGCTAGGATGGGCAACATTGCTCACCAGACGTGTCTATCTGAAAAGACGATAAAAAGACAAGGATGAACATCTCATGGCAAATAGGGAGCACCTGAATATACTCAAGCAAGGAAAGGCAGTATGGAACCAATGGAGACAGCAGAATCCGGATATTCTGCCTGATCTGAGTGGGGCTGATCTCAGTAAAGCTATGCTCAAAGAAACTAATCTCAGCAAAGCTATCCTCAGAGAGGCCGATCTCAGCGGAGCCTATCTCTACACGGCTAATCTGAGTTTTACCAACCTCAGAGCGGCTAACCTCAGGGGGGCGGTCCTTCGCGGGGCTGATCTCAGCGACGCTGATCTCAGCAAGGCTAACCTCAGCAAGACCGACCTGCGTGAGGCCTACTTCGACGGAGCCAACCTCGATGGAGCTAACCTCAGTGGAGCCATGCGTCGTTGAGGTACTCACAAAAGGAGGGATGCACTCACCATACTCCCTCCGCTCTTGCTTACGATAGTCTGGCTCATCGTCAGAGATGGCCATGTGTGTGCATCAGCGTGGTAGTGCGTCAAGCACCTGCAATGCATGGATGAAGACGCTTCGAGAGATCTGGAGCGTTCCTCCGAAGGGATTGTCCATGTCGGCAACCAGCCACAGCAGTATAGCTAGCGGAGCGACGAGGCAGATGAGGATAAGGAAATGGTGCCTCGGGCTCTTTATCCTTAGACTGGTTGTCAGATAGATCATGACGATAATTCCCACTCCCAGTAGGCCCCAGAATGAGTCGGGCAGACCTTGCCTGGCCAAAGCAAAGCGCTGGTTACGCTGGACGCTGATCACATTCAAGTCTGATATGAGGGCGCTTCCTAGAGGAGCTTTAGAAATTTTTGTCCCGTAGGTAACCCATAAGTTATTGAGCACCTTTGAGCCGCGCAACGGTTTTGGGTTATCGTAATGGGTACTCATGACAGCCCAGTCATCGCTGAGTATCAAGCCGGTGTATTGGCGAAGTTGATCAAGTACCTGACCCCGCAAAGGCTCTGGCAATGTACTTGCATCACGAGCTGCTGCCGTAATGGCGGCAGCTTCAGTGGTTACCACACTGTCTACTGTATCGAATTTCCCTTGTGCGCTCAAAATCATCAGTGCGAGTAGCACACCGTAGACAGAGCCAATGTAGGTAATCGCAGACTGGATAAGTTTGTCTTCTTCTTCACTATCTGACCACTTAGCGTTCCTTCGACGTAGCATAAGGACGAAGCATGCAAACCCCACGATACCGCCCACCAGAAAAACGAACAGCAGCCAAGATGGCAGCAGTGAAGTATAGATACTGAACAGCATAAGATAGCCCTCCACCTGAGTCTGAACAGTTTGCACAAGAAATTCTTATCAGTATACACAACGTTATTCATCGCTTACTGGAGTTACTATTGAGCATTGACTAGGACTATTGGCTTATTGTTAGCAAACGAGTGGTAAATGAGGTCAAGGCATAGCAGGTTTTAAGGACAAGAGTCGATCTGGCGCACCTTTGATGCGTGGGTATGAGGTGTGGTAGAAGGCCCCCTATCGCGAGAGCGATCATGAATTGCAGAGACTAACTTCTTATAGTCATAGAGTATAACAACAACGCAGCACAACCCCACCCCAGCGTCATGAATCTGCCCACGCTATCGGTTATACTATCTCATAGGAAAGAGGCGATTCCCATCGGGGAACCTGCTCCTGAAGTGCGTAGTTCAGGTTCCATGCA
>Ga0213874_10000072_pt1 | contig 15161 bp, 13 predicted proteins | sample BarmaccomBMRX_R7_FD_160098 | JGI IMG/M metagenome (GOLD analysis project Ga0213874, IMG submission 160098) | Root-associated microbial communities from Barbacenia macrantha in rupestrian grasslands, the National Park of Serra do Cipo, Brazil - RX_R7 | ecosystem: Host-associated > Plants > Roots...
AAATTGTACATAGTCATAATGTACAAATGGACATCACCGGTTTGTATGTACAATATGCACAACTTACCGCTATGTTAGTGTTGACATCACCGGTTAACGAGGTGGTTATGTGTACTTTACCCATAAGTAAATACTTATACATACCGGTCGGTGTGGTTAACATGGTACTATATGGCTATGTATGAATTATACATCACCGGTTTGTACTGCTAACGAGGTGCTTTTACCCATCAGTATTTATACATCACCGGTACGTTTAACGAGTGAGCTTTGTACATAGGCTACGGTTAACGAGTTGTGTACATCACCGGTTTGTGCAATATGCCCAACGTGCAAACGAGTAACAAGGTGAGTAACACGTCTCTGCACTACACTTTGACGTGTCCGTGTATACATCACCGGTTTGTGCAATATGCACAATAACATTGCTGCATGGCACGCTAAAAAGTAAGGCTGTGAGAGGCCGTTTTAGAGGCTGTTTTCAGAAAGGGTACAATCATAGCAGGATTGCCAGTAACCCGCCTAAAATCGACTCTCAGAGGCAAAGAGAGGCATTCTAAAAGCAATCCTTACACGCGCATAAAAATACCCTGGCTGGGAAGTTTCCCAACCAGGGCGCGGCGGTTAACGAGTTAATAACCGATAATGGTCGGCGGGTTTCCACCCTTGTACGCTGCTACCTGCTCATTGATAAAGTCTCGATACTCACCGTTAGAAAAGCCTGCCAGAATGCCTATCAGCTTGTCGAACTGGCTTTCATCAATCTGCTTTTTGTCGTGGTAGGTCTGCCACAATTGCAGCACTGCACCGATAACAAACCCGCGCCTATGTTCAGGATCGTTTTTATAATCCTTCTCCGCGCTCACCATATTAGATCGTATGGCGCTCTCGTATCGCCTCATCATGTTATTCGTCTCCTGTTTCATCGATCCCAGCGACAACCACATCACCACCTACGGTTATATGTGCCAGATCGGGCCGGTGTTGATGGAGTAGCGCGGTTGCTGCTCGGTTTACTGGCTTGCCTTTGGTAACATATTCGTCGTCCATGAACATAAACAACCCGCCTTGATCCTTGCGGGTAAGCGTGAGGCCGGTTAAAAAGCCGTCTACCATGTCGTGCAGTTCAGTGTTAGTAAACTCTCTGCCTGCTGGGTGTACTTCCTGCTGGGTGCCATCGGCTTTTATCCATTGGGCCATATTGGTTACTTCTCCTCTCTGTCCTGGCTGGGAAGTTGCCCAACCAGGACGGCTTTAAGACTACTCTGTTACGGTTTCTGACTGCTCCACCTCGGCGGGCTGCTCGGCCTCTGCAACCTGCTCGGCCTGGATCGGCGCGGGCTGCTCTGGAATGGTCACAACGGCCTTGATACCGCCTTCTATGGGCTTGCTGTTGTAACGCTGGTTAAGCTGGTGCTTGTCGTTGAGGGCCTTAATCTCGGCCTCGTGCGCTTTGGTCCACTCCTCAACAATCGGGTAACGAGCACCGGCCACGAGCTGCACCGTTCGGGAATTGATGAACCACCGGTCGTTAGCAGAGGTAGCAGCATCGTTGTAAGCAGCAATGGCAACGACGGCGCGGCGTATGCGCTCCCTGGCTGCATCGGGGTGCTTCGTGGCAACAAGCTGGCTCGTGGGCATGCTGCTGAAGTCCTTACCAGAATGGCGCTTGCTGAGTCCTACCCTGAACTTTGCCTCTTTAATCAGGGCGTCCACGAGGATAGCTTGCAGGTTCTCACCGCTCGTTAGCGCCTTCTCAAGAATGGCGGCGGCTTCTTTGGTGTCCTCTTCTGCTTGGAACTCCTGATAATCTTTGTCACTGTGGAGCGTTGAACGGATTGCATCAGCAACACTTTTAGCACCGGCCTGGGCGCTCCCTCCCTGCTCGTAGAAGTCCAGCAGAAAGTTAACGGTCTGTGCATGGGTATCATGGCCTAATCGCGCTTTGAAAGCCATTTCACGGCTAAAGGTCGGGCCGTCAACCGTGATCGGGCGGCTTTTTCCCTCTTTGGCTGGGTCTTTCTGCTCCTGGGCGGCTGCTGTATCGGTGGTCATGGGCTTTTTCTCCTTCCTGGGTTTCGGCTTGAATACTTCTAGTAACTCAACTCCGCTCATTCCTAAGCGAATACCGCGCCTCCCGTCAATCTCATCATCTGCCGTTAAAATCGCATAATCGGAATAGTGCGCAACGCTGCTATAATTGCGGCGCTCGGCTTCCGTCTTCGCTTCAAGATAGCGGTAGTGGCCTTGAATAGTTGCCATATAGTGCATAGGGGTTACGTTACGAGGACAATAGTACAAAACGGCAATAATCGCATAAATCGAGCGGCTAATGTGGGTGTACAAGTCGTCATGAATACCGCCTCTTGTCGGGATAAGATCGGCAAAATGTCGGTGTGACGCCTCTCTCACGGCCTGGCTGTGCTTCTGAGCTACGGCGCGTTTCTCCATATCGGTTGTGTCGATCAACCCGCGCAACCGCTCTACAGCCTGCAACACATCAGCAGCAGGGGCAAGTGTTGGGATCTCAAACACTCCCTCACCTTTGGCCTTGAGCTGGCCTTTGAACATCACAGAATAGGCCGTCTTCGGGGTAAGCTCGGCGGTCTTCATCACCTCGGTAAGTCTGCGACCGGTGCAAAGGGCTATCCCTGCTGCCAGATCGGGCCATTGCTCGGATACAAGCAACGCTGTCCCTCTGCTGACGATGATATCAGGGTCTTTAATGAACTGCTGGTTCTCGTGGCGTTCCTGAATGGTTTCATCACTCCCAGCGTTCATAAGCGTCCATTCGGCGCTCGTGAATGACAGGTGCCTTAACACCCATTCCAGCTTATCGCCTTGCAGCCGGTTCTTAGCCTCGTTGGTGGTATCGGTGTACGGATTGCGCAAGGAGCTTTCACTCATTCCCCGCGCTCTCCATCCCTCAATTTCCGCTTTACAAATACGCTCAACATCGGCCTCTGTCTCTGCCTGTTCAATGGCTGGGAAAAAGGCTTGCCAGTCCTTCTTGAGCCACTTGTACGGCTCTTTGGTATCAGTCGCCATAAGCACCTCTCACAATGTACAAAACAACAATACGTATTAATTAGATTGTAACATAGTGGTATGTATAAGTCAAGTGTTTTCAATAATTTACTTTGTGAAGTTAACATAATTGTGTAACATACTGGTAAGCTATAAAATTATGTTTCTAAAAATATGGCTTGTACAGATAAGCTGCCGGACTTGTACAGATAAGTTGCCGCTCTTTCGCGGGCGCGATTGTTTCCGCAATTTTCTACACACGAAATTGCATCATGATGAAATAGGCTTCGCTGGCTGCTTTCTCGTTGTCCTACAACGGCGCTCTAGCAGAATGCCATGTAGTACGGCCTGATGGATACCTTCAGCTATGATCTCAGCGAACAGATTGTCATAGAGCCTATGGCAACGCTTACAGAGGCAAAGCAAGGCGGGCGCGGGGTTCCTCGTATCGTTGGGCCATACATGGGCCGCGTCAACGGTCCCTCTGTACCAACGGCCTCTCTTAGATCGTAACCAGTCGCCTTGATGGTAGCCGCAACTCTCACAAGTCCAGTTCTTCGACGCTCTAAAGTCTCGGCTGATCTGCTCCCAATTGGGCGGGTACTGCTTGCGGTCCCAGCGTCTCTTGCATCTCATTTTGCATTCTCCTGGGTGCCTGGCCGGGGAAGTCTCCGACCAGGCGGGGCAGATCGCGCTACTCAATGACAAAAAATTCCTCTTGATCCAGGCAGACAACCCGTTGCTCTGGCTGCTGCTGGTAGGCTTGATGAACTGTTACCGACCATGCGCGGGCGGGCGCGTCGAGTGGATCGGGCCAACTCTCGGCGCGGGCCTGGCTGTCAAGTTCGCTGATGGCTGGGATTGCATAGAGGTTTGTATCAAGTTCCTCGGTAAGAGCCTGCACAATGCCTCTCGCGTTATAGGGGTGCAAGCTCACTTTGTACCCCCTCTCGCTGCAAGGGCCTCTCCCAAATTGCCGTAAAAGAAGTTGTGTCGAGCCTGCTTTGCTACTTCCAGGCTGCACCCATAGCGGGCGGTTAACTCCATCGGGGAAAGGTCGCTATCATGCTCAAGGGCTGCATAAATCTGATCTTCGATCTCGCTGGTGAACTTGTGGTTCTTCCGGCTGCGCGGTTTCTTGTCGGCGGGAGCTGGGGCGCTCACTTCCTCGGCTTGCAATCGGCGCATGAGGTCCCGTACTGTCGGGGTGTTGCTCGTGTGCCTGCTCTCTCGTGCATGGAACTGTACTTTTACCTGCTCCCCGCTGGGCAAGACTACGAGGGCATAACCGGCAGGGAATGAGCGGATAGCGTTCTTGACCTGGCTGTGGGTTGACTTCGATTTGATATACTCAAGGTAGCGGTCAAGATCACAGTCGAGGACCTGACGCATTAAGATGTACAATCCACACTGGCGCATCACGCTTTTGTGTAGCTCGCTGATGTTCTGAGTAAAGAAGCTCGGAACAATCCCCAGCGAACGGGCGCGGGTCGCGGCTACATGGAAGCTTTCGCGCAACTCTCGCGCAACATCTTTCGAGAGGTAGGAGACGGCATTCTGAGGCAACCAGTATTGTGCCTCGTCCAGAACGCAAGGGCAAGGGATACAATCGGCGGGGTCCTGGCTGCTGGCATAAGCAAACATCTCATTCAGCAGTTGGGCCATTGCAAGGGCCGCTCCCTCGTCACTCTCCCATGTCCGTAAATCCATCACCACCTGTAGCCGCTCACTGATGATCTGCTGACCGCTGGGGCAATTGTTGGCGGTCGCAATCAGGAAGCGGGTTGCATGGAAGATGTCTTTTAAGCTCGTGTATTCACCTTTGGTATCTGGCACAAGGTACGGAATAGGGAAACGGGACAACTGCTCTAAAAGGCGGGCACATGCGTTCGACTTCCCAGCGCCTTTGACTCCAAACGCTGCAACTCCCTCGGCTATCACGAGGTCAACATCTGGCCGGAAGTTAGCAGCAAGGTCTAATGCATAAGTGGGATCGATGGCAACAACCTGGCTAGCCTGCTGGGAGTTAACTTTCTTTTGCATAGCTCTCTCCCTCTGCCTGCTGCTGGGCGGGCTGCTCGTGGTCGGTTGTCTCCTCCTGATTATCTCCGTATGTCGTAACTACTGTGTTCATGAGGTCAAAGAAGTTTGCTTTGATCTCTTCAATTGACATGGCTGCAATGGCTTCAGCGTTTAACATCGGAACTCCTTTTCCAGAGTCCCCGCATGCTGTATAATAGGTAGCAAGGTAGCGGGTAACTCTGCTGTCGCTCCGGTCGGTGCAGTCGCCAAACTTACAACCGACCGGATAACCATTTTTGGCGGGTAAACCCTCTTAAATAGCCGCTTTACACCTTTCGCGTTACACCTTTACCGCTCCCGAAACATCTCCTCTGGCACATCACCCATAAGTAAGTATAAAACTCTGTTGACAACTTGTCAAGACTATGTTAATATCAAAACAGCAACGTAACAAAAACGTCTACACAGTCTTACCCAATCATGGTAGAATAGCGAAAGGAAAATACCATTGAAACCAAATACTATTGTCGTGGAGAACCTGATGAGTGAAGTAAAGAAGTCCGATTGCATCTCTTTGGAAAAGGCACAAGAGACGCTCGGCATTGCAAGAGGAACACTTAATTCTTATATGGCGCTGCTGGCCGTTCCTCGGTACAAATTCCCCCTTGATCGACGCGCTTATATAACAAGAACAGACTTTGAGCGGGTCAAGCAGGCCATAGAAGAGAATCGGTAGTTATCTTGTAGAAAAAGCGGGCGCTGCTGCAAACAACGCCATCGCTCAATCACTCCGTAGTTTAACCGCAAAAGTGACAGCGCCAAGTATAGCGGCGCTGGGATAAGGACACAAGATGCTACCACCACCAACCGTTACGATTGCAGGTATAGACAGTGCTCTCGCCTCTAACCTGGCTGCGCTGAAAGATGCCTTTCTTGATCTGTTGGCCGCGCTTATCCTAGCGCTGGTCGCGGGCTTCTCGCTTGTTCATGCTGTCGTCCGTATTGCGTTCGCGTTCCTGGGCTTGCTGCTCTGGTCGCTGGCTCTCTTGATCGTCGGCTTGTATTGGCTGCGGGCCTGGGCCGTGTCCCGTTCATCTAGCAGCCTGCACACTGAGAGGTCATAACATGGAAGTAGAAAGCAGCCTCGTACCTAAACACAAGCGCCAACAACAGCACACCCGCGATTATGTACCGGGGGCGCTTCTCTTCGGGATACCTGCATTGATCGTGCTTCTTCTCGTGTGGGCCATCAACAGCGCGGCGGGTCCGGCTATTGCTAAAATCGCGTTCCTGGCTGCGGCCTGGTCGGTGTTCTCGTTCTTCCTCACCGTCGTTTGTGGCTGTATCCTGGCTCCGTGTGTGGCTATTGTCGGCTGGCGCGTCTTCAAAACCTGGCAACAGCATACACACGAGGAAGTTACCTACAAACGGGCCGAGTCCATCCAGCGCGAAGAACACAAAACCGCGCAAGAGGAATACAAACTCGCGCAAGAACGGGCGCGGGCTGCGCGGCTGGCAAATAACGCGGCTGAGCAAGCGCAACAGTCAGAAGATAGCTATACATTTACTGCTGGGCGTGACTCGGTTTCTGTTCAGGTCGTGCGCTCCTGGGTCGCAATTGAACAGACGCGCATACAGCAGGCTGGGCGCACACAGCAACAACTAGAAAAGCAGCAGCAGTACAAGCAGATCGCGGCGGGGCCTGAAACTGAACCGCGCACCTTTGCACAACCCGCATCGCGCCACATTCCACAAGCGGCGGCGCGTTTAGCCTCTGATGAGATGAGTGAGAAGGAAAGGGCCGAAAAGTTGGCGCAAATTCCCAAGCCTTCTAAGCCCGGCATTCTCACCTTTGCAGAACTTTTAGATGAGGGCATTATTCAAGCGGCGCTGTTAGTGGGCTTCATCTGCCTCGGCTATGTGGTAGGTCCAGGCGGGGGCGAATGGGTGCTCCGCTTTGGAACCTGGCTAGACCTGTACTCTTGTGCAGTCGGGGGCGTCTCCGGTAGCGGAAAAACCACGACGGTACGTTTCCTGCTCTTTCAGGCCATTCTCGCGGGCGCGAAACTCTTAATGATCGACCCAGCCATACACGAGCCGAAAGAATCACTAGCCGCGCAATTCTCGATGTTCAGAAACATTCACTTGATGAAACCCTGTGATGATAGCGTTGAGGCGGTCACAAAGCGTATACGCTGGTTCTGGAATGAGTACCGGAAACGCAAGGCGAAAGGCATCACCGGACCGGCATACATCTTTGTGATTGATGAATTTAATGAAGTGGTCGCGCTGCTGCCTGCTGAAGTCAGAAAAGAACTCGCTGAACTCCTGCTGAGGATCGCGCAAAGCGGGCGCAAGTACGGGTTATTCATTATGCTCATTGGTCAACGGTGGAGCGAACAGGACCTCGGCGGCAAGCCCTACGGGTCGCAAATTCGTACTAGCCTGGCTGCGATGTTGGCACATAGGTTCACCGATGAACAGCAGGCGCAAAAGTTGGCAGGGAGCCAGTACGCTGCCGATTGCCCAAACCTGCGACAAGGACACTACTTTTTCAGGGATACGCAAGGCAAAATGACCTACACTATCACACCTGACACGGTATCAGAGGACGGGTTGGAAATTCAATACATGCTCGACGCGATTGAAAATACCATTGAAAGCTCGCTTGAAACTGGCGAAAGTAGGGCCTATTCCCTCATTTCAAAGGACACCGGGCCGCTTTCAAATGTGGACGGGGCCGCTTCTGATGCGGAACACGAAGATGAAACCGCAAGAATGTACACACTGGCGCGGCGGGTGCTCCGGCTGCAAGCAGATGGGGCAAAGTTACCGGAAATTATGCGCGAAATTTGGGACGCTCCTCCCGGTGGGACAGAAAAATATCAACAAGCACTCAAAGAATATCAACAGGTTATGCGGTTTATAGCAGAACAATTAGGCGCTTAGAAAGGAGTTCCTGGTATGGCAACTGTTTTAGAGCAAGAAGACACCACTACCACACAACAAGCAGCGGGGCCGGTCCCTGCTTCCGATAAGGGCAAGAAAAAGCAAAAACAGCAACATTTGGCGGCTGCTGCTCCGGCTCCGGCTGCACATCGTAAAGTATGGGGCATGCCTGGCTTCCTGCGCTCCCCCTGGCTACTGCTGGCTGCGGCGCTGATGGTCGGCGGGTTCTGGCTGGTCCTGCACCCCAGCATCATCACAGATAACATCGACAAACCCTATGCACTGCTGGCCGGTCCCGCGCTGGCTGGCTCGTTCCTGGGCTGCTGGCTCGTGATCAAGTTTTTTGAAGCTATCGCACAAGGCTTACAGTCGGGCTGGGCCGCGTTCGTCTCGTACCGCAAGCAGGACGCGGGCGCTCAATTCTTCTGGATCGTGATTACTGTTTTCTTGGGTGTCTCAGTGTTCGCTTCTGGCGATTTCTTCTCTAAATTAGAGCGTGAAGCAATACCGGGGCTGGGTTATGCTACAGCACTGTTTATCGATCTCGTGGCCGTTCAGTGCATGCGGGCGCGGCTCAACGCTGGGCGGCTCCGTGACCGGCGCGGGCAATTCCTGTACTTGCTAGGCGTCTTAATCTGTGCCAGTGCTTCCGCGTTCGCTAACGTCTATACCTCGCTGCTGACCTTTGCCACGCCTACGGGCAACGCTGCCGGGGCGCTTCCGGCCTGGATGCCTGGCATTGCTCCCTGGTTCGGGTTGGTGTTTCCGGTGCTTATCGTGCTTCTCAGCATGACGGCGGATTATACCGTAGATCAAACGTCGAGCAAGCTGGACCCTGAAAGCTACAAAGCACAAGAAATGAAGCGGGTTACGCTGCTGGGCTATCAGCGGGATATGCTCAAGGACCGGGTGGCAATTGAGCAGGAAATAGACGAACTCGCGGCGGCACTGCGCGGGCAAAAAGAACGACGCGTCTTCTTCCTGATAGCCTGGCTGTTCCCTGTGCAGATGTCGGGCGCGCGCCTTCTCGATCAAGTCGAGGGCCTGTACAAGCCTCAACTAGAGGCGCTGACTGAACAAAATACGCTTCTGCGCTCCGACCTGGCGCGGCTGGCGAATACCGCACAATCGGCCTATATGCAACTCGATCAAACGGTACAAGGCTTTATCAAGGCGGTTGACTCCCAGCGCGATACCGATAACACGCTCCTGCTTGAACAGGTAAAGAGCCTGGCTACTCCTGACTACAAGGCGCTGGCAGAACAGGTTTTCCCGCTCCTGCGTCAAGAGGTACGAACACTCGCGGCGGCGGCTCCAGCTCCCAAACTCAAGATCAATTATGCAGAGCTGGCGCGGTCAGTGGCTCCACTCCTGGCAACGGCAACGGACGAATTAAAAGAGGTCGCTACTGAGGAAATACCCGCCACAAACGGGAAAGAACCACATCAAAACTTTGGAGACACAGAAGCATTGCAGGTTTCGGATATTGGGGCGCTGGCGTCTGCCAATGGTGCTACTCATGAGGAAGAAACCGACGAACACACAGACGAGTTGACAAACCTTGATGCAAACGAGCTAATCCAACAACCTACGGTATCGCTGGAAGAGGCCGCGCAACTTCTGAAATGCAGCACAAAGTATGTACGCACGCTGCGGGACCGGCATAAGATCAAGGCCACGCCTCGCAACCGTGAACGCTTCACTACTGAGTCAATAAACCTCTACCTCGCGGAAAAGCGACAAGCGGTAAAAGCATAGGCGCTATGCGGCTAACAGGTTGGTGTAGGCATCATGTTTACATAGGGGTTTAGTTGAAGTCACAACGCAAAGGGAAAAGGTGACGATGGGCAAGAGTCGAGCGTTACACCTTCCAACAAACCAGCGTCACCGTAGTGAGGAAAGATGCTTTAACCGCAAAGAATGCAGCAATTGATGAGTGGTAAAAGTCACCTGTAGCGCGGAAAAGAGCAAAGAAAAGGACCGCACATCTTGGCAAATGTGACGCGGTCCTGCTCTCTGCTCTCTCCCCTAGAAAGATGCTGATATGAGTATATCATCTGAAGAAAGCACCGTCGATGTACAAGCGTACCTCGATTATGCACTCGATATATACAGGCTGGGCTTTAACATCATGCCCATGAGGCTAGATGATAAGTCACCTGTTGGGGCCTGGAAGGAATATACCAGACGCCGACAAACTGAGCAAGAAATACGCTCTTTCGGATGGGGGCCTAACCTTGCCATTATCAACGGGATCAACAATCTTCGGACGGTTGATATTGACGGCTCGGAAGATGCCGACCTGTTGTTCAATTTTATGATGCTCCTGGGCCTGGACTTTGACACTGATGTCTATCAATGGGTGGTCGCCACTCCGGGCGGCGGCTTTCACATTTACTTAGACTGTCCAGACGATTTAACTTTGACTTCTGCCGGTGTGCTCGTGGGTGATCCACTCACTGAGGGCGCGTTCAAACAGATCGAGTTACGGTGGTCGGGCTGCCTGACGATGTTTCCCCCTTCCATCCATCCAGAGGCACAAAAGCCCTATGAATGGCTGTTCGGTACTCCTACGATGCCGCTGAAAAGCATTCCTCTAGCAGTCGTTGAAAAAGCGTTCCTGGCTGTTGCCTCTGTGCGGAAAGTCGAACCTGCACCGGTTAAAGAGCTTCCACAGGTGCAACCACCTAAATACGATGCCTGGACAGAAAAGGCGCTTACTCAAGAGCTGGCTATCCTGCGGGCCACATCAGAAGGGGGGCGCAACACTCAGCTTAATAAATCAGCTTACGCGCTGGGGCAAATCGTTGGGGGCGGGCTGCTGACAGAACAGGATGTCGAGGACGAACTAACGCGAGTCGCGCTCACAATCGGCCTGGATGAGAAAGAGACGGCTGAAACGATTAAGAGCGGCCTGAACGCTGGCAAACTCAAGCCACGCATGCCCAAACAGATTTACAGGGAGCATGAACCAGCTTTTGAGTTGGCTCCCATCAAGAGATTTACAAAGGGCTTTGACGACTGGCTTGTGAGGTTCTCACCAGATGACCAGGGGCATGCAGAGGCTATACACGAGCTATATGGGCCATATCTGGCGTTCAATAACAGTCATGGCTGGCTCATCTGGAACGGGACACACTTTACTACCAGCGTTCAACGCATTAACACTTTGATCGTTGATGTATTACGGAAACGACATAAAGCAGCCGTTCACCTGGAGCATGCCTTGCTCATTAAAAACTCTCAAGCAATGGCCGGGCGTGTGGCTGCTGTGCGTAGCCTGCTAGAAAACCTCTGCGTTGTCGAGGTAAATGAGTTTGACACTGAACCTGACCTCATTAACTGCATGAGTGGAATTGTCAACTTGAGGACAAAGAAGCTGTTCCCACATGACCCGAAATACCGCTTTACTTGGTGCAGTCCAGTCGCCTACAATCCTGCGGCTGACGGCTCCCTCTGGCTTGCCTTCTTGGATGCAACCGTTGAGACTGGCGATATGGTGGGATACCTGCAAGAGGCGCTGGGCTATAGCATCACTGGACACACAAACGAAGAGTACCTTTTTTATATCTTCGGGCCTCCACGAGCAGGTAAAGGCTCATTGTCAGAAACGTTGCTTGCAGTCTTCCCTCGGCCTATCGCCGTCGAGGTCGATTTTAACACATTCACGGCCAAACGTGAGGGCGATGCGCAAAACTTTGACCTGGCTCCCATGAAAGCGGCGCGAATCGTCTTCGCTTCTGAGAGTAACAAATACCAGAGTTTAAACCCGGCAAAAATAAAAGCCTTGACCGGCGGCAACGAGGTTTTTTGTGCATTTAAGTATGGTCAACACTTCTCCTACAAACCGCAATATGCCGTGTGGCTCTCAAGCAACCACGAGGTTAATGCTGATGCCGATGACAACGCCTTATGGGGGCGTGTAAAGGTTATTGGCTTCCCTTATTCCCGATTGGGGCAAGAGGACAAGTCTCTTAAACTTCGCTTGCAATCGAGGGAGAATTTAGAGGCGGTGCTCTCCTGGCTAATCGATGGTGCATACATCTGGTATCAGCACGAGGGGCGCGGGCTGCAAACACCTGAAGCGGTCAAAGAGCTTACACAGTCCCAGCGAGATGCCCAAGACTCTGTAGGTTTGTGGATAAAAGCATGCTGCGAAGAAAAAGCTGGTGAGTTTGCGGAAAACAGCAAGATCATGGCTTCATACGAGGAATGGTGCAAGGCAAATGGTTATGAAGCTAAAAAACTGAGAGGGTTATCTCAATCTTTAACCACACATCGCTTTGTTAAAGCTGAGAGGAAATACACCGATGAAAACATGAAACGTAGATCGTTATACGGCTTCACAGGCTTAGTTATCCTCTAGCATCTGCCTAAAAACCGGCTGCAAGCTATCAACTTGCAGCCGGTTTTTATCTTTCCTCTGTCGTGCGATTGCAAAAGGTCGCACGACACCACATAAACCAGCTTCTAAGGCCATTCTAGGTACTACTCTCTATACCCTGTCGTGTGATGTCGTAGGGAATTTCCCACAACTTTCTATAGCGTTTTGACCTCTGCACTTTTACCGATTTTTCCTACGACATCGAACGACAGGGTATAGATAAGGTGGCTTAAAACGGCTTCCTATGCGGCCTTACGGCCTGTCGTTCGATTGTTTTTTTTGTACGACACATATTACTACCCAAGTGGGGGTACGGCGGGCGGTGGCGGCTGGGCTGGGTGGGGTTTGGGTAGTAAATTGGCGGTGGCAAGCAGCAATGAAAGAGCGTTGTCACAGGGTCATATTAAGGCCGTTTTAGGGGCATAAAAGGCCATTTTAGGGGTGTATTCTGGCATATTTGCAAGGGGCGCTCCTGGGTGCTGCTGGCCGGTGCAATCGTTGACTATTCATTCAATTTCGCACTCGTCAACATCGTAGATCACAAAGCGGTCGGAATAGAGGCCGGTCATATTCTCGATGGCGGTTTCAACAACCTGCTTTGCTCGGCCTCTGGTAAAGTACCAGGTGGTGTGATAATCGCTTGTGGCTAGCTCGTGCAGGATCTTGTCAAGGCGGCTGTAGGTCTTGGTGCTCAACTCTACCTCTATAGCAATCTCGTGGCCGTTGCTGCTCACAACTGCATCAGGGACATGAGGGCGCTTGATGCCTCGTTCACTCTTCTGGTTGGCTCTAAGCTGGCGCTCACTTCTCCACTCTGCATCGTCGCGCTTCTGCTCAATATAGAGCCTGGCGTGATTGCACCAGTAGAGGTGATTCACCTTTGCCGGTGTCGGGGTATAAGGTCGTAGTTCCCCCAGCTCCTCGGCGACGAGTCTAAGACCTTCCTGGGTGAGCCATACCCATGCAGCATCGTCGTGTAGTATCCACCCTCGTTCTACCAGTCCTAATTGTTCCCAGCGTTTGACAACCTTAGCGGTGCGCTTCTCGGTCAACGCGCCTTCGTCGTTGGGCTTTTGCACATAGGGCGCGTAGTCCATGAGGCGGGCGAGTAGAATGCTGAGATGATCTAAGGTAACACAATACTGCTGGGCAATCCATTCAAGGGCGTCAAGATCTCGGTCGGTTATCCGGGGGCCTCGATCTTTGCGGGGCTTCCTGCTCTTTATAATTTCGTCCATGCCTCCATTTTATCCTACGCTCTAGCCTGGACGCTAGGCATGGGTAAAGCCTGAGCCTGGGGCTAGCGCCTATGGTAACGCTGGGGATATCGAGCGATGAAAAAAGCTAGCTGGGCCTGGGTGCCTGGCTGAAGATTTGGAGCCGGGTAGCGGCTGCGGCCTGGGCGATAAAAGCGCGACCTTCCTACCTTTTACTAATCACTCTCTACTACCACTTACCAGGGGTATGCCTGGGCCTGGATCGGCTTCTCTACAAACTATCTGGTTATCGATCTAAATGTAGTGACCTGGCTGCAAGTTATCGATCTACACAGCAGACGAGATTGATTGTAGATCGGTTGTAGATGGCTTTTAGATCGGTTGTGCTCAATTTCAGCAGGTCGGAAAATGGGCCGGTTTTTCTCAGATATAGAGAGAAAAAGTTACCAGTCTGACGAGCTGGCGCGTTGCCCAACAAAAACCGCTCTGCCTGGCCGGGGCGTTGTCCAACATTTCAGCGGTGAAATTGCTGCCAGATCGGGTGGTCCTGGGTGCTGATTGGCATTAAGTACCGAATAAAGTATTTAACCGGGCTTCGCCTGAGCCTGGGGAGCTGGCACCCTGCTGGGCGCAAATTGCCAAGTAACTACCAATGGCAAGCCATACGCGATGAAAAAGCAGTGAAGTCAATTTCATCATGATGCAATTTCGTGTGTAGGAAATTGGCAGAGGCAGAGGTTAACCGGTGAAAATGGATGCAATGATTGCATCCGAAAAATTGGTAGCTGGGGCCGCTTCGATCCTCAGAAATTGGGTGAGGGATATAAGATGCTGCAAAACAATTTGCAGCATCTTATTTTGCATTTCATCATGATGAAATTGTTTTGTGCAACATGCACACAATACCGGTATGTATAAATTATCCATAGTGAGAGATGAGATGAAACGATACAGAGGGAAGGGTATAAGTCGGTTTGTTTGCACATCTCTAAAATACGTGATGTCAACACTTGACTTGTACATAGTGGTATGTTAAAATAGATATGTAAGTTGATGCGGGGCCGGTAACAAGTTGGAAGCTGAACCGGCACCCACAAAGGTTTGTTAGACCAGGGCCATTATAAACCCTGGGGAAAGGGTTAGCAATGAAAACGTACTTCAATCGGCGGGTAACAGTAGCAGAGGATCAAGAGATTGTGCGCAATGTGACCGAAAAGAACGGTGTCGCCACTGTTCGCTACCAGGGGCAAAAGCAAGAGGTTGCAACGTCCAGCGGTTCACCAGACAATCACAGAGAGACAAAATGGAAGCTGAAGAAGTAGCCAAACGAGCGGGGCCGGTCCTACGGGGCCGGTTCTTTTTTTGTGCCTGGCTGTGAGCAATCGTCTTTTGACTTTTGCCTCTATGATCGAAGAATGAGCACGTTTTACAGAGGGCCTTAGAATGCCTCTCTTTGCCTCTGAGAGTCGATTTTAGGCGGGTTACTGGCAATCCTGCTATGATTGTACCCTTTCTGAAAACAGCCTCTAAAACGGCCTCTCACAGCCTTACTTTTTAGCGTG
>Ga0213874_10000074_pt1 | contig 15012 bp, 12 predicted proteins | sample BarmaccomBMRX_R7_FD_160098 | JGI IMG/M metagenome (GOLD analysis project Ga0213874, IMG submission 160098) | Root-associated microbial communities from Barbacenia macrantha in rupestrian grasslands, the National Park of Serra do Cipo, Brazil - RX_R7 | ecosystem: Host-associated > Plants > Roots...
TGGCCTTTTCTCTCCGATACACTTGCCAACACGAATTGCCCAGTGAACATGCTTTTCATCGAGGATTGCAGCCAATTCTTTAATAACATCTTTAATATCTTCTGATTTTCTATCCCAGCTATCTACCTCGCTAAGTCTTTTGCTTTTTTTTCCATACTTACTGCTCTGACTCTTAATCTTAATTTTTGCATCTTCCCATGTTATTCCAAGTGCTGCAAGCACCTCGTCTGTTAGATAGAGGTTCTCGCTTTCAAGGCAAACCAGATTCACACATTTGATATGTATGAAGCCAGTATTGGTCACTGGTTTATCACCATCTTTTAAGGCATAAGCAGACGGCACCGTGGATGCCGGGAGTAAACTTCCAAAAATGTGTTCTAAAGTTCTGCGATATTGATCTATCTTACTCCCATCACAGGGGATAGCTGCGAGTTTGACGATACCATGTCGTGGAACTTGACTCCAAATGAGGGTATCATCATCTCCTTCCACTAAGAATAACGGTGCGCTAAATAATGGCCCCATTAAAGCGTGTCCCCCTAAACATGTTGCTAGCTCTTGCAAGCTTTCATTAAACGGCGTTGCTCTTTGTGCTGGTATTGCATTATTGAGGTACACAATGCTTGTCTTTCCTCTACCATGATAACCTATGGCAGATAAGAGGGTTGTACTGTGGGTAGCGATGATCATCTGAATATCGTATTTATCCACAACACTATTGAGAAACTTTGCTAGCTGCTGTTGCAGATCAGGATGCAAATGGCAATCTGGCTCATCAATTAATAGGACTCCACGACTGATATTATCCAGCCGCCACATGGCACAAATTAATAAGATATCCAATGCCAACGTCAAAATCTGGGACTCCCCACTACTGAGAAGACTAACGGAAGAAATGCCTTGCCCATCAAATACGCGAGTAAACGTGAACGGGGGATTACCGTCTTTGATCTTAAAGATGAACTCTGGCATTAGTGCTTGCAGCATTTCCTCAACATCGCTGGGGTTCTCATCTATCTGGTTTTTTCTTACATTTCCCCGCTTGGCTAAGAACGCTTGAATGCGGGCTATTGTTGCCTCTCTGTAGTTTGGGAATAAATTCGCGATGCTTTTGTTGGCTCGTGAAGCTGCTACTAATTCATCTTGCATGTAACTCGCATTGAACCCGATGTCGCCAGCCCTTTCAGGTGAAGTATAGTGATAGGTCTCTCGATTCTGATCTCTAAGGCTTCTGAGAAGTAAACTTTTTCCTGCGCCGTTTTTCCCAAATAGGACGGTGATATCGGTGAGATTGGACATCGACCAATTCCCTCCACCTAGATATGACGGTCGTGGAACAGAAATTGTTTGTAGATGAATAGTCATAATTGCGCATTATGCCTTTCCCTTGCCACATTAGTATATACTGATGGGCGTTTTTATATATAAATTTACTGTGCTTAGGATACTCTTTGAAACGAGGTTATGCAAGATGATTAGGACAAAAGTACAATACAAACATCGTCAATCGGTATTTCTGCTCGAGTGAGATGTAGAAGAGATGTTCTACAGCGTACATGTACGGAGAAATTGGGTTGGAACCCTTATTCTGAAAACTGCTCATTGCGAAACGACGTAGGGGATGATGGTGAGCAAGAGGGCACTGTCGTTGTACACCACGTACAGCGAAGAAAAAAGAACGCCTGCGTAAACCGTGTGGATAAACCACAAGAGCCTACGCAGGACAAGAGTTGCAGTCGTCTTATCGAGCGAGTAAAAGCCTCTGTTGCTTCTCTTTCATCGCGCTTAGTACAGCATATAAACGTGAAAGGTCATATTAGTCAATCAACAATTAGTATTCTATTGACCCATGTAGCGCCTCTCCCAAGGCCTCAGCAGATTTCCCAATACGTTTTTCTTCCTTCTTCAGGTAAGCATGAACGCCATAGATTCGTTCTAACAACCGGATAGTTCCATACTTTTTACACTCCTCAATACACTCTACGGCAAGCTCGGTTCCCGCGCTTACTTCCCCTCCTCGTACTAAGGCGATAACTTTTGTCGTTTTGAGCACCATCTGCCAATGTTTATCTTTCTCATGCATGCCTGTCGCATAAGCCTTCTCAATATAATCCAGCGCTTTTTGTCCGCGTCCCTGCAATGCATAACTTTTCGCATATTCTTCATACACGGACAAGAGGCCATATTGCCCCCTGGTGATTTCCTTGTTGCTCAATATCCCCGCAAGGGCTTCTGCTTCTTTCATGTTTTCTTCAAATGCTTTTACATCTCCTGCCTTCAACAAAGCCCTTGCAAGCAGTTGGATGGCATTTCCTCGGGCCGCTGGATTATCTATGGGTGAAAGCTCTACCCCTTGCTGTAACAGAGGAATACTTTTCTCTAACTTATTGGCGCGGGTATACATGTCTCCTTGGTAGGTGACGGCAATTGCCCGAAGGAGGGGATTATCTATACTCTTGGCTGTCTCTTCCATCGCCTCGTAGCTCTCAAGGGGACAACGAAACTCACTCACTCTACTATTCATGCCTCTCGCGTAGGCCGCCGCGTGGTGTGCGTTGGTAAGCTGGTAAATGGCCGATGTATTACCTGTGTCTTTTGCTTTTTCTTGTAAATCGCTCACAAGCTGTTCAGCGATAGCGCGGGCTTCCCATGCTCTGCCTTCGTTCACCCATTGCCAAACACGTTCCTGTGTTTGGATTACTTGCTCATCGGTAAGAGATTCGGTTGTCAGACCAAGGCGTTCCGCTTCCATGCCTAAGACACTTGCGATCCGCCGCAACTCTTCAGTATCTTTTAAAACCGTCTCTTGGTTTTCCCACCTACGGAGAGTCCGGACATCAATAGATAAATCATTCGCAAGCTGTTCTTGAGTGACAGCATATGTATTTCGATAGTCTTTGAGAACCTGGGAAAGCATGCCCGTCAACCTTTCTCTGTTGCTTCCTAGAAGAGGGCAGCACATGTCCTGTACTTGAGTGCTGTATGAAACGACAATAGCAATACGCGATGTGCGTAGTATACGCTGTTACTCTTATTTTAGCAATCTCTGGAAGGGATGACTTCCATGTCTGATTTTGCACAATTTCTTCAAGAAAACCGTATTGATCCTTTTACGTTAGCAAAGGTCGCTGGCGTGCGCTATCCGACTATCTGGAATGCGCTCCATAACAAACCTATCACCCAGGAACACGCGATCCAGCTTTGCATAGCGCTTACGTGCATAACGAAGGCCGTCTACTCTGGAACCTTCATCACCTGGACACAAGGAGCAGAGAATCATGGGTAAGAAAAAAAAGCACCACCAGCAACCACAACTTCCATCAAGGACGGTTTTTACTGTAGCAACAGTTCGCCTGTTAAAGCAGGCGCTACGTACGTACGAAAAAAGCTTAGTACAACAACCTGCTACTCTCCCAAATATTGCTCTTGCCAAAGAAACTGTCGCGCAATTAAAAACTAAGCTGGAGGATATATTGCAACGGAGAGGGTGGGAAACAGTACTTTATTACAACGATGTGTATATCCTCTACACAGCAGTCCAGCTACACCTTATACAACTGTGTGATTCGCCCCAGGGAGAAAAAGTGTTGGAACAGTGTCTTCGGCTCTGTCAGCAGTTCAGTGCGATGATCTCCTCTGCGAATGAACAAGAAAACAAAGAGTACAAAAGGATGAATGATTAGGCAAGTATTTTCGTTCCTTTCCACTTGTTACAAGCTTCACAACCCTTTTTATGCGACATTCGCCTCATCGTATTTTCTCACTAGCAATTAGAGAGGAATTTGCTATAATTACCTTAGTATGAAACAGCGAGCAGACTACACAGAACGCATTATCATAGACCCCAAAATTATGGTTGGCAAGCCTGTGGTGAAAGGGACACGTGTCCTTGTTGAAGTAGTGCTTGAGCGATTAGCAGAGAACTTAGACGTGAAGACGCTCTTTGAAGATTATCCCCGACTCACTGAGGAAGACGTGAAAGCCTGTCTCACTTATGCAGAGGCAGTTATTGAAGGTGAGGATGTGTTTTCTATTCCCCAGGAACACCCATCTGCACAGGTATGAAATTTCTCTTGGATGAAAGCGTGGAACTTCGCCTTGGCTTCTCTCTCAAAACGCAGGGACATGATGTAACAGCTATTGCCACAGACTACACCCGCGCTCTTGAGGACGAAGAGGTACTTAAGATAGCTAAGAACGAGCAGCGTATTCTTATCACCAATGATAAAGATTTTGGTGAGTTGGTGTTTCGTTATCATCATTCCCATGCGGGAGTTATCCTGTTACGATTAAAACGGGTTGACATCCAGATCAAACAAGAGAGACTAACTAGCGTTATCACCACCTACAGACACTTCCTGCGCTCTTTTCTTATTGTCACGCTTTATACCGTAAGAATACGCAAGAGGATTGAACGGGCAATCGCCTAACCTTCGTTTCCTTCTCAGATGCGTGCCTCTCCTCGCATAAAAAGGGTTGTTCTCTCCACTTGATTATTTCTCGTGGTGGAGTGATTTCAGGAGAAGGCTGTACTTCAGTCATACTACACCTTTTATTATAGTAGTTTTTTCTCAACGCACCGAAAAGGTAAAATAACGAGCAAAAACTACCTGGTAGACCTTCCGGTAGTAGTTGATAAAAAAACGTCCGATGTTTCAAAACTTTCTCCAAAAATGAAAAAAGTCCGAAACACCGGACGAGTGAAAACACAGAGCTAGGTACGAACCATGAGATGGTTACTCGTGGCCGTCCGTAGCCTTGTCATCCTTTGCAAGAGGAGGAAGATCAGGAACCGCACGAAGCGCCTCTTTGAAATCCTTCCAGAAGAAATCACGAACGTGATAGGAAAGCTGCATCTTCTCGGCAATTTTCTCCATCACTTCATCGGTGAAGAAGATTGCAATTTGTTCATCAGTAAACCCCAGATCAGGAAGATCAGCACGATTGACGTTTGCGATGGGAAATTGTTTCTCCCACTCAATTGAGAGAGGATTGTAGTCAAGCTTCTTCGCTTGCTCTTTTATCTCATAGACATAACAATCTCCGGTTTCTCCTCGATCTTTTGTCATGGGACTGACGACATTGCAGTACCACTTAGCGTATGGGTTATGTTCCTCCCTTTCCGGTGTTTGATACTTCTTGAGAACGTACCATGTCCATTTTCCATCCGGCGATTGCCAGACTTCATAGGCGTTTTCGCGGTCAACAGTCTTGTTGCACAGATTCACTGATTTAGGCATACTGCCCCTCCTTATGGTTGAACTTCAAGGTTACGTCGTAGACTGCGCTCTCTAATTGAGACACCACATCAAGAACATCTGATTCCCACTTGGCGTATTGCCGATTTCCATTGATGAGGTACGAGCCGTCTGGCATTTTCGTGGACTCCACCAGTTCATTCGCGTGGCGGTAGACATCGCTTTTTTTCGACAACTCCTTGGTCGGGCCATGCTTATACAGCAAAAACAGTCCTTTCACCTTTTCGGTGTCCTGGTTGTACGAAAGCACAATCACCGAAGCGGTGCGCAGATCGCCGTGTAAACGTGCGTAGTATGTACGAAAGTCAACGACTCTCCCCTTCGACTCGATTGTCTCCGGCGGTTCAAAGCCGTAATGGCCTAATGTCTCGCGCATATCTTCATGCGGCTCGTTGGAAATGTTCTCCGTTGAGGTGTAGACGTAGCCTTTGGTATCGACGAAGCGATAGATGGCGTTGCCGTCTGTGTCTTCTCCGAAAGGGTTCATGTAGGAGAGATTGGGATGCTTCAGCAAGGTATGCTGTAAGCAAATGCCTTTGCCGACACATGGGTTTTCCAATGTGTAGGGATGGTGATCTCGGTAGGTTGAGTTACAACGTTTACCTGCTTTCACAAGCGAGGCAATTTGTTTGTAGGTTTCCTCGTCAACGACATATTCGTAGGATGTGGAATCGAGAAAAACATACTTGGGTACCATGAGAAACCTCCTGTTAACCTGTTGTCTGGACGTCATTGTCAATAAACAAACGGTGTACGTAGCCGATAAATGCCCAATCTTCTAAGGACGCTTCGCCTTCCTTTCTGTGCGTTGGCACAACTGCGACCTTTTGTAAAGGTGCTACAAAACAAGCTTTGCAATTCAAAGCTTTCTGGTAGTTCACCAGTGGAAAGAGCGTAGCAAGTGAGCGGTGAAAAGTCAAAAGAAGAAGAGGAAAGGTACCTTTGAGTGAATGGTGAGGAGATAAAAAGTATGCTCAAGGCAGAGGGTATATGGCAACCCGTAAGGATTCAGCGTGTAGCCTGGGCGTCCGTTTCATAGTGCGGGTAATGTTCTCAAGCGGCATGGTGATAACAGGATGTCCATGATCTCTAAAAAACTGTGTCACCTTCGCTATGATCTTCTGCTGGCGTGGTGTCCCAGGGACGCATAACACACTCCCTTTCGGCAGGGTATTGGCGAATGGTTGATAGGTCGCTTTCAAGGGAAGGAGGGAAGCAGGTACCAAGGCTATATTGTCTAATTGTGCTTTGCGTAGTGCCTTTGGCGGGCGAGTGAGAGTGTATTGGAACGATCCCATATTACAAATGTTCGAGTGGCTACATTATCCTCGCCTACCTCCTCTTTGTCAAGCACGAAAGCCGCCTGGCATGATATACTAACCTTTTCCTATGGAGAAGCTGTCCTCTTCGCATGATCTGATCGTGTCCTCGTTTCGTTTGCACAAAAACGGGCTAACCCCCCTTGGCAAGCCCACGTTCGCAAACTGGCAGGAGTGCGGTGTCTTTCTTCAAGAAGCTAACAAGTCGGTGCAGTTTTGGATAGGGGACTGGTTAAACTACGGGGAGCGTGCCTGGGGCAAAAAATATGAAGAGGCACTGCAGCAAACAGGCTTAGACTATCAAACCCTGCGGGATTATAAATGGGTTGCCTCTCACGTGCCTTTATCGGTGCGTAAAGACACGTTAAGTTTTCATCACCATAAACAGGTCGCAAGCTTAGACACACAACAGCAAGAACACCTGTTAACCAAAGCGGTTGCCTTTGCCTGGTCACTTATCAAATTGAAGCAGGAAAAATACCGCTTGCTGCTGGAACAAAAAAGAGTGGGGGTGCATCTCCCCGATGCGGGCTTTGTCCTGGGCGATTGCACAAAAGTCTTAGCAACCATACCCGATAGCAGTCTCGATCTGTTGCTGACCGATCCGCCATATGGCATTGACTACGAAAGTGAACATCGGGAAGTGAACCCTTTGGGAAAGTTTGCAAATGACACCTTGGAGCAGACCTTACAAACACTTGATACAGCGCTAACTCTAGCGCACAGGAAATTAAAAGAGAATAGCCACGTCTACATTTTTTGTAGTTGGAAGACTGATCAGTACATGAAAGCAATTGCCGCAAAGTATTTTCAGGTGAAAAATATCTTGGTGTGGGAGAAGAATAATTGGACGGCAGGGGATTTAGATGCCAACTACGGACAAATACATGAGTTCATTGTGTTTGCGCAGAAAGGTCGCAGGCATTTAAACGGCAGGCGGGATTCGAGTGTCCTGCATTTTGACCGTGTGCCGGAAAATGACCGTCTGCACCCGACAGAAAAACCCTTGCCGCTTCTTGAATACCTGATTGAAAAATCAACTCAAGTGGGCGAGGTAGTGTGCGATCCTTTTGCGGGTGTCGCGTCAACCTGTTTGGCGGCCAAACAGACAGGGCGGAAATACCTGGGGATTGAAATAGAGACCCAATGGTATGAAAAAGGGGTAGAACGGCTTGCAGCATAGCAACAAGCGGTGTGTTATCTTCTCATCGGAGGATGGTGCCGCTTCTGAAGAATGCGGTCAATGGTACGGTCAACATAGTTGGTGTTGCCGCGTTTGCCTCTGCCTTCAGGCTCTTGCGCTTTGGGACGCTGCCCTAATGGTGAGTGCAAAAAGAGGGATTTAGTAAGCTGTCTATCATCACCTGTCCAGTGTAAGAGTTTCATGAGTAAATGCCAGTCTGCCCGATGGTGATCGTTGCCGTATCTGCTCATATCGCCTCTCAACAGTTCTTGTAACACTGCGTCGCGTGCCGCTTCCGGCGGTAACTCAGTGAGTCGAGCAACAGCCACAACACCACCCCCCGTGTTCTGAGAGGCTCTTTCCTCTACAGGTGGCGCAAAACGTCTATAGAGGGCTTCCAGTGCTTCTGTCCGGTGTTTAATCGTGGTTGGTGTTCCTGCAATGTGGTCGGTGGTGATAGTAGTAAACCGATCATGTCCGTATATTTCAAGTGCATCGGTGTGGACGTTCCTGATTGGTCTCTCCACATAAATTAACCCATGTAACCCTTTGTATGGTGAGGCTTCAAAAAACGAGTCAACTTCTGTGACTATCTCTGCTGCGTGCGGGCTGGTGATGGTTCCTGTTTTCCGGTCAAAACTATTATCAAGATCAAGCATCACAAGCGGCGGGGTTATCATAAACCCTAAGCCTGAGTAGTTGCCTGTCTTGAGGGCAGTAAGTGCCTCTGTCAGGGTTCCCCAACTTTTCGGAGTTTTGACGCTTGCTTTTAGTAAATGGGAGTTCGGGTTATACGGTACTTTCTTCTTTTTCCCCTCTTCTACCTCTGCCCGCCATACGACCCATTGGGAGAGGTCTTGCAATTCTGCAAGCACACCGGACTCAAACCGCTCTCTGAGCATGGTGGTGTAGTCGATCAATCGTTCGTGTCTGGTCTGTTCAGGGTTCATAAACGGAGAAAAGTTTGTCTATTGTAGCTCATAGGGTAAAAACCAACAAAGGGAGGAAAAGTTCCACGGAAATGAGCAGCTACTTAGGGTATCACCGAGATGTGTCCGTAAATATGTAATAAGTAATACTTACTTCACTTTACTTTGTGGCGATGCCCGCCAGTATCACGGAAGGAAAGAGAAAACCACACAGCACCAGCAATAAGGATAAGAGACCACGCAATAGCACCACTTGTTATAAGGTCATGAAAGTTTATCATAAGCGATACGCACCTTAATAGCGATTGAAGCAAGGAAAGATGCAGTAAACAAGTCCCCCCACGCTAAACGAGAAAGAGACTCCCAAGCAGCAAACCCCCAGGCCGTAGCCATTCCTAGGCAAAAATCAGCATAGGCGGTAAAAACAATATCTCTCTTTATTTTTCTCTTGTGCATCCTCCTGTAGTATAGCAAAAGCAGCTAGTAGCCTTCTTTACCTCCAGTTTATAACTTGCTTCACCTATATAAAGGATATGGGCTTCGGAATAATTCCTTAGCGTACGAAATTTCTCCATTACTACCGGAACCTCTAATATGATTCTGGCTAGCAGCTCTTGGGAAAGAAAGGTTTCCCGCAGCCACATTGTCAGGAGAGCTTCAGACCAAGCAGTACCTCATCTACTTCGCCTGTCTCCTTAGCCACTCTGCTCACTCTGTGCAGGACTTTATGTTAAAGTTCTCTCTTTATACACTTACTTGGCGCAGAGCAGCGCTGGTACTACCCCTTAAAATGGGGACAATATCTCTTTAGCGCAACAGTGAGAAGCGGCAAGACTGTTAATTGGGGTAAAAGTATGTATTTCGATGGAAAGTGAAATAGAACAGTTTTCTTATCTATTTCTATTATTATGCAATTTGTTGATGATAAAAAAGTATTTCACTTGCTTGAGGTTATTCTATCATTTACATAATAATAGGAGTAACAAATTACATAAGAAATTATGCTTGTATCCGATATTTTTCAATACGAAATTTTCGTATCACAATCACTTGAAAATATGACTAGTATTGCTTATACTTTATACGTGAACAATACGGCACAAGAAAATTTTCTAATGTGTCCCTCGTTGCAATTATTACTGTATCACTAAGCTCTTCTTGCCGTATTTTTTGATGAGAGACTTCCGTTGAGTAACTACTGTTGTTCTTCAAAAAAGTGAGGTTTTTTCATGTATTCCTCTTCTTGCTTCAAGGGAAAGATTGCGCTTCCCCTCCTCATGCTCTTTGTGGTCATGTTTGCCTTCTTTGGCGATATGGCAGCAGTGGCACATGCAGCTACTTCCCCACATGCTCTCCATCTCAAACAGGAGTCAAGTCAATCTTCCACTGGAAACTTTGATATCCATCCAGGCGAACCACTTGTGCTCTACTTCTCTTACCCCACATGTGACGTTTCATGTGGCAACGAAACGTGGTATACGAACAACATTCCACCTAACACTTCTTACATATTCGAGCCCCCAACCACAACTGGTAGCAATTCCACCAAGTGGACATTTCAGTCTACCAAGGATACTCCCCTTGGAAGCTATACTCTCACTATCGGTGCAACCAGTGATAATCCAAATGTCAAGCTCGGTTCCCTTGACATCACCATCAATGTCCGTGGAAGGCTGTTTATTTTCCTTCAGGGACTTACGTCTTCCCTCTCTCAAAATGCATTTTGGGATACGAAAAGTATAGGTCCATTCTTACAAACTACCTATTCTGACGCAAACTTTCTGACGTTTAGCTATCATGGCAGCGATAAAGCAGGTAATCCAGACTCTTATGGCTGCATTGATACCTTTAACCAAAATATTAGTACCTATGTGAAACGATTGAACAGTCAGATACAACGTTACCTAACCAACAGACCCAATACTGATGTTGACCTCATCGGCCATAGCATGGGTGGAGTTATTGCCATAGGCTATCTTGCATACCTTGATAAAACAAGTGGCTTAAAAGGCTATATCCCAGGCACCCCCGGTGGGAAAATACAAGGTGTAGTTACGCTTGACTCCCCACTCGGAGGGATTGAAAAAGGTCCCCTTAATAAATACTTTGATCTTGTCAGTAGCTACTATCGGGGCTTACCACAGTGTAGCAGAATAAAGAACACGAAAGTTCCACTTACAAGCTTGAGGGATTTAACCAGCCTCTACACGTTTTATACGCCACGAGGCGGACAAGCTAGCATTTCACAAGTTCTTTTTAACTCTCGTGGTACAAATGAGAACTTACTTAGAAAGGCAGAGCAGGACGGAACAGCAAGCTTGACAATTGGCAACCTCATTGATTTTGTTTATGATGCGAGAGTATGTGTTCATGGGGTAGGTCCTGAATTTCTTGATAGCCAATGGGATTTAGACCAAGGGAATAATTCTGGTGTCTACGCGAGAGCTTTTATTGATGGAACGTACCCATGCACGGGTGGTAACGGTATAGGCGATAATCACGGGATAGTATTTGTTGAGAAACCCGTACAAACTGGCTTGCAGCAGTTTCTTGATGGAAATACACCGACAGACCTAGCCGTACCACCAAACTAATCAATTTCCACGCGGCCTTGTATTGAAATGCTTACCGGATTATTGGTAAGCGTTTCTTTTTATATTTGAGGATAGATTTCTGATACAGGTATGGGATGAGCATAAAAACCAAAACGTATAACCCGCCAAATAAAATAAAAAATAAAAGTATATCTGCTAAACTAATAACGCTAGAGATTAGCGCAGAAGTGAGATTATTATAAAAATGATGTTGAAAAGGTAAAATAACTCCCCAAACAACAACCACAGTTAATTCTTGCAATGAGCAGCCAATAGCAAATAATGGATTAATACAGTTAGTACTTTCATTATTAGAGCTAATAAAAGAATTAATAATTGAGAAAAACCAGAGAGAAAGTATGAGAGAAATAACTATCTTTACTTGTCTACTTTGACAAATTCGCATGCTTCTATATTTGGCTATTTTTGGGCAAACCCGCAAAAATAGCCTATTTAGCATGCATGGAGACTGTTGTTTTGTCAAGCTTCGAAAATTAAGTTTAGCGTTTTGGATTAACCTCCACTTGTTGCCAATTAACAAAATAATCAAGGTTTCAGTCCATTCAGCGATTTGGTTAAAGTTGCGTGAAAATACAAGGTCTAGTTGGCATTGGACTTCATTCATCACTTGCGCATAGGTAAACGCGTTGGCTCTGTCGGTGAAGGTGCTCAAAATTCTATCTGCTGTGCAAGGCTTCCTGCCTTCCTGTCGCTCTCGAACAAGAAAGCAGGAATTGCTGAGTCGTTGGATGTAGTAGCAATTACTCATGTGATAGACTCCTTATGGATAATAAACCCTGTTTTCCTGTGGGAAACAGGAAAGCAGGGATGTACTGCGGTGCTAGCTTTTCTATGGAGTAATACCTACACGAGTAAACAGGCGGGTAACGTGGGCTTCAAGTAAGGCCATATCACGCTCTAGAGAGCTAAAATTGCACTCGTACATTTCGCAAGAAATGCATGCCCTTCTCGTGGGTCAATGTAAAACTAGGATTAGTCGGTTGTGCTTTGATACCGGCAGCTTGTAGTTGGTCGAGCGTACGTCTTGGTGAAGGTCCGCCGCCCAAAGGATGTGGCTCAAGCAAGACACGGACATCAATACCTCTGTTAGCTGCTTCCTCTAATGCACGAATGACATTGCGGTCGCTCAGCAGATATATCTCTACCCATACAGATTTTCTGGCACTGGCAATGGCACTTGTAATCATACTGTCGCCTGCATCCGGCTCTACGAAGACCTGTACGGCTCCCTGCGTACCAGAGCCTACCGAGCCTGTGTCAATACTCCCATTGCCTGGACTGCTCGATATAGGGCTTGTATTACAAGCAACTAACAGCAGGAGAATGACAAAAGAGATGAGAACAACATACGCTGGCTTGTGGGCACATAGTGGCTGCTTCATTGCTATCCCTTCTTGATGATGTCAACCTCCCTTGAGAGCATTGGGGGTACAGGAGGCGTAGCCTCCTGTACCCCCAATGCTCTCAAGAAGTAGGGCCGGAACTTGCCCAGCCCTATGGATGCAGGAAGATGTAAAGAGGAGCGAGCACAAGCGTAATTGTACTGAGCAACTTGATCAACACATGTAGCGATGGACCAGCCGTATCCTTAAAGGGATCACCAACAGTATCACCGACTACACCAGCCTTGTGAGGCTCGCTTTTCTTGCCAAGCACGGTTCCGCTCGTATCGAGGCGGTCAACCATTTCGCCCTGAGCATTGACCCGCAGGTAACCAGCCTCGATGTATTTCTTAGCATTGTCCCAGGCACCACCACCGTTGTTGAGGAACAAAGCAAGGACGATACCACCCATCGTACCGACCATCAGCATCCCAGCCTCCGCCTGTGGACCAAGAATGACACCAACGGCAATTGGTGTCAAGACGGCTACCAGTCCCGGTAGAACCATAGCACGCAAGGCACCACGGGTGCTGATGTCAACGCAGCGAGCATAATCTGGGTCCACACGGTCCTCAACACGCTCTGCCATGATCTTGGGATTGTCACGGAACTGACGGCGCACCTCTTCGATCATACGCTTAGCAGCAGCACCTACTGCGCGAATTGCCAAGGCACTGAAGAAGAAGATCAATGTAATACCAATCAGAGCTGCAATGAACACACTAATATCTGCCAGATCAACCCGATAGACTGCTGGATTGTGTTTGTAAGTGAAGAGCACATCCAAATAGGCACTGAAGAGCAAGAAGGCGGCTAATGCAGCAGAGCCAATACCATAGCCCTTTGTAAGCGCCTTGGTCGTATTGCCGACACCATCAAGTGCATCGGTAATATCACGTACTTCTTCGGCTTCACCACCCATTTCAGTGATACCGCCAGCGTTATCAGTGATAGGGCCAAAGGTATCCATAGCCAGCACATAGGCACAGCTCATAAGCATGCCCATAGTGGCAACCGCGGTGCCGAAGATACCGCCCTGGTTGACAATACCGGGGTTAATCTGTACAGGGATATGGAAACTGACCTGGCTCCCCAGGAAGAACGAGAGACCCAGCGCAACACAGATGGCGAGTACTGGCAGAGCAACGCACTCAAACCCTACTGCGATACCCGTAATAATCGTCGTTGCCGGGCCAGTGAGCGTTGCGGCAGCAATCTCACGCACAGGACGCCACGTACCAGCAGTGTAGTACTGCGTGATGTATACGAAGGCAACGCTCAGTAGAATACCAACAGTACCAGCTAAGCCAAACCATATCCACGGAGCAATACCGTTAGTGCCTGTTATGCTGGGACCATTTAGTAAAAGATAACTGCCAGCGAACACACCAATGATAGAGAGAGCACAGGTGATCAGATAGCCAATGCTGAGCTGATTCATGGCGATTTCACCTGGGTCCTTGCCAGCAGCTTTGTCCGGCTCAATAACTACAGAGGGGCGAACGTAGAGCAAGCCAAGTGCGGAGGCGATGAGTCCGAAGGCGCGTACCACGAGTGGGAAGAGGATCCAACCAATGTTGTTGGTAGTAACGTAGAGAACCACACCGAGAATCATTGCGCCGATATTCTCAGCAGCAGTTGACTCAAAGAGGTCAGCGCCACGACCAGCACAGTCCCCAACGTTGTCACCGACGAGGTCGGCGATGACGGCAGGATTACGCGGGTCATCCTCTGGAATGTTCGCCTCGACCTTACCGACGAGGTCGGCACCCACATCGGCTGCCTTGGTGTAGATACCACCACCGAGCTGGGCGAACAGTGCCACAAAGCTTGCACCGAAGCCGAAACCGACGATCAGAGAGGGTGCTAGTGCTGGGTTGGTGAGACCACCATAGGCTGTAAAGACCAATGATACGCCCAGCAAAGAGAGTGCCACCACCAGGAAACCGGAGACTGCCCCTCCACGCAGAGAGACCATCAACGCCTCACCGAGACTACGAGTAGCAGCACTAGCGGTACGACTGTTTGATTTCACTGCGACATACATGCCGATGTAGCCAGAGATGCCAGAACAGAACGCACCAATCAAGAAGGCGAGAGCAGTGTGCCATGCCAGACTTAGCTTATCAGCCTGACTTCCTTGACCAAGCAGTGCAAGAACCGTTGCAACAATAACAGCCGCAACGACTGAAAGTATGGCAATAGTACGGTACTGACGATTGAGGAAGGCCATTGCGCCGGAGAAGATCGCATTTGCAACCTTCTGCATCGCAGGAGTACCGGTGTCTTTGCGTAGTACGTAGTTCGCAAGGTATGCTGCGAATAG
>Ga0213874_10000075_pt1 | contig 14989 bp, 13 predicted proteins | sample BarmaccomBMRX_R7_FD_160098 | JGI IMG/M metagenome (GOLD analysis project Ga0213874, IMG submission 160098) | Root-associated microbial communities from Barbacenia macrantha in rupestrian grasslands, the National Park of Serra do Cipo, Brazil - RX_R7 | ecosystem: Host-associated > Plants > Roots...
ACCAGCAGACGCCCGGGCGGAAAGCCGAAGCCCGAATTGACGGTCGCAGCGCGAATGCGCTCGCGCGACTCGTTCAGGGCGCGGTCGGGCAGGCCGACGATGGCGAAGGCGGGGACGCCGGCGGCCGAGTCGGTCTCGACGCGGACGACGTGCGCATCGATCCCAGCGATGGCGGCGGAAAAGGCAAGGGCGAGCATGCACCCGTTCCATCCCGCGCACCGGTCGCCGCGGCAAGGGCGCGCGGGCGGGATTACGAAGAGCCCGCGACGACCGACGTGTACGATCTGCTGAGCGCGGCGCAAACGCTATAATCTCATGCTGTTCCCGCCCGAGGATGCCGTGCCGAACGCCGCGATCAACCTGCCCTGGGTCGACCTATCGGCACCGATGCGCATCGGTCCGGTCACGATTCTGCCGACATGATGGTGGCAGTCGCCCTCTCGAGCCTGATCGGTACCTGGCACTGCACCATAAATGATGATATGAAGGGCCGCGTGCTCTATACGTTTCACACCGATCGCACCGGCACGCTGACGTCGTACGTCCACGGCATGCGATTGCGAATCACGCGACACTTCACGTTCAAGTTGACCCGCGAGGGTTTGATCGAGCAGTATAACGATCCGAAATCGCATCCGATCGAACGCCACGACATTCGGCTCACCGGCCGGCATTTGGTGGACGACTTCCACGTGTACTGGCACGAGGACCGATGGGCGGCGTTACCGACGGACTCGATGCTTGATTGCCGGCGCTGACGATCGTCGGAGCGAGGATCACGAGCAGACGACCGGGCGAACGCCGAAGACCTAGTTGACGATCGCGGATGCGCTGGGCGCGACTCATTGATGGCGGCGGAAGAGGCGACGGCGAGCATGCGCCCGTTCCATTGCGCGCACCGCCAACACGCGAAGAAGGGCAGCGTGTCGATGCGCCAATTGTCGCTGGGCGGATTTGCGAAACGGTCTCCACACGGTGCACAGGAGTGATGCGCGATACTGTGGATAAGGGCCGCGACCGTCGCGTCCGGGCGCGTCGCGACCGCCTCGAAACACAAAAATAACGGGATCGTTACGCGCGCCTGGGCAAGCGGCCGCCCGAGCCCGGCGTCATCGGCGCCGTGAACCTTGCAAGCGAGCGTAGTCTTGGAGCCTCCGCGCGCAAAATCGCGTAAATAGCCGCGCTTGGCGCACCAAACGCCTCCGCGATCGACGAATGTCGCACGCAACGGACGCCGATCTGGCGCGGTTTCTCGCCCGAAAGCAAGCATGCGCGCAGCCCTGCTTTCAGCGCCGTCGGACCCTGTGCCGGGGTGCTCCGGCGCCTCCTGCGAGCGGTGCCAACAGATGAGAACAACTGTCAACTGGATGGCAATTGCAGCGACCGGCCGTGCTCGCAGGGGTTCCGGCGCCGCCTCCCGCATCCGGTCCGACGGTATGAAGACGCCTTTCGTTCTCGCATGCGCGCTCGCCCTGGCCTTTGCCGGCTGCGCGAAGTCGTCCGACTCGAGCTCGTCGTCGACGACGACCACCACCACCACGACCGCCGCCACTCCGGCGGCGTCGACCGCGGCGCAGACCGCCACGTCGGGCGGGGGCAAGAAGATCGGCGTATCGATCCAGAACCGCGAGGCGTCGTTCTATCAGGACATGGAGCGCGGGATGAAGGACGAGGCGGCGAAGTACGGCTACACCGTCACGGTCGTCGACGCGGCGCGCGACAACGCCAAGCAGCAGAGTCAGGTCGAGGACTTCATCTCGCAGAAGGTCGACGCGATCGTCCTCACGCCGTACGACTCGCAGGCCATCGGCAGCGCGATCGTCGAGGCCAACAAGACCGGCATCCCCGTCTTCACGGCCGACATCGCGAACGCGTCCAAGGACGGCAAGGTCGTCTCGCACATCGCGAGCGACAACGTGCAGGGCGGCGCGCAGGCCGGCAAGCTGATGTGCGACGCGCTTCCGGGCCACGTCGGCACAATCGCGATCATCGACGAACCTGCCGTGACGTCGGTGCAGGACCGCGTGAAAGGCTTCAAGCAGGCGATCGCCGCGAGCTGCCCGGGGGTCACGATCGTCTCCGACATCGACGGCGGCGGAGAGCGGGCAAAGGCGTCATCGTCGATGGAAGACATCCTGCAGTCGCACAAGGATCTCAAAGGCGTGTTCGGGATCAACGACGACTCCGCGCTCGGCGCTGCGAAGGCGATCCAGTCGGCGGGCCTGGGCGGGAAAGTCGTCGTGATCGGTTACGACGCGCAGCCCGAGGCGAGGACGGCGATCGCGAAGGGCGACATGTACGGCGACGCGATCCAGCATCCCGACCAGATCGGCGCGAAGACGATCGACGCGATCCACGATCACTTCAGCGGCAAGACGCCGCCCGCGAAGGTCGCCGTCCCCGTCGGAACGTACACCAAGGCCAACGCCGGCCAGTAGCGGCATGACCGCCGCGGCGCAGAGCGTGCCGTTGCTGCGCATGTCGGGGATCGTGAAGACGTTCCCGGGCGTGCGCGCGCTCGACGGCGTGTCGTTCGAGGTGAACGCCGGCGAAGTGCACGCGCTCGTCGGCGAGAACGGCGCGGGCAAGTCGACGCTGATGAAGATCCTCGCCGGCGCGCAGCCCGCCGACTCCGGCGAGATCGTCATCGACGGCAAACCCGTCGTCATCGACGGTCCGAAGACCGCCGAGCGTTTCGGGATCGGGATGATCTACCAGGAGTTCAACCTCGTCCCCGATCTGGGCGTGATCGAGAACATCGTGCTCGGCGTCGAGCCGCGCAAGGGATGGTTTCTCGACAAGCCCGCAGCTGCGGCCGAGGCGTCCAAGGTGCTCGCGGAGCTCGGGATCGCGCTGCCGCTCGACCGCAAGGCGCGCCGGCTCTCCGTCGCCCAGCAGCAGCTCACCGAAATCGCGAAGTGCTTGGTGCGCAAGGCGCGGCTGATCGTGATGGATGAGCCGACCGCGGCGCTCACCGAGCGCGAGATCGAGGCGCTGTTCGCGCTGATCCGCACGCTCAAGGCGCAGAACGTGGCGTTCGTGTACATCTCGCACCGGCTCGAGGAGCTGCCGCGCATCGCCGACCGCATCACGGTGCTCCGCGACGGCCGAACCGTCGAGACGCGCGCGGCCGCCGAGATGCCGCAGGACGAAGTGATCCGGCTGATGGTGGGCCGCTCGCTCGAAGCGCACTTCCCCGACCTGCCGCCAGTCGCGGCGGACGCGCCCGTGGTGCTCGACGTGCGGGGCATCAGCTCCGCTGCGGGCGTGCGCGTGAACGACGTCGCGTTCCAAGTGCATGCCGGTGAGATCGTCGGCCTGGCGGGGCTCGTCGGCGCGGGGCGCACGGAGATCGTGCGCGCGATCGCCGGCGCCGACGTGCCGACCAAAGGCGAGATTCGCGTCGCGGGCGAGCGCGTCGTGGTTCGCTCGCCGCACAGCGCGATCGCGGCGGGAATCGCGCTGATCACCGAGGACCGCAAGGCGCAAGGGCTCGTGCTCGGCATGACGGTGCGCGAGAACACGACGCTCGCGCACCTCGATCAATTCGAGCACGGCATCTTCATCGACAAGCCCGCCGAAACCGAGATCGCCAACACCGAGATCGCCGAGCTGCGCATCCGCACGCCGTCCGCGGAGCAGACCGTCCGCAACCTCTCGGGCGGGAACCAGCAGAAGGTCGTGCTCGCGAAGTGGCTGATCGGCCACGCGCGCGTGTTCCTGTTCGACGAGCCGACGCGCGGCATCGACGTGGGTGCGAAAGCGGAGATCTACGTGCTGATGGCCGAGCTGCTGCGCCAAGGCGCCGCGATCGTGATGGTGTCGAGCGAGCTGCCCGAGGTGCTCGGGATGTCGCACCGCGTGCTCGTCGTGCGCGGCGGGGAGATTCGCGCGGAATTCGCGCGCGCCGACGCCACGCCCGATAAAGTCATCGCGGTCGCGACGGGAGTTGCCGCGTAATGTCCGTCAAGGCCGTCATGGACGCCCGCGCGGACGAGGTCGCTCTGAAGCAGCGGCGCGCCGGCGCGATCCGCAGCGCCTCGCTCGCGGCGGGGTTCGTCGCGGTGATCCTTATCGTCAACGTGCTCGCGCACGGCGACTTTCTCGCGCCCGGCAACCTCACCAACGTGCTGCGCCAGATCACCGTGAACGCGATCATGGCGGTCGGCCAGACGTTCGTCATCATCACGGCGGGCATCGACTTGTCCGTCGGCTCGCTGATCGCGCTCACCGGCGTGGTGATGGCGCAGGTCGCGAACGCGCTGCCGTTCGGCGGGCCGGGAAACTTCATCGTCACGCTGATCGTCGGCCTGGGTGTGGGATGTCTCGCCGGCTACATCAACGCGCTGCCGGTCGTGAAGCTGGGCCTGCCGCCGTTCATCACGACGCTCGCGATGATGCAGGTCGCGCGCGGCTTGGCGTTCATCCTCGCGCACGGCCAGCCGATCCCGGTTGCGAACAGCGCGCCGTTCGATTGGCTCGGCACCGGCTATCTGCTCAACGGTATCCCGGGCTTTCCGGGGATTCCGTACGCCGTGCTCGTCATGGCGGTCGTTGTGATCGTGTTCTCGATTCTGCTGGGCCGCACGGCGTACGGCCGCTACGTGCTCGCACTGGGAGGAAACGAAGAAGCGGCGCGGCTCGCGGGGATCAACACCGGCCGGGTGAAGACGCTCGTCTACGTCATCTCGGGCGGCTGCGCAGCCGTTGCCGGGCTGCTGCTGATGGCGCGGTTCTCGTCGGGCGCACCGCAGAACGGAACCGGCTACGAGCTGCAGGCGATCGCCGCCGTGGTGGTCGGCGGCACGTCGCTGATGGGCGGGCGCGGCACGATCGTCGGAACGTTCTTCGGCGCGCTGCTGATCGGCGTGCTGTACAACGCGATGAACCTGTTGCATGTCGAGTCGTATACGCAGCTCATCGTGCTCGGAGCGGTGATCCTGCTCGCCGTGGTGCTCGACGAGCTGCGCAAACGATATCTAGCCGCACGCTGACGGCGCATCGCGCTCACGGCGTCAGCGGGAGCCCCGACTGCCGGTCGTGCAGCGCCGGCATGACGCTGCCGCCCCACGAGACATACACCGTAAACGCGCCGTCGCCGACGCGGCGGAAGACGTTGTAGGGCGACGCCGACTCGACACTCGGCTGCCACACGAGCGTCTCGTCTGCGCGCAATCGGTCGTAGCGCGATCGCTTACCGTGGCGAGCGGCCCACTCAGATACTAAGTCCAACTGCCATTGCGGATCGGCGAACGTCCTCACCTCCGCGTGACCGGATGCCGAGCCCAAGTAGCTTCCCTGCGAGTCGAGCCGCACGAGCCGCACGATACCGTCCGGCAGCGCAAACGGCACCAGATAGTAGTATTCTTCGTCGCGGTCCGTGCGCCGCACGCGAAGCGGTTTCTCGTGCTTCGCGTTCGCCAAGTCGGCCGCGAATGGTGACTTCGCGAAGGCCGCGAGGGCGTCGGCGGCGGACACGGACGGCGCGAGCCCCTGTGCGGGCGGCAAACGGAGATCGCCCTGCGCTCGCGCGCGGTCGTCGGTAACGATGACGAACTGTCGCCCGTCCGCGTACGGTACGCCCCAGCTCGGCGGCGCGCCGTCGTTGCAGCCCGAAAAGTACGTGTAGAGAAAGTCCGCGTACGTGATCCACTCGTCGATGAAGCCCGGAGCGGTGGCGCCCTCCGTGCCGCCGCCGGGAATTCCATGGAAAAACCCGTTGTCCGGATTGCAAATTAGCAGCACCTCGATTTCGTACGGCGAGCCGTCACACGGAGTGCCGTCGCCGGCGCCGCCGTGCACCACGATCCAGTGCGTGCTGCCGAGCACCATGACGACCGATGCGGCGTTGTGGTCCACGAGCGCGTTCACGACGGTAGCGCACGCCTCGTATGGCGCCGGCGTTCGGTGCTCGCGGAATTCCACGACCGGCGGGACCGGCAGGTATGAGGATATGCCCGTATTGTACCGGTTGATCGTGGCGGCAACGCCGACCGGGCGGCCGTACGCGCCCGGTCCGTTCCACACGTTGGCAGACGAATAGAAGGCCGATTGGGCTCGAACCGGGTCGAGACCTCGCAATCCCATCGTGCTGAGGACCATCTGCACACACGCCGCTCCGCAATAGTTCGACTTTTGCTGGCATTGCGGTTCGAGCTCCAGAACAACGTTCCACGTCATCGGTCGTTCCTTTCGGTGAGTTCCGGTGCAACGGATTGCGGCGCCCGTGATGCGCGCGACGCGCTGCAGACGAAGCGCGTGCCGTCGTACCGTGCGTGTTCCGTGCGCGTCATGTGATCGAACGCGATGGTCGTCGCCGCTGTGGGCATTCGCACGATGGATCCCGCCGCGATCCCGCGTTCACCCCACACCGATGCTGCGGTGAGCGCGGCGAAGTCGGCGGTGAAGCTTGCGGGCACGACGATCGCGTTGAGGGGCGAGCGGCAGGGAATGCCGTTGACGAGCGCGGTTTGCAGCAGCCCGAACGTCACCGCCCCCGGGGTTTCGTTGCGCACGTCGAAGTGCCGCGACGGCACGTGCGGCGCCTGTGCGGGCGCCGCAAACCTGTCGTCGCGAAAGGGGTAGACGAACCGGTCGACAGCCGGATCCACCGCGGCGGCAACCTTGATCGGCTCGCCGTCACGCACGCCCGGACGGGCCGCATAGAGGCCGTACGTCTGGTCCCATTCGATCGTGTCCGTGCCCGTCGGCTGCAACGCCAGCCACGCCACGTGCGCTTCGCCGGCGCGCCGGTGTCTGGCGACGACTACCCGCCAGTCGGCGCCCATCGCGGCCAGCGTCGAGGCATCGACCTCGAGGACGAGGGTGTAGCGGTCGGCCATGTGCACCTCGCGGATCGAGTGGCTGCTCAGAGGTTCGCGCGCGCACGTTACTACGCGGTTAACGTCCGCCCGGGCGGTGATCCGCCGCGGCACGTCGTATACGCGAGAAGGGCTCAGCGGGGTCCCGGGGGGTGTTCACGCGTACGGGTGAATCAACGGTGGACGATCTCGCCGCTTCCGTCGCTTTTGACGCGGCCCGTTTAATCGTGCTCGCCGCGCCACCCGGCTACGGCAAGGGGCGCTTCTCCCGCGCCTACGCCGCCGCGAGGGGCAGCGAGCTGCTCGTCGCCAGCCTTCCACCCGATCCCGCCGCCGGCGACCTCGAGCGCGCCGTTTTCGACGCACTCGTCGCCGACGACCGGCGCCGCCAGCGCTTCGCGGCAGACCGGCTCGCGCAGCGCGCGGAGTCCGCGGCCGCGAACGTCCGGGGAGCGCTGCGGCGGGAATGGCAGCAGTGCGAGGCGCGCCAGACGTTCGTTCTGCGCGACCCTACCGGAGCGCTCGCCACGCCCTCAGGCGCGGACCTGCTGTCGGAGCTCGTCGGCACGCTTCCGCCCGAGCGCGGGTTGATCGTGACCACCCGGACGGCGCTGCCGCCTGCGCTGGAGCAGATCGTGACGGGGGAGAAGGCGAGGACGCTCGGGCGCCGCGATCTCGCACTGGGTCCAGGCGCCGTCGTCGAGGTCGCGCGCGCCGAAGGACTCGAGGCGGCGAGCGGTGAGGTCGTCCACGAGCTCGTGGACGGCTGGCCGCTCGTCTCGCGCCTGCTCTTGCGCCTGATGCGCCGCGGCGATACCATCGACCGGCTCGCCGAGGCGGCGCGCGCGCTCGCTGCCGACGCGCTGCTTCCGTTCGCGATCCACCGCGCCGTCGCGCGGCTGGACGACGCCGTCCGCGACGCGCTCGTCGTCACCGCGCTTCTGCGCGGTGCGACGCACGCGCAGCTCGTGCGCGTGCTGGGCGACCTGTGCGACGATCTCGTGTTCGCGAACCTGCGCGACGTGCCGTTCGCCGTGTGGTCCGGTGAGAAGGTCATCATGCACCCCGACGCGGCCGGCGTGGTTCGCGAGCGTTTCTCCACGCTCTTCAACGGGCTCTACGAACGCACGCTCAACGCGCTCACCGGCGAAGGCGCATACGTCGAAGCGGCGCACGTCGCCCTCGAGCGCGGCGACGTCGCGCGCGCCGCGGCAGTCATCGACGCGGCGCCGCCGTACACCGCCGCGCCGGTGCCGCTTGCGGAGTACGAGCGCATCATCGAGCGTCTGGACCGCGCGCGCATCACGCGGTTTCCGAGCGTGTGGATCGCAACGATTCCGTACCGTTCCTTCGCCGTCGACCGCGCGACGTTCGTGCGCGAGGCCGAGACCGTTTACTACTGTTTGCCTCTCACCGCGAGCCCCGATCAGCGCGCCATCGCGCTGATGCTCCTCGCGTCGGCGTACACGAACGCGGGACGCGCCCCCGCGACGGAAAAGCTTCTGGCCGAAGCGCTGCACGGATTCGCGCACGAGCCGTCGCCCGCGCGCGCCTCGCTGCTCAACTTCGCCGCCTGGATGCACGGGATGGAGGGACGCTTCGCGCAGGCGCGCGCGCTCGCGGCCGAAGCGGCGCGCATGGCGCGCGACGACTTCGGTGAGAACCAGACGCTGCATTACATCGACGCGCACGAGGCGGCGTACCGCGGGCAGACGGAGCGGCTCACGGTGATCTTCGACGAGCTGCTGCGGCGAAGCGACGATCTTCCGCTGCACCGGGCGAACACCGCGACGAATGCGGCCCTCTTCACCTGGGTGAACGGCGACGACGAAAGTTTCGTACGTTACGTCGGCGTGCTCGACGACGCGCTCACGCCGGGCGTCGAGCGCGGTTTTCGCCCCGTCGTCGATGCCGCGCGCGGTCGCTCCATCGAAGCGACGGACGAGTTCCTGTGGCCGGTCATCGGCGCGGTCGCGCAGCTGTTCCGGCTCGACGGCGCGTCGACCACCGCGGGGGCGCTCGATGCGGCACGCGCCGCAGCGCGCGGCGCCGACGAGCGCGGCGACCCGTACACGCAGGTGCTCGCGCACGCCGCGCTGTTCGTCCTCGACGAGCCGGCGCGGGAGCGCGAGTCGGCGCGCCTGCGGGCGCTTGTAGCCGGCATCGAGAGCGACGAGATGCGCGACGCCGTCGACGCACTGCTGCGCGGCGCTCCGGCCGGGATCTTGGAGCCTTTCGTGCGCCGGCGCGTCCTGCGCGAACGCGCCCGGAGCGGGCCGCCGAGGCTGGTCGTCGAGCTCCTCGGCGGCCGCGTGACGCGCGACGGTGCCGCGCTGCGGCTCTCCGACAAAGAGTTCGAGCTGATCGCGCTGCTCGGCTCCTCGCATGCCGCGCTCTCGCGCGACCGCATCGGCGAAGCGCTGTGGGATCATCTCGATCCCGAGGAGTGGCCGAACAACCTCAAGGTGACGCTCTCGCGGCTGCGCGCGAAGCTCGGCATGCCGGACGCCGTGACCGTCGTCGAAAGCCGGTACCGGCTTTCTCCGACGATCGACGTCGATCTGCGGCGCGCGGAGTCGCTGGTGCGGGCGTGCGCCGGACGGCGACTCGACGATGCCGAACGGGACGAGTTGCGCGCGCTCGCCGCCGCGTTCACCGCGGGAGCGATCGGGCGCTACGACCGCTTCACCTGGGTGCAGCCGTTTCGCACGCGCATCGAGAGTCTCGTGTGCGAGGCCGGCACGATCTTAGCGGTCGACGCGTTGGCCGGCGGCCGGCTCGAGGAGGCGCTGCGGTTCGCGAGCGACGTCTCGGCGATCGACGAGTTCAACGAGTCCGCATGCGAGACGACGGTCCGCGTCCTGCAAGCGCGCGGCGACGTCGATGCCGCGCGGCGCGAGTTCCGCCGCTACGCTCGATCGCTCGCGAACGAGCTCGGCGCGACGCCTTCGGAGCGTCTCGCCAAGCTCGTCCGCGGCGGCGACTAGGCCGCGGCCTACGGCGTCTCGAGCCCGAACGGCCCCGCCACGCCGCCGCCGCTCGCCGGCGGAATCACCACCGAGCTCGCGGTCGCGCTCATCTGAACCGGATCGACGAGCCACCGTAGCTGATAATTGCCGGGCGCCGTGACTGGATCGGGCTGCAGGACGACGAACTCGAGTCCGCCGGTCGGCAGCGACCACTCCGTGACTTGCGGCGTGACCGCGGTACCCTTCCACTTTCCGGAAGACGCGGGCGTGACGGTGGCGCTGATGTTGAGCGGTTTTCCGCCGTATTTTATGGTGACTGCGTCCAAGGACTTCGATGGTTGCGCACCGTTCAGCGAGACCCGCGCGATCGCTGAGCTAGCCGACGAGGGAAACACCGTCGTCGGCGGCCCCAAATCGTCGATGACGATCGTCATCAAGCCGGTCCCGTCGACGGTCGCGGACGTGACGAAAAGCGGTGCGCCTAGGTATCCCGTCTGCTGCGAATCGAGCGTCGCGGCCTGGCCGAACAGCGTCACGGCGCTGATCGTCGCGGTCAGCGCGTTCGGCGCAGCCGTGGGTTGGTTCGGTGCCGGTCGGTGGGTGTCGTGAGAGATGTGCGCGTTCCGCGCACTCGTTTGGTGGGACATGGTGTGGTGGCTCCTTGTAAAGGTGGTGCGATTAGAACGCTTGTAGCGTTTCGAGGCCGCCGTTGAGCTGGATGAAGGCGGCGGCGACGGCGTTGACGACCTCGCCGCCGTGCTCCGCGATCGCCGCCATCGCGCGCCGGTCGCGCTGCAGCGAGACGCAGGACTGGCAGATCGACACGGACGGCGGGAGGGTGTAGCCGGGGACGTGGCGAGCGACGAACTCCGCGATGCCGTCCGGGCCGGCGACGTGCAGCCAGATCTTGAGCAGATCGTTCGGTGCGGCGCGCAGCAGTTCGTCGAGCGCGTCGTCCGCGAGCGATCCGATGCGCAGGCCCGGCAGCTGCTCCATCGGGAAGCCGCAGCACGCCAGCAGTTGCTGATCGGGCGTGACGGTGATCGTGTCGAGCATTTGCGCGCAGCGCCCGGTCCCCGCGCGGCCTTCCGCGCGCAGACCGTCATGGCTGAGCCGTGCGGTTCCCCGCCCGCCCGCATCTTCGGTCCACGGGTCGTGCGCGAGAAACACGCGCTTGGAGGCGATCTCGTCCGCCAGCTCCTGGTGGAGGATCGTCTCGTCGAACGCCTGCTGGTCGCACACTTCGATCGCGATGCGCACCGGGATCGCCGCGGAAGCGGCGGCGCGCGCCGCGTGGACGATACGCTCGACCGGGACGAACCGCTGGTGGAAGTCTCCGGTGGAGAGCATCATCTCGTCGAGCCCGGCATTGCGCAGCGACGCGACGCGCGCGCGGGCGGCACGTTCGTTCACGGCCCAATAGCCGTTCGTGATGACGCGCGTCTGCAGCTCGAGCTCGTGCGCATGCGCGATCAAACCGTCGAGCTTGCGGCCGAGCAGGAAGCACTCACCGCCGGTGAAGACGACGCGCTCGATCGACGGGATCCGCTTGGCGTCGGCGATGAGCTCGTGCATCCGCTCGACGGGGATTGCCTCCGTCGCGCGCGGGCTCGATCCGATGCAGCAGTGGTCGCAGGCTGCGGTACAGCGGCGCGTCGTGATGAACGAGAGCACGCGCGGTCTTGCCAGCATCGCCGATTACCTCGCCAGCTCGAGGTCAGCGCCGAGCGAGGCGTCGTCGGTGATCAGGCACTCCAGCGCGCCGTCCCCGTCCGGCTCACCGGCCGGGACGACGTAGAGCACGAGCGGTTTCCCGGCTTCGTACGGAATGCTCAGCGGCACGGAACCGTAGTTGGTGCCGCCGAGCACCACGGTGATCGAGCTCAAGACGTTGCGACCGCGCCTGCGCGCGCCTAGATCCGTGACGGAGCACTTCATGTCGTCTCTCCTGTAGCGTGCACCGATCGTCAGTGACGGCGGTTACAGCGCGGTTACGGCACCGGCGGTCACGTGTAGGTATACGGCGACAGGCAAGCGTACGGTCTGCGGATGGCCGGCCGAAGCAGCCACAGCATGCGGAACGTCACGTGCGCGCCGTGCGGCAGACACGTCGGTCCGCACCGCGATCCGCATGCGGTGCATCGTGGCTGAGCCGCGTTATAACGTGGTTACGATAAACGGCGGCGTTGCCAATCACCGCTTTGTAGGCGCAGCGTCGTGATCGTGCCGCGCACCAGCCAGCCTGCCGTCCAGCCAAACGGCACGGCCCACAGACCGATGTGCAACAGCTGAATGCCGGCGGCGATGCCGCCGATCGCGACGATCGTCGTCATGATGCCCATCACCATGACGAAGCGCGTGTCGCCCGCGCCGCGGATGGGTGCGAGCATCGTCATCGCGTAGCCCTTGAGCGGCAGCGTGACGAGCACGTGCGCAGCCAGCGGCGCCGCGGCGAGAGTCGCGAGCGCCGGGCTCAGCGTGCAGATCGCGGCGAGCGGCCACGCGAGCGCCGCGACGAGCGCGCCAACGGCGAGGCACGCCAGCACACCGAGCCGCGTTGCGTCGCGCTGGAACGCCTTCGCGCCGGCATAGTCGCGCGCGCCGATCCGCTGGCCGAGTACGACTTCCGACGCGTCACCGAGCGAGCCCGGGACCGACCACGTGATGTCGCTGACGATCGACAGCGCACGATATGCCGCAACCGACTCGGTGCCGTACGGCGCGAGCAGCGCGACCGTCACCGGCGCGTCCACCATCTGAAGGACGAGGAACACGAACTCCGGCCAGCTGATCGACGCGGTCGCCAGCACGAGCGCGCGATCGACGCTCGGCGATGCGAAGATGCCGAGCTGCGGGCGCTTCGTCGTCAGCCACACCATGTACGCGAGGCCGGCGAGCTCCGCCAGCAGCGACGAGATCCCCGCGCCGGTCAGGCCGAACGGCCGGTGTGTCAGCGCGCCCAGCGCGAGCACGAACACCAGCGGCACGTGGACCGCATTGATGACGAGCAGCAGCCGCAGCGTCGGCTTGGAATCGCCGGCGGTCGCAAACGCCACCGCGAGCATTCCGCTGCACACCATCGGAATCAAACACGCGCAGCGCAGCATGAGGTAATGCGACGATGCGTCCAGCGGCGCGCCGGCCGGGAGGATGACGTGCAGCAGCGGCCGCGCGGCGACGAGCGAGGCGATCGCGGCGAGCGTCGCTATGATCAGCGGCGTCACCGTCGCCGCGCGCACGATCGCGCCGTAGCGCTCGCTCTGTCCTGCGCCGATCGCCTGCGCGCCGATGATGCGCACGCCGCTGCCGAACGCGAACAGCCCGATGAGGAGCACCATGAACACGCCGGTCGCGCCGGTGATGCCGGCGAGCGCGGCCGTCCCGAGCGCGCCGATCGCGATCGTGTCGACGATGCCGAGCAGCTGATCGCCCACCAGCGCGAGCGCGTTAGGCGTCGCCAGGCGGCGCAGCGCAGCGCCCGCGTCGCGGTGCTCGATCGCGTCGATCGCACCCACGGTGCTAGGTGCCGCCGGAGCGCCGCCAGCGCAGATACTGAACGATGCGAAAGACGCCCAAGCCGATCATCACGGCGCCGAGCGCGCCGCCGATCAGCTTGCTGTTCACCGGCGCCGCGGCCTCGAGCACGCGGTACAGCGCGATCGCGCCTAGGACCACGAACCCGACGCCGAACGCGGCGCGCGACGCGTACGTGATGGAGACGACGCTGCGCGGCGGCACCGGCGGCGGTTTGCGCGACATCGCGGTCAGCGCGTCCGGATCAGCGTGCGCTGCAGCGCATACAGAAGACGTTCGCCCTCTTCGAGCTCCTTGAGCATCTGGCGCCCGCGGAACGTCGGTAGCGCGTCCGACAGGATGTCGATGGCGTCGGAGAGATCGCGGCGGTTCGTGGTGGTCGTGAGCGTCCCGGCGCTTTCGGCCTCGGTCGTCTTTTGCATCACCATCGTGGCGTACTTGAGCCCGGTCTTCGCGCGCTCGAGATCGTTGCTCGCATCGGCGAACGCGGCCAGCGCCGCCCGGTACGCGCGCGCCGCCTCGGGGTAGTCGCGCTTGCGCGTCGCGAGCATCCCGGCCAGCGTCTCGGAGTAGCCGATGTCGACCGACCGCGAGCGGCCGAACGTGCGCGCGAGGGCCTCGCGCGCGTCCGCCTCGGCGGCGGTCTTCGCCGGCTCCTGCGCCTGTCCGCTGCGCGACTTTGCGGCCGCGCGCGGCGCGGGCGGCTGCTGCAGCGCGGGATCGGCCGGCTCCACCGGCCCGGTCACCAGCGCGCGCAGATCCGCGACGACCTCGGGCGCGCTCTGATAGCGCCGGTCGGGCTCTTTCTCGAGCAGCCGCATGATGATGCGCTCGACCTGCACCGGAACGGCGCGGTTGACGCTGCGCGGCGGCGGCGGCGGCTCGTTGACGTGCCCGAAGATCACCGCGACCAGATCGTCGGTCTCGTTCTTGAACGGCAGCATCCCGGTGAACGTCTCGTACAGCATCACGCCGACGGAGTACAGGTCGCTGCGCGCGTCGGCGATCTTGCCGAGAAAGCGCTCCGGCGGAAGGTACGCGATCGTGCCGACGATCTCGCCCGCGCTCGTCGCGCTCGACATGTCGCTCGTGCGCCGCGCGAGCCCGAAGTCCATCACCTTCACCGCGCCGCTCGGCAGCACCATCACGTTCGCCGGCTTGACGTCGCGGTGCACGACGCCGTTGTCGTGCGCGTACGCGAGCGCTTCGAGGATCTCGATGTAGTGGCGAATCGCGGCGTGCACGGTGAGCTCGTGCGCGGGTACGGCGCCCAGCGTGCGCCCGTCGACGAGCTCCATCACGATGTACGACCAGTTGTCGTCGCGGCCCGCGTCGTAGACGGCGACGACGTTGTGGTGGTTGAGGCGCGCCATCGAGCGCGCTTCGCGCAGGAAGCGGTCGCGCTCGCCGTCGTCGCGCTCGGTCAGCACCTTGATCGCGACGGCCCGGTCGAGCACGACGTCGGTGCCGCGGTAGACGTCGGCCATCCCGCCGCGCCCGATCATCTCGTCGACGCGGTAGCGCCCGCCGAGCGTCTGCCCCGCGAGCTTGGTCACGCGAACGCCCCGCGGTGCAGCGTGGCGCGGCCGCGGTCGAACGTGACGACGTCGAAGCGCGCGCTGGCGCGCGGCGCGGCGATCTGAAGCCAGTCGCTCGCGCAAGCGC
>Ga0213874_10000076_pt1 | contig 14890 bp, 7 predicted proteins | sample BarmaccomBMRX_R7_FD_160098 | JGI IMG/M metagenome (GOLD analysis project Ga0213874, IMG submission 160098) | Root-associated microbial communities from Barbacenia macrantha in rupestrian grasslands, the National Park of Serra do Cipo, Brazil - RX_R7 | ecosystem: Host-associated > Plants > Roots...
GCTTGTCCATATGGATCACCTCTTCTAAGAATAAGGCTGTAAACTGCCAAGAAATGAGGTTTACCTCTTGACGCAGATTGTATTCACTGCGAGGATCTGCTTGTGGCACATGACGTTTTGGGATGCGTAGCAGATACGTCATAACAAAAGCGCGTGCAGTATCGGGCAAGCGAAAAATATCCTCGTACAGATAATTGCGCCGACCTTTGTGGGCAAGTGCATTCTCCTCCTCTCCTTCCCCTGCTTTCTTGGGTGGCTTTGGGCGCTCCCATCCACGCTCCACAAGCCTCTGCCACACCTGTGTATAGTCAGGGTGATGCTTTGTACGAAGAAACCGGACGATGTTCATGGGAAGGTGATAGATCCTCAGTGGAGGACTTTTCTCGTCAAGGGGTGATGTCTGGCCACTATTCGTAAGGTGATATGCTGTAATAGAATAGGGCTGTTTTTCCTCATGTGCATCGAGTCGACGTAGCTCCATAGCTAAGAGTGTTTCAACCAGCAGAGTTTGGGGTGACGACGAAGCATCAGGAAGTTTTGTCTCTCCTCCTGCCCTTGCAAGCGTTATTGCCTCCTTATTCTCGCGCAAAGCTTCGCGAGCCGCAGCCAGAAGAATTTTAGGGTTATCAGAATGTATCGCCAGCAGCCGTCCACTACACTTGCGGCAGCCCATCGGAAAGAACTGTAGACATAAGAGAGCCTCACCCGACACGGGAAGACCAGGATCACCTCCCGAAGAGAAGTTGATAATAGCTTCACCAGTAACAAGAGGAATGTGTTGCCTGTACGCTCTTCCAGGAGGCAGCTCATCCTTGCCTTCCTTATCTTTCTTAAGGGAAAGCGAACGACCTAGCGCTGGCCATCCTGTGAAAACACATATCTCTTCAGTTTGAGGCGCGTCTGCACCAAAATTCTTTGCCACAAGCCGAGCATACTCGCGTCTGCGCTCAGCTTTGTCCTTGAACGCTGGCTGAGTGAAATCAGAGTTCATCAGCGACACCGTGAGAAATGAGGTCAGTGGCTGTTGTGTGTAGTAGGTCTCAATGTACTCTGCAACACGGTAAAGGTCATCCTCAGTCAAGTCAAGAGGATGGCTCTTCTCCACATAGGCAACGATAGTCGCAAGACCTATATCGAAGAAGGGGTGACCCGTGTATTGCAATGCTAGCATCTCAACACCTCCTTTTCATGAGTTGGAATGAAGTGCATACATTATAGCAATCCAGATGGCAATAGACTAGGTTACAATAGAGTTGCGGATTACTTCTGCAAAGGATACCGGGCAGACATATGATAAAATAGGGTTGCAGAGGCGCTGCCCCGTGTGGGGGGTCTGAAAGTCTTAGTAGAGACGGCAAAAGAAGCCATCCGCGCCCAGTTGCAGAGGCATTGCCCCGTGTGAGGGGTCTGAAAGTTTTTCTTTAAGGATGGAGCTTTGACCGGCATCCAGCGTTGCAGAGGCATTGCCCCGTGTGAGGGGTCTGAAAGCTATGTTGCTCAAATAGAATGGTTGCTCTGACTTGCGCAAGTCAGAGCAACTTTCCACATTTTGTGGAAAGTTGCTCGTCAGGAAGAGGATGGAACAGATCATGGCTTATGAGGAAGAAAAACAGCAGGCAGTCACGCTGCTTGAAGGAGTCGAACGCATCCGCCGGGTCATACATGAAGGCCAAGAGTACTGGAGTGTGATTGATGTGGTGGGCTTTTTGACAGAGGCCGCCCATCCCAGTAAGTACTGGCACACAATGCGCAGCCGCATGCAAAGCGAAGGAGCGCAGGAGACGCTCTCACAGATGGTCGAGCTCCCAATGAAATCTGCTGATGGCAGGCTCCGCAAGACAGACGCCATGAACCGACAAACTTTGTTGCGGCTGGTGCAGTCCATTCCGTCACCCAAGGCAGAGCCATTCAAATTATTTCTGGCTCAGGTTGGCGATGAAAGGCTCACTGAGATTGAGCAACAGAGTGAGACGTTAGAAGCCATGCGTGACCACTACCGTCAGCTCAAACGCGATGAAGAGTGGATCACGGCTCGGATCATCTATATTGCTACACGTAATGCCTGGACGAGTGAAATTCAACTGAGAGGTATCAACGACAGTCCGAGCATTGCTCGGCTCACTTCGCTCTTAAACCTGCGAACCTTCGGGCTCACAACGGCACAGCATAAAGCCACGAAAGGATTGTCATCGAAACAGAACCTGGCAGATCATAAGACACGGATGGAACTTATTCTCTCCTCGCTTGCAGAAGAAACAGCAACCGGGCTTCACCAGAAAAACGATAGCCAAGGATACGATGAGATTGAGCAGGATGTGAAAGAAGCTGGAGACACGGCTGCGGATGCTCGACGTGCGGTGGAACAACGGTTAGGTGAGCCAGTTGTCAGCTCTCAGAACTTTCTTGAGCCGTCTAAGCGCAAACGAAAGAAGCAGGCACTTCCACCGTCGAGTCAACAACACAAGAATCCGGAGGAGCCTGAGCAACAGACACTTTTCTAATCTGGTAGGAAGCTTGAAGTGAGGTGACTGTTGCAGAGGCATTGCCCCGTCTGAGGGGTCTGAAAGTCTTTGGCAAAACGAAACTGGCTCTGTTTCCACACTGTTGCAGAGGCATTGCCCCGTCTGAGGGGTCTGAAAGATTTATGACTACGCGCCAGGAAGCACCGGAGCAAGGTTTCAGAGGCATAGCCCCGCGTGAGGGGTCTGAAAGCCAGCGCTAGTGTAGCATATTGCCCTGTTGCCTCCTATTTGCGGAAACAATCGTTTCCGCAAAAAATCCTGCCTCTCCCCTTCCTCTGCGTTTCTCTTTCCCCTGAGAACTCTCCCCTGTGGGGAGAACATGAGGGAAGTTTCCCTCTCAAAGTCACGCAACAAGCCGAAATACACATAGCAGTAACCTAAAATACCCCCGCAGGGGAGAACATGGGGGAAGCTTCAGTCCCCCAACAATTCTAAACCCAGAGCAAGACGAGAAAGTTTCCCCAGAGGGGGGAGACCATCTCCCTGCTACTTCGGCAATCAGTTGGGCTTGCTCCTGTTCCTCCCGAAACACGCCACCAAGGGTTCTTTCCTTCTTCTCGTTCTACCTTCACTTTTAAGCATTTCACCATAGGCTGTGGTCGTGATATTCTGAAACTCCGCTTCATTGCTCCCATCGGTGCTTTATGCTTGTGTGCAAGCGTTCTGAGAAGCGATGCCTGCATAAGCGAGAATGGCATGGCCCCGGTCCGAGGGACTGAAAATTGGGTGGCTCAGGTAGTTAGCCTCGATAGATACCTCAAAACGGTACGAGCATAAATTTCAGTGACGCTTCGCAAACTGTCCAAGTCTACCCACTCGTCAGCCCCGTGTACGCCGCCACACTCAGCGCCATATCCACAAATCGTCTGGATACCCCGCGTACTAAACATCCATCCATCGCACGCTGGTCCTGCCCCCTCCAACCTTAAGGATTTCCCGGTTACGTCTTTTATAGATCGAGAGAGTGCTTCGACAATTGGCGCATCGGGAGATGTCTCTACTGCCGGTATGTAAGCAATCTCTTCCAGCTCGTAGGAAAGTGCGAGAGGCGCGAGGGAACGCGTAATTGTCGCTCGGATCTGTTCTGCTGAGATATGGGGTAGAAGACGAGCATCTCCGTATGCTTCACAGGACTCGGGAACGATATTTATTCCCCCGCCTCCTTGAAGTAAGGTCGGGAACGTGAGCACGCTCTTTCTGTCCGGAAACGCAGCAGAAGGGATATGAGGCAACTCGCAGGTAGAAAGCGCTTGGATGATACGTGCCATATCGATAGTAGCATTATGTCCTCTGGTTTTGAATTCCCACTCTTTAAGACCTGTATGGACAGCTTCGCCTCTCGTCCGAATCTTAAATCGGTAGACACCTCTATGCCCAACGGCAATTTTGCTCTCTCCAGGCTCACCAACAATGGCAGCATCTCCATCAAGCAAACCTCGTTCCAGCAAAAAACGGGTTCCGTACGGTGAACAAGCTCCTGTCTCCTCATCAACCACGAATGCGAGCTTAATAGTACCTGCAAGTGCAACATCTGCAATTTGCAAGGCACGAACGGCATACACAAACGCAGCGATTTGCGCCTTTGCATCCGCAACACCAACGCCGTAGAGCCGTCTCCCATCAATCTCTGCCCCCCAGGGGTCACGTGTATAGCTGGAGCTTGCTGGCACGGTGTCCATATGAATCGTGAGGATGAGCGTCCTTCCAGCAGGCTCGGTGCCTGACAACGTACAGAGGACGTTTTGTCGTTGGCTAGAGACACCATGCAACTCTGGTTGCCAGTCGAGTTGCTGCATCTTCTCAACGATGATAGTCGCTACTTCAGCTTCAATTGGAACGTTCGCCGGAGAGGTATCAGCAGTGTACGTGTTCGCACTATTGGCACGGACCAATTGCTGAAGAAATTCGACTTCCTCCTCAAAATGTTCGCTCACGATATGCGATAGTGCTTTGTGCTGTCTCAAGATGTTTTGCTTCATGTGTAATAGCAACATGTAAGATTCCTCATCATTCTATAACTTTTGCTTTAATGTCTGTCGGAGTTCAGTGATAGAGCGAGCAATCTCTTCTTGCTCTCTCCAGTCTCCCCACTCTTGCCCGCGTTTGGCTAACCGCTCAAAGGTGGCACGTGTCGTTTTCCCTACTGAGCCGGGAGGCATGTATTGTAACGGAGTACCAGGTAAAGGCATACATGTGTGACTGTGAACACAGACTTTTGGGCTGATGCGGGTTAATCGCCCCACCAGTTGTTGGCTTAACACCTCTTCCTGGGGTGCCTCACCTGGAAGACCAGCAATAAAATCCACGTATATCTTTTTGAGTTTGCGGCAATACTTCGCCAAATACCCCACGGCACGCTCTACTGCTGCCACATCGTGTTCGCGGTGCATAATCTCAAGCATTCGTTCGCTTCCTGATTGCGCTCCGATGGCAAGATAGGCGGCATCTGAATAGGCATCAAGCAGTTGAGCCAGTTCCGCTGTAATATATTCAGGACGCATCTCACTTGGGAACTCGCCAAATTTGATTTTGGCACTTCCTGCAACGTGCTTCATCGCCCTCAATGCCTGTTCCAGATGTTCATAATTGGGATGTAGTACCTGAATAGTTTCTAAAAAGAGGAAGGAGGAACTGAGCCAATGAGGAACTCGGTACTCACGGTCTTCTATCAGTGGTTTGATTTTTCCTCACATTTCATGTATACTCAAGAAATAGATCATCTGTCCCATAGGGACAGATGACACGTTCTTGACGTGTGACTGGTTTCGCTTTGTTTCGCGAGAGGGTGAGATCGAACACACAACACACCCATCATTTTCAGAGGACTGTTTCCTCTCAGATGGAGGACGTATGCCACAGGAGGGAGCCATCCCCGGACCAGTAGCTGGGCGCTATGTGTTGATCGAACGTGTTGGCAAAGGCTCAATGAGCACGGTGTACCGCGCACACGATCGTCTCCGTGATCAGCGGGTCGTAGCAGTGAAATTGCTCAACAGCGAGCACGGCGACGAGTTGCGACAGGAACTCTTTTCACGAGAGGTCCGCGCCCTTTCGTGCGTGAACCACCCCCACATCGTCGAGGTCCTCGATTCGGGATGGTCCGAGATACACCAGTGTTCCTACTTGGTCCTCGAGTATCTTCCTCGCACGCTAGTGCACCTCATTGAGGAGCATCGACACGATCCCGATCATAGTTGGTGTTGGCCGCTCATGCGCGATATGGCGAGCGCCTTGGCTCATGCCCATAGTGAAGGGATCGTTCATCGCGATGTCAAACCGTCCAATGTGCTGCTTGCGGCAGATGGGTCTGCACATCTGGCCGACTTTGGCATAAGTTGGCTGCGCTATGAACTGAGTCAGCATGGCATCACCGTCTCCTCCTTCTGGTCAATTGGCTACGCAGCCCCAGAACAACGGAGTGCCCAGCAGGCTGATGAACGAAGCGATATCTATTCCCTGGGTTGCGTCTTCTACCATATGTTCTCCCGGCGCGAACCTCCACGAGATGGCCTCACCTCTGAGCTTGTGCGCGGCCTCTCTGGCGTACCCAAGCAGGTTCTCCGGGTCTTGGAGCGGATGCTTGCCACCGATCCCGCTCATCGTACTCAGAAGATGACCGAAGTCTGTCGGCAGTTGGAGATCACGCGCAATCTGGAGCTACTACCAGAAGTGTTTCTCAAGGTTACTGATCAGGCCAGGCGCGATCTCTACACGCTGGGCCTCACAGAAAACACGCTGATGGAGACCGCCTGCCAGTATCTCTTGGAGGAGGAACTGGGAGGAGATAACCCACACGAGGTTCGGTGTATGCTTGAGCGGGAAGGAGCGATCCGTCTCTACACAGAGACGCTGCGCCTGATCTGTAAACAGGATCAGACTCTCCTTCTGTTAGCGGTCGCCGCTGTCCATGCCCCCTACCAGGCGCAGTTTGCACAGCAAAAGGAACAAGCGTCGCCCGTGCGCTATCTCTGGCAGGTCATTGGCGAGCAAGAAACGCGTCAGATTCCTCCGTCCCAGTATGCTGAGCTCAAACACACCCTCACCCAACTCGTGGCTCGATTGAGCCAGCAGGCAAGCCAACATCTATCCGAACGAAAAAAGATCCGTGAGCGCCGGGACTTTCTGGCGACCTGGAGCAATGTCCTGGCATATCTGCGCGAACAACTTGATGCGGTGCCCCAGCTTCGATACACCTCACGGACCTACGATGCAGAAACCGTCGCCTTTGTCCTTGCGCAACCGGTGCCTGACGATCTCAACTGGCCTCCCAACGCACCCATCATTGCACTGAATCCTGAGCAGGCCAATCAGGTGTATTTTGTCGGTCATGTCATGAGTAGTAGTGGCAAAACCATCGAGGTGAGCCGCGACGCCGGCGACGTGACCCGCGCCCTTGATCCTCCAGAGACGTTGCCCCCACGGGGAATCATCACCGTTTTCCAACAGGAAGCCACGGTGGCGCTTGAGCGGCTGGAAAGGGCGCTCGACCTGCTCTTGTGGGGAGGGACCGCGAATCCGCGCATGCCAGAAGTGCTCCGTGACCTGGCACAGGCTGCCTTCCTTCCGATTGACGAGCGTCTGCATTTCTTCCAGCCTGAATTGGGGGTGGATCAGCAGCAGGCGGTTCGTCAGGCGCTCTCCACCCAGGATCTCTTTCTCCTGCAAGGCCCGCCCGGTACTGGGAAAACGACGACGCTTGCTGAAATCGTCCTGCAGATCCTGCGCAAAACGCCGAACGCACGCATCCTGATTACCTCACAATCCAACGTGGCTGTCAATCACTTGATCACACGCATTGCTGAACTGCCGGCAGATCAACCTATTGAGATTGTCCGCGTTGGTCGAGCGGAAAAGATCGGACATGGGGCTCAGGCCTGGATCGTTGACCAGCGGCTCGCCGACTGGCGAGAGCAGATCCTTGCCAAGACCGAAACGGTCCTCCAGGTACTACAGGAGCGCGTGACGGCCCGACGACAGGCTCACAGAGCACAGCGCAGTGAGGCTAGCGAAGACACGCTGCTCCTCAGTCAGCAGTGGTTAAAGGAACTCGATCCACGCATCCAGTCGCTTAACCAGCAGGCTCAGTCGAAACAGGAGGCTGAGGAGCAGGACCTGTGGGAAACGTTGGACTTGATCAGGCAGACGCTGCCCGAGGAGGCCCGCCCATCACAGGCTGATACGCTTGCTGAGGAACATCGGCGGCTGACTGCCCAGGTCACACGTTTGCTCTCCCCTCAGTTCCCCGGCTGCCAGGAAGAGGATCTCGTTGCGCTGGTCAAACAGTGGCGTCGCATCTTTGGTCGCGATTTTACCTTCGCCCGCCCCATCCTGGAACGCGCTAGCGTACTGGCCTCGACCTGTCAGATGACTGGCGGCTACTATCTGAAGGAGCAGCAGTTCGACTGGGTTATCATCGATGAAGCCGGTCGTGCTACCACGGCGGAACTGCTGGTCCCCCTGGTACGAGCCCGGAAGGCGATTTTAGTCGGCGATGAGCGTCAGCTGCCCCCTATGCTCGACGAAGCACTCAATGAACAGGTCCTTTCCCGGCTGGGCACCAACCGGGAGGAGTTGACCCAGAGCCTGTTTGCCTCCCTAGTAGCCCAGGCAAGGGAAGAGAACCTTCCCTCCGTTCAGATGCTGGCCACCCAGTTCCGCATGCACCCAGCGATCGGAAAGATGGTGAGTACGGTCTTCTACCAGGGGCAACTGACTCACCAGGTCAGCCTTGGGGATCGGGCACATCATCTGCCCTGGTTAGAGCGACCTGTCGCCTGGTTGACCACCAGCAGGCTCCCGGAGGCCAAAGAAACCCGGCGGGCAAAGAGCTATTATAACCGCGTCGAAATCCAAGCCATTAGTACCCTGCTTCATCGCATGGAACGGACCTATCTCGAATCTGAGCAACACCGAACCGTGGCGGTGATTACCCCCTACAACGCCCAGATTGTCGAATTGCAGGCGGAAATTCTGCCCGGAAGCAGTTTCTGGCGGGCATTAACCATTGACATCTCAACCATTGACGCGATTCAGGGAATGGATCGCGATATCGTCATCTATTCTACCGTTCGTTCGAATCCAGAAGGCCAGATTGGCTTTTTACGGGACCGACGTCGTCTCAACGTGGCGCTCTCACGGGCCAGACAGGCCCTGCTGCTGGTAGGAGACATCATGACGCTGGAGCGGGGAAGAGCAGGGGCCCTTGGGAACCCCTATCAGGAATTGATCCGGTACTTACGCAGCCACCCCGAAGAGTGTTGGATTGCCCCCTTGAGTGAAAAGGATCTGGTACCTCATGGATAACCTGCTTTCCCTGGCACAACAGGAGTTTGATGGAGCCGAGGCCACCCATCTCTTTGAGGCCGCAATCCCGCTCGCCTTTCTCGATATTCTGGTTGAAGCCTTGGAAACACAGAAGCTGAACAGCTTCGAAAGCTACTTTCTGCATGCGCTCGACAAACATGTGCGAACGCTCTCGGAGATCGCCTGGCTCTACGGCCTGGAGGAAAGGGATCTCTACGCATCGGGTGCCAATTTACTTCGCTATGGCTACATCTGGGAAGGGGCTCCCAAACCCGAAGGAGGGCGTCCCCTCTTCCTGACGGAAAAAGGAGAACACGTCGTCAGGACGCAGAAAACGCCACCTGTTCCGGTGCGACGCAATGCGCACCTGCATTTTAACCTGCTCACCTGGTCTGCTACGCCGCTGGAAAAGCAATGTGCCCTCTCTGCCGATCAGATGACTGCAGAAGGCCTTTGCATTTTGCCAGCCCAGCGACCGGAGCAACCAACTCTGGTGGATCTCACGCCAGAAAAAATCACCGTAGCGTTGCACGAGGTTCCTTTTTTCAACAATAAGCGGATCCTTGCCCTGCTCGCGCTTGAGCGCTCTCGTGCAGAGTACCTTGCCCCTGTTCAGGTGGTCTATCAGAGCGAACAGCGACGCTTGGCGGTCTTCCGTCGCGGGCTCGTTCTGCGCAACGAAACCGATGTCCTGCAGAGATTCTTAGAAACCGGGAAGTTCCACCTGCCCGATGACGCGATTTCGCTCACCCCTCAGCCGCCGCTCATGTCGTTGTCACTGCCGGAACCCCTTGCGGCAGCGGCTAGCCGCCTTTCAACCAACGAAACGACGAAGCGCCGCGTGGATGTGGAGTTGCAAGAACAAAAGAATCAGCTCGGGACGACGCAAAGCGAACAGGAACGCGTGCAGATGGAGCGACGCATTCGTGATCTGGAAGCAGCCCTACACACCCTCCAAGCAGAAAGCGGTACCCTGCGTCGCCGGATAGAGCAGCAACAAGGGGCGTTTCTCAAAACGGAAGAGCATCGTGCGTTCCTCGAACAGGCGCTCTCTGAAGCGAGAGACGAGATCATCATCATCTCTCCCTGGCTCAATCGCAGAACCTGCGATGATGCGCTCTGCCAGCGCATCGCCGAGGCCACAAAACGCGGAGTCAAAGTGCGCATCGGTTATGGAATCAATGAGCAGCCAGGCTCCCCCGACGCGGGGCGGAACCGATCGAATGCCCAGCGGGTGATCCGCGCCCTGCAAGAGGCAGTTGCGCAGGCAAGGGCGGCACCCGAGTTGCTCGATATCCAACGCGTGAGCGATACCCACGAAAAGATTCTGGTCTGTGATCGGCACTATGGGACCTTGGGAAGCTTTAATTGGCTGTCCTACCGTGGTGAGTTAGATCGGCAGTACCGGAGTGAGACTAGCACGGTCCTACGAGATCCCCAGACTGTTGAGGAGCTGGCGAGGATCGCACTCAGTGGCTGGCCAACGGCCCGGCCACGAGAACAAACGTGACGCTTTGAGCATGAAGGACAGCGAAACAGTGCGGCTACGCCTTATCAACTGGTTTATCTCGATTTTGTGCTTGCGAACCTGTCAATGACGTTTACGACGAAGCGTTTCTGCCCGGTCTGTGTGTAGCAGGAGAGGAGATGCCTAACTGTGTAGCGGAAGTAACAATCAGGTGAATGAGATCAATACGAGCACTCTACTTTGCTTCCGCATCAAGTCCCTCACATACACTTTCCACGACGTTGCAGAGGCATAGCCCCGTGTGAGAGGTCTGAAAGTCGTTACGGCATGCAACTGTTTAGCGTGCGTCTTGTGTTCTATACTGAAGCAATGGCGAGAGAAGAGACAAACTCGTAAGCCAAACGTCTTGGTCGTTGCAGGGACAGAGTCCCGTATGAAGGGTCTGAAAGTCACATAGGGCAACGCGCTAAGTATTTGCGTTGTAGCATCGTTGGAACTGACCTTTTGTTGGGCTGCTGCAAAGGAGAGTCACAAACTCGTCAATTCAATTACGTACCTATTCTCATTCCTAGAAATAGTGTATAGTAAGAATCAAACAACCTCACCAATTATGATTGGGCAGGTGAATCCTCAAGCGGCCATGTAGTAAAAGCATGTGCCATCAATGAGAATGTTACTCTCTAATTGGAGATGGAAGAGAATAGACCCATGTTGACCAAACAACAGCTTCATGGAATGAAGGAAGATCCTCTTACAAATGATGTGCTGATTCCATTGCTTCGAGCAAAGGGATATAAAGACGTGCTAAAACATCATGGAGGTGTAGGTGAACTAGGCAAAGACATTGTTTGTTGGATAGCAGATGAACTAGGCGACCGCATGAATATTGCTGTTGTTGGTAAGGCTGTACCCATCACAGGGGCAATCGGTATCGCCACAGACGTGGCAGGTCAGATTATGCAATCTTTCGGAGCGAGCTTCCGGGATAAACGAACTGGAGCGGAGCAATACGTTGCAAAATGCTATGTGATCACCAATAAAGAAATCACAAAGGATGCTAGACCAGCAATTCAATCTATCATAAGCAACCTCACAAGATCGGTACTAGCAAATATCAGGTATATAGATGGTGACGAGCTTTGGGACTGGTATCAACAGTATTTGGCTGAGCAGCCACTTTGGCAAAAGCTAGCAGAAATCAACCAGGAATTGGATACCATTGATCCGTATCATCGCCCAGAGGCTCGTTTAACGAACGAAGGTATTCAACTCACTACCGTTGAAAAGTATCCGGGAGCATCAGCAGAAAATCCCATTCATAATAAAATCGAAGTTTGTGTTTCCAGCAGACACAGAAGAGGGACGGACCCTAGCAAAAGATATGGACCAATTTTTGGCAACTGGAGCTCCAGTGAAGATCCCCATGTCATATGTCCAAGACCTCGAAATTCCGGAATTTATCAAAAAGAGTTTACCAGAGATCACCAAGGATGGTTTTTTTGCTCTGGGACCTGCGCATAATCCCAAGCCGCTACTTATGCGTTTTGAGTTCGTAAATGATCTCGGCGAGCAATTTACTCTTGAGTATGTCCACCTAGAAGTTATTCAGGCAGGTCAGGAAGAAATAACACTTACTAATGATGAGCAACCAGTTCCTATTAAAGTCAGGTTTATCGTCTGTCCAAATAGCCCTTCATGGACAACTTATTTGACATTCCAGAGTACTCCTGACATGAATGTTCATCAAATTCTCATGCAGTTTGAAATGATGAGATGTTTAAGCAGACCGTATACAGGGCGCTTTACTAATTTAGAGATGGGTTTTTCTGGCACTATACATGCTGCACAACCTCCGCTGACATTTGATGCCTCTCATCAACACGCTCTCGAAGTTATAAGAGCCTTGGATGCACTTCAAGTAAAAATCGGTAAATTAGTCTTCATTCCAGAACGTGAGCTTACAGCTGAAGAGGTGCAGAAAACTGAAGAGTTACGATGTATTTTTCTTACGGGCAAGCTGGAAAGGGCGTGGGATGGTTTCACCGTAACGGTAGCTAGTACACCAGAAGCCCTAGAAGACTTAAAACAGTGGTTGGATTCTGCGGAAAAGATACTGACGAAACCAATCCATTTTGAAGAGGTCATAACACTATTCGGGCAAGAGTATCCACTAGGGAAAACAAACCCTATTTATCTTGAAGGAAAGTTGGCGAATGAGCAAGAAGTGAGGGAGATGTTAGCAACCCAAGAAGAGTGCCAAATAAAATTGAAATTTGTTCCAAATGGTGATTCTACTTTCGTAAAAGAGTACGTCGATTGGCTACCTGATGCAGAGAGAACCGCTTAATATCCAGCTTCGACGGCCTGTGGTATGTATGGAGCAATTTGCTGGTTGAGCTTGTTCAGCGAAAGAAGGCCAGTGTGATCGACCAACAGCAGGAAAGGAGGCGGCACTTCCCCTGAGGTCGCGCGGGTACCTGTGCTGTGATTTTTATAGCGCTCTTTTGTGGAAACAATTGTTTCCACAAATTTATATTGGCACAGATGTATGGCTCGCACTGTCCCTTGCATCTCCCTGTAGGGGGAAAAGGTGTCCTTGCTGGCTCGCAAGACGGCTTTTTGTCGGTGTCTGACCATGTTCCCTAGTTGGTTTTCCCCCCGTAGGGTGATGGAAGAGGCATCCTTGACAAGGTGTCCTCATTCTGGTAAGAAACTTGTACGAGTATTGTATTTTTATCATGGTTCCTGGAGAAATTCACAGGATGGCGTAGAGCTACAGATCAGTCACCAACCGCAAAGGAGTATGAGGCAGATCCTAACTGCGGTATATGACTGCTGATGGTGTCAGATTTCTAGGCCGAGAGATGGAAATTGTTTTTTTAATACGTCTTCACCAGACGCCCGTCTCACCGCTCAGTCGCTGACGATGGAAGCACCCTTTTACTAGGAGGAGAAAGAAGATCCTCTATGTCAAGCCCAGAAAACCCCATCAAGAAAGGGGATGAGTTGAGAAAATGGAGAGAACCGCAGAACCCCCTGGAAAAATGAGACAAGGGTCTCTTCGGCCAGCCATAACAGCTCAAAGAAGAGCTGGCAAAAGAGAAAAAGCAAGACTGAGTGCAGCGTCTTCAGGCAGCCATCAGAGCGTGATCATGACGAGCCTTTTCAAAGACGGCGGGATCGTATGGCCTACGGGTACGCCACATGGCGTAAATGATGCGAACCCAGATGTTCCAGAGAGCACGCAAAGCCACCGAGTGGCTTTTTCCCTCCTTTCGCTTGCGCTGGCAATATTCCCGCGCCCAAACTTGAGAACGGGTACTCTGCCAGGCAAATTGGTAGAGAGCGTTGCGCAAATGCTTCAAGCACGCATGACGGCGATGCGCTTTGCTGAAGTTGCCACTTTGGTAGAGCACCGGAGCAGTCCCGGCCAACGCCGCAAGGCCCTGCGCGTTGGGGTAACGTTCTCGATCATCTCCGATCTCCGCCAGCAATCGGGGAGCCAAACGCTGACCTGCTCCGGGCAGGCTGGCAAAAAGGGCGTTGTCAGCGTGGCTCAAAAAAAGGGTTTCAATGGCCTCTTCATACTCAGCAATCTGCTCCACCAAGGGCAGCAATTGCAGCACCAGAGCTTTCATCAGACGGGCTTTCGTGCGGATCGTGACTTCATCAGCCGTCAAAGAAGGCTGGCGAAGGTGCTGAAAAATCTTTGCCGCAACCGCCTGGGCTTTGGGATGCTTCCCTTGTTTGAGCGTTTGCGCCAAGTGTGCCTCGGTGGCAGCCAAAGCGTCAGCAGGAGTGGGAGAGGCTTGCAAAAACAGCAAGGTCGAGCGCTGCTGCAACTTCGTGAACAAAGAAAGCGCGACTGGGTAGTAGCCTTTGAGGCAAGCGGTGAGCTGATTGACCAGGCGGGTTTGCATTTCAATCAGGCTCTCCTGATCGCGGGTAAGGGCTTTGAGTTCAGCTATCCCCGGCGAATCGGGTTGCAGCTTGCGCAAGTCGGCCAACTCTGCTCGGCCATACTTCGCCAACAGATAGGCATCAATCTGGTCGGTCTTCCCGCCTGCTGCTCCACGACGGCGATCTACTGTTTTGGGGTGAACCGGATAGACCGCAAAACCTGCTTCCAACAGGGTTGTGATGAGCAATCCGTGATTGGTTTCCACGACACATGCCATCTGCTCTTTTGGCTCGGAGCCGAGAATGCCTTGCAACAGTACTACCAACTGGTCCAACCCGGCTTTGGTATGGGCCACTCGCTTGGAGACCACTTGCTTGCCGACATCGTCGATGACCATGACATCATGATGGGTATCGCTCCAATCAATCCCTGCATACCACATGTCCTGTCTGCTCCTTTCGTGCAAGTAACTCAAATGATCTCTCTTGATGCGTGGAGTTCTTTTACAACGGTGCTCGAAGCACGATCCTCCAATGGTCCATGTGCTCAAGAGAGCCGCCAGGGAGGCACGTTCTCCTTTTATCGGTCGAGCCGAAATCGTCATGAGGTCTTTCCCTGGCAGTTCATTCCATGTCCTCAGTCTATGCTGGGGACGGCCCTTTGTCGAGAGGGCCTGGATTTAGTTTAAGGTAAAAG
>Ga0213874_10000077_pt1 | contig 14828 bp, 14 predicted proteins | sample BarmaccomBMRX_R7_FD_160098 | JGI IMG/M metagenome (GOLD analysis project Ga0213874, IMG submission 160098) | Root-associated microbial communities from Barbacenia macrantha in rupestrian grasslands, the National Park of Serra do Cipo, Brazil - RX_R7 | ecosystem: Host-associated > Plants > Roots...
AAGCTTAGGAAATCTCTGAAGAAGTCCATGTACCGATCGTTTGAACCACAAAGGCCGCGAATGCTAGTAGACGGCGACGGAGCATACCCGCAGCGGTATTCGACGGAGCCGGCGACAACGCAGGCGCCGCCCTTCGACTCCGCTCAGGATGACATTCCTTTGTGGTCGAACCCTTTGGGCAACGGCAATTTCGGCACATCTCGTTGTTGCAGCCTCGGTCACAGACTTCCAGAGTATGCTCCCTCGGCTGCGCCTAGAGCTGTGTCGAAATTGCTCGTTGCGATCGGTGCAGCGACTTCTTCAGAGGTTCCCTAGCGCAATGCAGGTAACCGTTACGCCGATCGAACTGCCGCTCGTTCATCCGTTCAAGATTGCGCGCAGCGAGGAACGCGTCGCCCGGACCGCGATCGTTCGAGTGCGTAGCGGCGAGCGCGACGGCATCGGTGAGGCCACGCCGATCGACCGTTATGGTGAATCGGTCGAAAGCGTCGCCCACTACTTTGCAACACACGTTCCGGCTGACGACGATCCCTATCGCCTCGAAACGCTGCTGCACGCCGGCATTCCGGCGGCCGCTCGCGCCGGTTTCGACCTTGCGCTCCACGATTTGATCGGCAAGGACCTCGGCAAGCCGCTCTACGCGCTCTTGGGACTCGATCCGGCGGGCACGCCGGTCACGTCGTTCACGATCGGCATCGCCGATCCGGAAACGACGCTGCAAAAGCTCGCGCAAGTTCGAGATCATCCGATACTCAAGGTCAAGCTCGGCGTGGGCTCCGCGAGTGAGCAGATCGAGACGATCGCCGAGATTCGCCGCCGCTATCGCGGCACCGTTCGCATCGATGCAAACGAAGGGTGGAACGCCGAAAGTGCGATTGCGATACTGCGCGAACTCGAACGCTACGAGATCGAGCTCTGCGAGCAGCCTATACCAGCCGGTGCTCCCGAACAACTGCGCGCAATCTCCGAATCGGTCGCCATCCCCATCGTCGCCGATGAAGACGCCCTCACCGCCGGCGACCTGCCCGCACTCCGCGGCTGCGTCGCCGGTGTCAACGTCAAGCTCGCCAAGGCCGGCGGGATCCGCGGCGCGCTCGCGATGATCCGCACCGCGCGCGCGATGGGAATGCGCGTGATGATCGGCTGCATGGTTGAGACCGCAATTGCCGCCACTGCGGCGGCGCAGCTCTCGCCGCTCGCCGATTGGGCCGACATTGACGGCCCCTTCCTCGTTGCAAACGATCCCTTCGACGGAGTGCGTTACGCCGGCGGAAAGCTCGTGTTGCCCGATGCACCTGGACTCGGCATCCGCGAGGCCGCGCCGGCGTGACTCGCCGCTACGCGATTCTCGCGCCGGAGCGTTTCGAAACCGACGCGAAGACGGCGCACGGCGTGATCCGGTACGGCGACGACGAAGTCGTCGCGATCGTCGATCCTGCGTTGGCGGGCAAACGGGTGCGCGACGTGTTGCCGTACCTGGAGAGCGACGCGCCGATCGTCGAGTCGTTGGTGCAGGCGCTCGAGTTTTCACCGACGTCGCTGCTGATCGGCACGGCCCCCAAGGGCGGCGGGTTGCCGCCGGAGTGGCGCAGCGAAGTTTTGGCTGCCATCGATGCGAAGCTCGAGATCGTCAGCGGCCTGCACGACATCTTGGGCGACGACCGCGAGTTTCGGGTACGATCGCGAGCGGCCGGCACCGCCATTTGGGACGTGCGTGAGCCGCCCGACGTTCCGCTCTTCTCCGGTGCGGTCTACGGCGTCGCACCGCCCGTCGTGCTCACGGTCGGCAACGATTGTGCGGTCGGCAAGATGACGGTCTCCCTGGAACTCGTGCGCGCGGCGCACGAATGCGGACGCAACGCGCGATTCGTACCGACCGGACAGACCGGTATCATCATCGCGGGCTGGGGCATCTCGGTGGATCGCGTGATCGTCGATTTCGCCCCGGGCGCGGCCGAACAGTTGGTGCTCTATGCCGCCCATCAGGGCGCCGACCTCATCGTCGTCGAGGGGCAAGGCGCCCTCAATCATCCCGCGTATGGGGCCGTTACGCTCGCATTGATGACCGGTTGCGCGCCCGATGCGCTGATCTTGGTCTGCGACCCTGCGCGCACCGCGATCGAGTCGTATCAAACGCCGACGCTGCCGTACAACGAGCTGATTGAAATTCATGAACGCGTTCTTGCAACGATCAAGCCTGCCAAAGTGATCGGGATCGCGCTGCGGACGCTCGGGATGAGCGACGCGCAGGCAAGAGACGAAATCGAGCGCGCGACCCGGGATACCGGGCTGCCCGCCGATGACGTCGTGCGGTTCGGGCCGCAGCGGCTGTACGCCGAGCTCGCTCCGCGAATTTCCAAGACCGTGCCGCTCCGCGGCGACGCGTCGGGCTAATGAACCGGCGAAGACTCGGAGCCGCCGCGCTCGGCATGTGCTTCGCGCTAGGCGGTTGCGTGCGCCCGGCCGTACGTCCGAGCAACGGCGAGCGCAATAGCTGGACGATTCCGGGAGTGCTTCGGCTAGGCGCGGACGAGGAGCCCGATTCGCTCAACCTGATGTATGCGCACACCGCCGCCACCGATGCGATAATCGGGCTGCTCTTTTCCTTTCTTTTGCGCTATGACGCGGAAGGAAACTACATCGCGGATCTTGCGACGGCGGTGCCCACAGTCGGCAACGGGGGCATCAGTCGCGACGGCAAACGTATCCTCGTCCACTTGCGCAGGGGCATCGCGTGGGCCGACGGCGCGCCGCTCACCGCGGCGGATTGGCTGTTCACGTACCACGCCGTCATAAATCCCGATAACGCGGTCAAGACCCGGTACGGCTGGGATGCAATCGCGACCGCGAGCGCACCCGATCCGTATACGATCGACATCCGCCTGAAAAAGCCGAACGTTGCGGTGCTCGGCATCCTCGCGATGGGGGGCGCCGGCTATCCGCCGATGCCGTCGCACCTGCTGGCGAGACTGCCGAACCTGAACCATGCCGCTTTTAACGAGCACCCGCTCTCGAGCGGCCCGTACGTGCTCAAAGAATGGAATCACGGCACGTCGCTCGTCTTCGTCCCCAATCCTCGATATTTTCGCGGCGCGCCCAGAATCAAAGAGGTAGTCTGGAAGGTCATTCCGGACGTCAACACGCTGTTCAACCAGCTTGCGACCCATGAGGTCGACGTCTATCCGAGCGTGAACGCAAACTCCATCGCGCGCCTGTCGCAAGTGCACGGAATCCGAATCGTGCACCGCCTGAGCGCCAACTGGCGGCATCTCGGCATCAACATGAGCCGGCCGCAACTCGCCGACGCGCGCGTGCGGCGCGCGATCTCCGAAGCCATCGATTGGCAGCGAATCGAGCGGAGCGTCTTTCATTCGCTCGATCATCTCGCCGTCTCGGACATCTATCCGGACTCGTGGGCGGCTCCAAGACTTCCGCCGTATCGGTACGATCCCGCCGAGGCGCGGCGTTTGCTCGCGCTGGCCGGGTGGCGCATGGGGCCCGACGGCGTCTTGCGCAAGGGCTCGCTGGCGATGCGGCTGACGATATACGCGACCACCGGCCATCAAGAGAACACGCAGTCCCAGGTGCTGATTCAATCTATGCTGCGCACGGTCGGCATCGACGTGGCGATCCGCAACTATCCCGGCAGTTATCTCTTCGCAATGGACGGGCCGCTCTATACCGGCAAGTACGACCTGGAATGGTCGATCGAAACGAACGGACCGGATCCGGATAACTCGGGCAGTTGGAACGCCGCATTTATTCCTCCCCGCGGTGCGAACACGTCGTGGTTGAACGACCCGATCGTCAACGAGACGAGCGCCGCAGCGGCCGCGACCTTCGACCAATCGAAGCGCAAGGCACTCTATCAGCGGGAAGAAGAACGAATTCGCGAGGTCGTGCCCGCCGTTTTCTTCAGTTGGCAAACCGACTACACCGCGATCAACGCCGACGTGCGCAACTATATCCCCGCCGCCTTTATCGGCGATACCTGGAACGCATGGCTATGGCGGATTTGACGCCCTCGGCCTTCGTTCAGCAGCTGCGCGTGCGCGAAACGGCGGCCTTGCGGTTCGAGCCGACGCGCAGCGGCGTGCTCAGCTGGAACACGCATGCGCCCAGCGGCCGGCTGGAATTCCGTCTGGCGCGCGCCGGTCAGGCCGACGGCGAGTGGCTCGATTTGGCGGAATGGCAACCCAGCGGCGCCAAATCCTTTAGTCCGGAACACGCCGGCACGCACGTCGACGTGGACGTGATTCGCGCCGGGCAGCCGTTCGACGGGATCGACGTGCGCGCGCGCGGCGTGGAGTTCGAGCTCGTCGCATTCTCTTCGCCCGTGCACGCAAGCCCGTCGTTGCCGTACGCGCGCGATGCATTGATCCTCGACGTTCCCGCCCATTCACAGTACACCACCGAGTCTGAGGAGCGCGGCTGGTGCAGTCCGGCCAGCCTGGCGATGATCCACGCGTACCACGGGCTTGCGCACTCGATCCCACAGACCGCGCGCGAAGTCTTCGATCGCGCGTACAACGGCACCGGCAACTGGGCGTTCAACGTCGCGTACAGCGGCCGGTTAGGCCTGCGCGGCGTCGTAGCGCATCTCCATAACCTCGACCACGCACAGCGGTTGATCGAACGAAGCTTGCCGTTGGCAATATCCTACTCCTGGCGCGACGGCGAACTTCCCGGCGCGCCGCTGCCGCACTCCGACGGACACTTGGCCGTGCTTTGTGGCTTCACGCGCGACGGCGACTGCGCGATCAACGATCCCGCCGCGCCCAACGTGCGAGTCGTCTATCCGCGCAGCGCAATCGAAGCGCTCTGGCAGCGCAACGAGGGCGTTTCGTACGTGATTGCCCCGGTCGGCGTCAATTATGCCGACGTGCTGGCACGGGCGTGAGATCGCTGCGCGCGATCGAAGCCGGCGTCGTTGCCTGTCAACGCTGCCCGCAGTTACGCGCCTATACGGCGCGCATCGCTCGCGAAAAGAAGCGCGCGCATCGTGATTGCGAGTACTGGGCAAAGCCCGTGCCGGCGTTCGGCGATCCGCAGGCTGCGGTGATGATCGTCGGTCTCGCTCCCGGTGCGCACGGCAGTAACCGCACGGGACGGCCGTTTACCGGGGACGCGTCCGGCGCATTCCTCTACCCCGCGCTCTATCGCGCCGGATTTGGCTCGCAGCCGCACGCGGTCGACCGCGACGACGGCTTGACGCTGCGCGACTGCCTCATCACTGCGGCGCTGCGTTGCGCGCCGCCGCAGAATAAGCCCACGCCCGTCGAACTGCGCAACTGCTTTCCGTATCTGCTCGACGAGTTCGACGCGTTGCCGCGACTGCGCGTCGTCATCAGTCTCGGTGCCATCGCGTTTGCTTCGGTTCTGCGGCTATTTCGCGAACGGCAGTTTGCCGTGGAGCGCGGCGCCGTCTCATTCTCGCACGGCGCCGAGGTCGAAGCGCGCAACGGCGCGCGCAGACTCCGGGCGATCGCCTCGTACCATCCGAGCCGCCAAAATACCAACACGGGCAAGTTGACGGCTCCGATGTTCGACGCGATCTTCACGCGTGCCAGGGAGCTATTAGCGGCGGAGGAAGGTTCTTAGGGAACCTAGTTGCTCGCCGGCGCGAGAACGACGGTTGCGCCGTACTCGAAACCGTCGAATAATTCCGCGGGCTTCGAGTCGCGGGGGCGGCAATCGAGCGTGTAGCCGGGTTTCGAAGCGCAGAGACTATAGAGGCCCGGCAGCAGCGTAAGGAAGACAAAGCGTCCATTCGAATCCGACGTCATTTGCGCGAGATTCGCGCCCGACGTCGCGTAGACGGTCGCACCGGACACCGGTGCGCCGGTCGCCTCATCCACCACGGTGCCGCTGATGACGACGCTTTGCTGGTCCCTCTGCCAATCTACGGGCAGGGTCCAGAAGAAAAAGTTCGATAGGGCCAGTAAAATTGCGAACTGCATGTTGACTCCTTCTTCACTGAATCGTAAACAGGAAAACGCTCCGCCGCGACGGATCGTGACGGGTGTGTCGTTTACGAGTCGTGCGCGCGAGCCGAGGGAAGCAGACCCAGGTGCACTTCGTGGACGAGCTGATCGGGAATTCGGCTCGGAGCGTTCATCATCACGTCGCGGGCGACTTGATTCTTCGGAAACGCGATCACCTCACGAATCGTCTCCTCGCCGCAGGCAAGCATGGCGATCCGGTCGATGCCCAGCGCCATTCCGCCGTGGGGCGGCGCCCCATAGTCGAGCGCGCGCATGAAGAAGCCAAAGCGCTCTTCCACCTCGGCCGGCGACATGCCGAGCATCTCGAAGATGCGCCGTTGCTGATCGGGCTTGTGGATGCGAATCGAACCCGAGCCGAGCTCGTAGCCGTTCAGCACGAGGTCGTAGTGCTGCGCGCGCATCTCCATAGGCGCGCGGTCGATCAGCTCCCAGTCGCCGGGCGCGGGCGACGTGAACGGATGATGCGCCGGCGCCGGCACGCCGGTCGTTTCGTCGATCTCGAGATACGGAAAGTCCGTCACCCAGGCAAACGCAAATACGTCGGTAGCCCGCAGCTTGCAACGCTCCCCGACTTCGTTACGCATCTTTCCCGCGACCGCATATGCGATCGCGCGCTCGTCGGCGAAGAGCAGGATCGCATCGCCGATCTCGGCCGCCACCGCCGTGCGTAGCGCTTCGACGTTCGACTCCGTCAGAAACTTCGCCGCCGGCGATTTCGGCGCACCGCCGGAAAGGGCGATCCACACCATGCCTTTGCCGCCATACTGTTTGGCGGTCTCCGTTAACGCGTCGAAGTCGCGGCGCGAGAGCGCCGCTCCGCCGGGATAGCGCAGGGCAACGATTGCCCCGCCGCCCTGCGCCACCGCACGAAAAACGCCAAAATCGGTCTCCGCAAAGATCGATCCGACCTCCGCCAACTCGAGGCCGAAACGAAGATCCGGTTTGTCCAATCCGTACCTTGCGAGCGATTCGCGATGCGTGAGGCGAGGAAAATCTCCGACCTCGATTCCCAGCGCGCGCCGCCACACGTAGCGCATGGCGGATTCCATGGTTTCCAGCACCTCTTCTTGCGTGCAGAACGAAAGCTCGACGTCGAGCTGCGTGAACTCCGGCTGGCGATCCGCGCGCTGATCCTCATCGCGCATGCAGCGCGCGATTTGCATGTACCGACCGAAGCCCGCTATCATCAGAATCTGCTTGAGCAGCTGGGGCGATTGCGGCAAGGCGTAAAACGCGCCGGGGTAGATGCGGCTCGGCACGAGATAGTCGCGCGCCCCCTCGGGCGTGGACTTCATCAGCATCGGGGTCTCGATCTCCAAGAACCCCCGCTCGTCGAAGAAGTCGCGTAGCGCCTTGATGATGCGATGGCGCACCCGCAGGTTCTCTTGCATGCGCGCGCGCCGAAGGTCGAGATAGCGATACTCCAAACGCAGATTCTCGTCTATCGGATCGTCCGAGTTCACCGCGAACGGCGGCACTTGCGAACGGTTGAGAATTTCGAGTTCGTCAACGGCAACTTCGATCTCTCCGGTCGGCAGCCGCTCGTTTTCGGTGCCGGCCGGCCGGCGCCGAACAGCACCCGCGACGCGAAGCACGTCCTCGTTGCGCAGGTGTTCGGCCGCTGCGAAGCAGGCCGCCGAAGGATCGAACACGATTTGAGTGATGCCGTCGCGGTCGCGCACGTCCACGAAGATCAGACCGCCGTGATCCCGGCGGCGGTTGACCCAGCCGCAGAGCTGCGCCGCAGTGCCTTCGTCGGTCGCGCGCAGCGCGCCGCACGAGACCCTAGCCGGCATCTTTGACTCCCGCAACGTAGAAGTATTGCAGCAGCAGCTCACGCGCCAGCCGCGAACGTTCCGCCTGCCGGTCGAGATAGCCCAAGAGGTGCGGCATGCGCGACAGCATCGAGTGCGCTCCAAGCGAGAGCGGAGTCATTCCCAGCTTGAGCTTCACTTCGAAATGCGGATGCTTTCTATAGAAGCGCGCGGCCGAACGTCCCGCCAACAGCATCTTCGACTTCTGGTCCTCATAGCCGACGTCCTGACAGTGAAAGTTCACGGCACCGGGTTCGTACACGATGTCGACGCCGCGTTGGCGCAAACGATAGCCGAGCTCCAAGTCTTCGTGGCCGTACCCCGTGAACGTCTCGTCGAAGCACCCCGCTCGCACGAGATCGTCGCGCGCAACGGACGCGTTGCCGGTGAGAAAATACAGCCACGAGAGTCTTTTTCGCGAAGGCGGATGCAGATGCCCGCGCGCGTGTGGACGGTCGCGCTTGTACAGGTACTCATCGAAGTTCTTCACTTGTACCTCCCATCCCACGACCGCGATGCGCTTGCGCCGCCGATGGCGCCGCAGGTGTGCCGACAGGAGGTTCGCGGATGCGAAGATGTCCGCGTCGTTGAAGAGGACGATGCTGCCGCGCGCGGCGGCAATGCCTGCGTTCCGCGCCGCGGCGCGGCCACCGTACGATCCGGCGAGGTGGCGCACGTTGTCGTGCGCACAAATCACGGTGCGCATGAACTCCGCCGTGCCGTCGGTCGAATTCGAGTCGCAAATCAGCAGTTCGTAGGCCGACGGCGGAAGGTCTTGTTGCAGCAGCGTCGGGAGCACTCGTTCGAGCGTCTCCAAGCGGTTGTAGGTCGGCACGACCACTGAAATCTCCGGCATCATCCGACCAACTCGACGACCGCGCCGACGATATCGCGTCGAAATGCCGCGAGGGATTCCTGATCCTCGCCTGCCGGCTTTCGCACGCAAACGTGCGGCACGCGGTAGGGTGACCATTCCTGCGAGTTCAACGCGAAGTACCGGTGCTCGAACGCGACGACCGTCGGACTATGCACCGCGCTCGCGACGTGCGTGGCCCCGGTATCGACCGTAACGACCGCGCGCGCGCGCTCGAGCACCGCGGCCCACTGATGGAACTCGAGCCGGCGCAAGAGCTTCGCGACGCTCGGTCGTTGCTCGAAGTGCGATGCGTGGATTTCACTGTCGCGGGGACACGTGACGACGATCGGCGCGATTCTCGCGAGGCCGTCAACGATGGCGAGCGTTCCTTGCAACGTGCTGCCGCCGCTGAACCAGCGCTGTCCGAGATGCAGCACGATCGGATCCTCGGGAAGATTCGCGTTGATCCGCCGATCCGCGTCGGTTACGTGGAGGCGCAGCGACTCGACGCGGCGATCGGCGCCCGCCAGCGCGACAAGATCGAGCAACTGAACGACCTCATGCCGAACACGCCGCGTTATCTCCCGGTCACATAGTTCGGGATCGGCCTCGGAGACCATGAAACGGTTGACGTAGAGCCGGAGCGACAAGCGGGCGATCCAACGCCGCTCGTACGTATATCCGACGCGAACCGGCGCCCTGGTATTTCCAACCAGCTGCACGTCCGCCATGCGCGGAGCGAGCGCCACGGCCATGTCGTAGCCGCGAAAGCGCGCCCCGAACGTGCGCGGGGAGGCGCCTCGCGGGAGCACCACGACCTCGTCCACATCGTGGTTGCGCTCGACCACCACGCGGTTATGCGCGCTTGCGACCAGCGTAATGCGCGCCTGCGGAAAAGACGCCCGCACCGTCGCGATCGCCGGCGTGGACAACACCAAGTCGCCGATTCGATCGGTACGCGAGAGCAGAATCTTCATCGCTGCGCAACGAGCGCGCGTTCCAGCTCTTCGAAATAGACTTCGGTCGCCAGCGCGCGCGCCAAGCGCAGCTCGCGTCCGCGAAGCACCGCGTCCGGAGCGAGCGCCGACAACCTCGAGCGCACGCGCTCGCCGAGTCCGGCGCGCCGAGTCAGCCAATGAAAGCCGCGTTGCGCGGAATTGACTCCCGTGGCCAGGTAGGCGCGCCAGTGAGGGTGGAGAGCAATGAGCCGCACCGCGGTGCGCGCCTGCGCTCGCGCCTGCGCGAGCATTCGTTTGATGTCGCGCGTGCGCCGTGGCGGCTTGTAGTGGTAGACCAGCGCCATCGGATCGAAGATGGCCGGAACGCGCCGCGCCCTCAAACGCAGGCCGACGTCGATGTCCTCCCAGCCATATTCCGAAAACGATTCGTCGAAACCGCCGATCGCTCGGATCGTCGCTAACGGCACCGAGACGTTGGTCGTCCAAAAATAGTTGCCGCTGTAGTTGCGGATGCTCCAAACCGGTGTGGGAAGGTTGTCGAGATCCTCGACGTCGATCGCTCCGCCGCGCACGATCGCGTCGGGGCGCCGCATGCCCGCCCGCACGTGTTCTCCCACGAAGTTCGGCAGCGGGAGGACGTCGTCGTCAATGAAGATGATCCGCCGTCCGTTGGCGTGCGCGATTCCGGCATTCCGAGCCTTCGCGAGGCCCCCGTTCGCTTGATGAACGACCGTGAAGAGGCACGGCGCATTCGCCCGGGCGCGTTCGATCGTCGAAGCCGTTGAATCCGTCGATCCGTCGTTAACGAGGACCACCTCATAGCGCTCCGCTTCCAGCACCTGATCGAAACACGCCTCCAGCACCCGTTCGAGCAGCGCCGCGCGGTTGTACGTGCACAGCTGAACGGTCGCCTCGATCATCGGATCAGCGGCGCGGTCGCGGCGAGGATGCGTGGCACGTCGAGGTGCGCGATGCAGGCGTAGTCGGGGCAGCGCTCCTTTGTGTCGCCGTGGTGACAGGGATACGATGGGCGTACCACCCCGGTGCGCGCTCCGAGCGGCGCCCATCGCTCCGGAAAGTCCGACTGAAACGGAAATATGCCGAGGGTAGGACAGCCCACCGCGGCCGCGACGTGCATCGACCCCGTGGTGATTCCCACGAAGGCCGCCGCACGGCGCGCGAGCGCCGCAAACACGCCGACATTCGTGCGGCCGCCGATTGACACGACGCCGGCGGATTCGGCCGACCGCGCGATCTCGTCGGCGATGGCCGCCTCCGCCGGTGCGCCGCTCACGAAAACTCGCAGGCCGAACGTCTCGCGCAGCGCTCGCGCGAGCGCTGCCCATCCTGATCGCGGCCAGATGTTCCGCTTCGCCGCCACGGCGTTGCATGGCGTCAGCAGCACGAACCGTTGCCCATCGGCGCACAGCTCGTCGGCCTCTCGCTCGTCGCGCGCCGTCGGTACGACGCGATAGCGACGATCGTTCGTATCGCAGTCGAGCGCGCGGGCGAAGTCGAGCAGAATGTCCGACCAATGCGAGGTCACGTCGCCGCATTCGCTGCGGACGACAACCCGATGCGTGAAGCGGAATGAATAGAAACGGCGCGCCTGTCCTACCCGCACGGGGATCTCCGAAAGCTGCGCGACGCGAGCCGTTCGCCGCGTCGCCCACGTAACGACGGCGGCACCGTACCGGCGCGACGAGAGCGCCTTGGCCAGGGCGCGTTCGTCGCCGGCTCCGTCGGGAAGAACCCCGTCAACGTCGGGAACCCGCTCGAGCAACTCTACGTGCGCGGGCAACGTCAACGCATCCACCTGCGAGAACCGCTGGTGCAGCGCGCGGGCCACGAGCGTTGCGACCAGTGAATCTCCGAGTCCGCCGCCGGCGCAGTACAGCAGCGCGCGATCAGTCGGCACGCCTGACCCGGAAAAGCTCGCGAGTGTATATGCCGTCGAGGAGTTGAGTCCGGCTGGCCGCGGAGAGCCAACGCGGCGTGGATGCGCTGGTGGCAAGGCCGGCGAGAACGCAGAGCCAGCGCTCCGGCAAGAGATACCGCGCTCGAAAGCGATTGATCGCGTGCGTTCCCGTTGCCCAGCGCACGCGCGCCGACGGATGTTTGGCGACGAACCGCCGCGCCATGCGAGCCTTCTCGAGGGCCTTGCGCAGTTGTTCTGCAAGGCTCTGATCGTGCGACGGCTTGACGTGCCATAGGTACGCATCCCACGCGAACTTCCACGTTACGCCCATTTGGCGAAGCCGCAGTCCGAGCTCGGTATCCTCCCAGCCGTAAAAATCGAAGCTCTCATCGAATCCGCCGGCTTCGATGAACGTCCCGGTCGACAACGAGACGTTGCAGCTGCAGAGAAAAGCGCGCGAAAAGTTCGCGAGACGGGGCGCAGGCCGTTGCAAACGAGACTCGACGTTGAGGATCGGACCGTTCACCACCGAACGCTCGTCGCGCTGTGCCGCGGCGTGTGCCGCCACCCACCGGTTCGGCAGCTCCACGTCGTCATCGCAGAAGAGCAGATGGGTGCCACGCGCGACGGCGACGCCTTGATTGCGCGCGCGCGCGCGGTTCGGCCGCGGTTCACAGACGTAACGCAAAGGAATCGCCGCCGCTCCATACCGTTGCGCGACGGCTTTCGTGTCGTCGCTCGAGCCGTTATCAACGACCACGATCTCAAATGCCGGCGCGCCGGCTTGGCGTTGCAACGACTCCAAGGCCTGCGCGAGCTCGTGGCTGCGATCGCGAGTAGCGATGACGATGGAGAAGAGCACGTTACGCCGCCAGCGAGAGCAGCGACGAGGCCATGCGCTCTGCCGCGCCCTCATGATCGCGATAGAGCCTCCGCAGGCGTCCACTCACGCTCCGGCGCCAGTCGGCATCGTCGTAACACGCCAGGGCGACGCTCGCAACGCGCGCCGGCGTAACGGTGCCGTGCATTTCGCGCACGAGCGAGGTGCCGGCGTCCATGTTCGGTTGCGTGTGGTAGGCGAAGCGACGGGCGACCGCCACGGCGACCGCCCGCTTGAGCGGGACGCCGACAAAGGGAACGCGGTCCAGATAGGTCAGCGGTCCGTTGATGGTAACGACTTCGGGCGCGTTGAGCGGCGACATCGTTACCATCGGCACTCCGAGCGCGGCCAATTCGATCGTCTTGGTTCCGGGAATCGTTACCGCGAGCCGAGCGGTGCGCGCGGCGGACAGCGCGTTATAGAGCACCGGTATGCGCACCTCACCGGCACGATCCTCTATGAAATCGTCGGTACCGTCGGTGACGAGGCGTCCGCTGCGCCCGAACATTCTCGGGTGTCCCCCGCCTTCGATTGCCCGGCCGATGTGATCGCGCGTGGTAAACGGCGACATCGCAAAAGCCAGCCGTATCTCCGGGCGCTCGCGCACGATTCGCGACGCGACTGCTAAGTAGAACGGCACCAGGTTGTCGACTTCATACGCGCGCGAGCCGGGCATGAAGAGGATGCCGTCTATTGGGGCGCCGGATTGCGGACGGGCGCCGGATTCGAAAATGGCCCCGTCGATGGCAAGATTACCGACCTCGAGAATTCGTTCGATGGGAATGCCCCATCCGGCGAGCTGCGCGACGTTGCCGGCATCGACGGCAAACGCTCGCGAGAAAAGACGGCGATACGCCCGTCGCGAGAACTTATACGTCGCCGCGCGGCCCCGTAGGCGGGCGTGGACGCGGGCACAATGGACCAAGTCTCCGCCGACGTACTGCACGAGGTCCACGCGGTCGGGAACGCCCGCCCTCGCGCCGAGCGCAAATTTCAAGTAAGACTTCGGTTCGTAAACGCACGCCTGCGGAAAAGCGTCGCGGAGAAACTTCGCTTCAAGTCCGGTCGCATAGTCGTCCGGCACCAAGAAGACGTACGACTCCAAATCCGGGACTCGATGGTAGAGCGCGCGCAGCAGCGGCCGCAACCATCCGGCGACTTCGCCCGGACCGTTAGCAGTGAAGGCGATACGCAAGCAGAATGCGGCCAATCGTTCCGGTCGTGCTTGCCCCCGAAACGTGCGGCGCCAGCGCGATCCGTCCGCCGTGCTTGAGCACGACCGTGCGCTCGGGAAGCTCTTCCTCTCGGTATTGCGCGCTTTTCACGTGAACGTCGGGCCGAATTCGGTCGAGTATCGCCTCGGGAGTGCGTTCGTCGAAGCCGACGACCACGTCAACGCTGCGAAGTGCGAGCAAAACGCGCGCGCGTTGCGGGAATGCAACGATCGGACGCGGACTACCCTTGATACGGCGCACCGACTCATCGCCGTTCAGTCCGACGATCAGCGCATCGCCGCGAGCTCTCGCCCATGCCAGATACTCGACGTGACCGGCGTGCACGACGTCGAAACAGCCGTTGGTGAAGACGACGCAACGGTCCGCGCTCCGCATCTTCTCACGCCACTCGACCGCCGCGTCGGCGTCGAGGAGCTTGCCGAAAAGGTCCTCCGAACTCATTCGATCGCAGGGTCGAGCAATGCCAAAATCTCTTCGGGCGACGCGGTCGCGGTACCGAGCTTCTCTACGACCACGCCGGCGGCAAAATTTGCCAGCTGCATCGTCTGTTCGATCGGCACGCGGCCCGCCAAACCGAGTGCAAGCACCGCGGTTACCGTATCGCCGGCGCCGCTCACGTCGTAGACAGTGCGAGCGACCGATGGAATCGTCAGCCGCTCGCCGGCGCTCCCGAAAAGCGCCATCCCATGCTCTCCTCGCGTGATCACCGCATAGCGGCAGCGCAGCAGCTGCAGCAACTGCATCCCGGCCGTTTCGAGGGCTGAGTCGTCGCTGATGACGATTCCCGTCATCGCCGAGGCCTCCGCAACGTTGGGCGCGACGCACGTGACGCCTGCATATATGCCGATGTTCTGCGGCTTTGGATCCGCTAAGACCAGCGGGCAGGCTTGCGCTGCTTCGACGATCTCCCGGCAGAGCAGACCCTTGGCATAGTCGCTCAGTATGACGGCGTCACAGCCGGGGGCGCGTTGCGCGACGAAGCTCGCTAAGCGATGCCGATCTTCTGCCGTGAGCGGAGCGGTCGACTCCCAGTCTGCGCGCACCACCTGTTGATTGTGGGCGACGATTCGCGTCTTTCGCGTCGTCGGCCGGTCGCGGGTCATGAATATGCCCGAGTCGTCGACGCTTTCACCGCGCAGCAGATCTCTCACTTGCGCGGCG
>Ga0213874_10000078_pt1 | contig 14802 bp, 8 predicted proteins | sample BarmaccomBMRX_R7_FD_160098 | JGI IMG/M metagenome (GOLD analysis project Ga0213874, IMG submission 160098) | Root-associated microbial communities from Barbacenia macrantha in rupestrian grasslands, the National Park of Serra do Cipo, Brazil - RX_R7 | ecosystem: Host-associated > Plants > Roots...
CTAGTTGCCTCAATGATTGGCTGATATCCAACGAGAGAGTGATGTTTTGCTCGTCATGGCTGGCTCCGCTATCGAGAGTGCTCTCGAGATCTCTGTCGGCTGGCAACGATGTTGGCGCTGTGAAGCCATCCAGAAACTGTCGCCAGAATGGCTCATCTGCCGTCAGATCCTGCATCTGGAGCCAGGCTACATAGTCGTGATAGGGGCATACAGGCGGTAGGGTCAGCCCTGTGCCCATCCTGAACGCTTCGTAGAGGTCGAATACCTCATCTAGAATGATTGGCAAGGAGCGCCCATCGAGGATGATATGATGGAAAGTTAGGACACAGCGATACTCGGCTTCGGCGAACCTGAAGAGTGCGAGACGCAATAGCGGAGGTAGCCCTAAAGCAAACCCGCGCCGTCGGTCGGCCAGAAGATAGCCCTCTAGTCGTTCTTGGTGCTCTTGGTCGGAAAGGCTTTGCCAATCCTCTACATGGAATGGGAATACAATCTGCTTATGAATCTCTTGTGTGGGTTGGGCCTCCTCCTCCCAGTGGAAGGCTGTTCTCAGAATGGAGTGCCTCGCGTATATCTGCCGCCATGCTAGCTCAAAGGCGTTGATATGCAGATCTTCGTACAGGCTGCAGAGAACCTGAATGATATCTACTCCCGGCTCTGGGGCATACATACTATTAAAGAGCATTCCCTGTTGCAGAGGAGTTAGCGGATAGACGTATGACAGTTTTTCAATATTCATAGGCCACTTCCATTACAACACGTGAGCAATCAGAGAGCGGAGTGCTGACTGACCTTGTTGACTTCTGCTAACGCTAGAGGCCGCGTAGCGTTGGCACGTCGGTCTACGGCCACTATGCGGAATTCGCTCGTATAGTGCTGCTGCTGACGATCCTGCAGCCAGCATTCATGCAGGTCAGGCAGCATCTCAGTGAAAGCGATCTCCCCTTCTACTTCATTGGTGTGCATAGCACGGCGTACCATTCGCGCCAGCACGTCCACGGATAGCAAGCTGTCGAAATCCACGTACAGGGGCTTACGCTCAATCGGCGTTTTGACAAATAGATGGTGCGGCAGGTTTTGCTTGTGCATCCAGCGTCGTGCTTCCAAGAAGCGCTCCGCTTCCTGCTCGATGCTTGCGAACTCGCACTCGTGTGGATTGAAGCGCCATGCCTCTCGGCAGACGATTAGGCGATCAAAAGTGATGCGCGGAGTATGCCTAGAACTGGGAAGGATGTCGAACAAATGCAACGTCTGGAGCATCATAAACTCACCTAAGACGTCCATAATATCCCAAAGCGGACCTCCGTCTCGCGTATGCACTACAAGCTCGTCTCTAACGCGTACGACCACCAAGGCACCTATTGGCACCGCTCGGCTGGTTGGCACATCGCACGAATCATGGGCAAACACAAAGCGCCAATCTTCTGGCAACACAAATCCATTGCTCATACGTGCCGTTGCTCCTCCCAACTCCTTGGAAGGCACCAGCACAACCTGAGCCTCGGTGCGATCAGCCCTTATTCCTTGCAGCAGTTCGTGCCTTTGAGGGTGTTGCGCCGCGAAGAACGCGGATTGCAGAGTGTTCGCTCCAGGATGGATTTCGCCCAGAACATAGTGAAACTCACCGTTGAGTATCGCTTCTGGGCTGGCCGCTGCGATCATTACATCCGGGCTATGATAGCAAGCAGATGGCCACCCTGGATGGGGTACCGCGAAGGTCTCCTCTACCTGCTGGCGTAGCGCCTCCGTCTGATACGTCACTTGGCGTTGGTCTGCGGGTATAGCGAGAATGCGACCCCAACGTTCTTGCAAGTCACGCTTCAAGGTAGTGAGCAAAGGGTGATGCTGATCGAAAAGCAGAGAGTGTGTATAGAGCCAGAAGTTGGAGAGCGGAATCTCTGGAGCTCGTGTGACGCTTGTGGTGCTGACCAGTTCGTCGTAGATGTTTTTGAAGGCTGTACGGTAGAGTGTTGCTGCCTCAAAGGTAAACCAGCGTGCGCTGGTCAAGAGCAGTGTCAGCGGCGGTCCCAACGTGCTCAGCAGCGCTGGTCCAAGCTCTACAGTGACATCGCGGCGGCAATCTTCGTAGACTAGAGAGCGACCGGCATAGAACTTTCCTGCACGGCGAGTGGCATTGGTGTCAGTAATCTTGGTGAAGGTAGTCTCCAGGTGCTCCATCGCCTTGTCCAGTTGCTCTACGTTCCCGGCGGCGCGTTCGACAGCTTCTTTACTAGCTTCCAGCTCGGCTAGCGCGGCCAGAGCAGCCATACGTAGCCGTTCATCCTCAATACATGCCAGTCGTTGACGTAGACATCGTTCTGGGTACAAGTTCTCTATGGGAACCTCCAGCCGCCAAGCGATACGCTTTTTGGCGAGTAGACACCGCAGTACCTCGTACACATCTGCAGAGCTGCGTAATCCTGGTGTACCTGTCTTGAGCAAGTCCATCGCCAGTTGGTATGCTGTACGTTCGCCATCGCAAGAGCGCAACACAGCCGCTTCGACGAGGGACAAACTAATAGGTGGAGTCAAGGGCAGATGCAAACTAGTGCCCTCAACATATACAAATGGCATGCGGCGTGGAACTAGCCAAGGCTGTAACGCTTCATCCTTGGCCAGTGTCTCAGCTAAGGCATCAATGCACCACTCTTCAAAATATACAGTACGCGTTGCCAAGAGTCCAGGCCCTGGTTCCGCTTTGAGAAATGGCCCCTGATCAACAATATGTGCCCACCCGACCGGGCCAAAGAATCCAATAGTGTCATTTTTGGTACAATAGCGCTGTAAGTAGGCGGTAATTAGAGCTTCTCTCTGCCGTTGCTTGAACGATCGGTTATCCAGAGATTTGGAGAGTAGCACATCCACCCCATTGTGCAGGGCATGTCTGTTCTGCCACAGGAGCGCTTCTCGAAAAAGCGGGTCGCGGGCTAGTTGGCGCAGTGTCTGCATTGCGCAGACAACGTCTGCTGCAAACGTGGTCTCAAAATCGGCATGCGCTGCTGAAGCAGCGCCTCTAGCAGCCTGGAACGTGGCCAGTGCGGATTCAATGCCTTGGGCGATCTCCATATTGGAATGCTGCCCCTGCTCTAACCGACGGATGATCCTCTGGATCTGGGGGCATTGGCGACCTGCCAACTTCTGCTCCAGTGCCGTGAACAGCTTTGCGTGGGCCTCATACGCCAGACTTTCCAGTACGAGGACATTATCCGCCGCTGTTGCACTAGCCGAGCTGGAGAGGGCACACAGTTTCTCTGTTGGAAAGCCCGCGCTGCGCAGCCCGACCCAGCGCCAGAGCGCCCATTCATCACCATTAAGGTGTATTATATGATTTGGGAGGATGGCCTGATGGTTGTCCTCATATTTGTATTCCTGCTTGTTTGTTGTCAAAGATGTCCTCTATAGCGCCAAGTAGTGAAGATCTAACGGCAAACGACCCGTCGCTCAAATTCGCGGAGGGGATGTTCTCAACTTAATCAGGATTGGGCAGTCGTTGTTCCCTAATCGCCTGATCTATATAATATTCCAACCGCTCCGCGAGAATGGGGCCAGCAGCACCTGCAATCCCGAAGTGATCGCCTTCAATCAGGCACACCTCGATTGGTTCGCTCGTGAAGTGGCTCCAGCCGAGTGTCGAGTCAGTGAAAGGCTGCGTCATTTGCTGACCGCTGACCATTTTTAGCAGCGTGATCCGATCTGGATAGCAGTCGCCTGGCTTGTAGGTTTGGTTGGCCTGAACGTGTTGTTTATATATCTCGATCCAGCGCTTCACTTGTTCTGTACTATCGGCAAAGTTAACTTTGATAGCGATCTCCGTAATGTACTGCCATTGCTGCTCCACTGACATCTGGCGCAATGTACTCAAAGGTAGGAAGGATGGCAAATACCCCTGTGGGTGATCTGGCCAGCAAAAAGCAAACAGCTTCGCCGCCCAGCTAATAATGCAGGTGTCATCCTCAGTCTGTGGCAGATACTCGGGCAACGGGGCATAGGTATCAATCATTGCCAGCAAGGCCACCTTCTGTCCTTTTTGCCGCAAGCGTCGGGCCATCTCAAAGGCTATAAGCCCACCGAATGACCAGCCACCCAGATAGTACGGGCCTTGAGGCTGAAAGGTTCTCATCATGTCGAGGTAGCGTGCGGCAATCTCCTCAACCCGCGCACAGGGCTTCCATTGTGAGGAAAGACACGACTCTTCAAAGGCGTAGACTGGCTGATCTGACTTCATATACGAACCCAGTGTTACATACGGGAAGACATTCCCTGAGGCTGGGTGTACGAGGATCAGCGGAGGTTTTGTTCCAGTGGGTTGGATGCCCACAAGGGAGGTCGCGGGTAGACGCTCACTCTTTTGGTAAAGGAAATGAGCCAGCTTCTCAACGGTTGGACCCCCGAAGAACGTGGACAACGGGATGTCCTGCCCAAACTGTTTTTGAAGACGCCCGATGAGGCGCATAGCCGAGAGCGAGTGCCCCCCAAGCTCAAAGAAGTTATCCATCACACTGACTGGATGGATGCCTAGCAGATCCGAGAACAAACGGGCAATCTGGGCTTCCACCGCATTACGTGGCGCGACGAAGCGTGCCCCGCTTTCGGCGTCAGGGATGGGTAGCGCGGATCGGTCGATTTTGCCACTCGGCGTCAGTGGGAAGGCATCGATAATGAGAAAAGCTGATGGGATCATATAGTTGGGAAGCCGTACTTCTAAGTACTGGCGTAGATGCTTGCGCGACGCCTCTGAGGTAGGCTGCAAGGCCACATATGCCACCAGCCGTTTGTCCCCCTGCGGATCATCCAGCACTAGCACGAGAACCTGTTGCACAGCGGGATGCTGGCGTAGCACGGCTTCGACCTCTCCTGGCTCTACACGGAAGCCGCGAATCTTCACCTGATTGTCGTTCCGCCCTAGGAATTCAATAGTGCCATCTTCCAAGAAACGAGCTAGGTCGCCAGTCTTGTACAGCCGAGCCTCTGGATTGGCACTAAAAGGATTTTTAATGAAACGCTCACTTGTGAGTTCGGGGCGATTCAGGTACCCTCGTGTGACACCATCGCCACCTGCGTATAATTCTGCGGGCACGCCGATGGGCACAGGTTGTAGTAACGGATCTAGGAGATAAGCTTGCGTCTGCGCAACAGGGTGCCCGATGGGCACGGAACGGCTTAGATCAGTCTGTTCCGTAACGTGCGCGTAACAGGTAAAGATCGTATTCTCAGTGGGTCCGTATCCATTGATAAGCCGACATTTGGGCAGGTCTTGCAGTGCTTTGCGAACATATGTCACGGAGAGGACATCGCCGCCCGCAAGCAGTTGCCGTACACCTTGTAACTTCTGTGCTTGGCTCTCGATCATCTGGTGGAACAACCCAGAGGTTAGCCACATGGTCGTAATCTCGTTCTGCTGGATGAATTGCCCCAGTTCTTCCAGTGAGGGGTGCTGCGGCGGGAACACAGCCAACCGTGCGCCATTGAGCAGGCTTCCCCAAATCTCGAACATCGATACATCAAAGGTCAGGGGTGTAAACTGCAGCAAGACATCCTGCGGGCTGATAGTGACTACATTGCTGGATTTGAGCAGGCGCACGACATTGCGATGTGTGACGCATACGCCCTTGGGCTTGCCAGTCGAGCCGGAGGTCGAGATCACATAGGCTAGGCTCTCCGCCGTTGACTGACCCGCGGGCGCAGTGTCAGATGTCACAAAGGGCGGTTGCTCTGCATCCAGGTAGACCAATTGCACCTGCGAGGGTGGCAGCACTGCACTGAATTGCTTGCGTGTCAGTAGGGTCTTGATCCCGATATCTTCAAGCAGAAACGCGATCCGCTCTTTGGGGTCTGCCGGATCAAGGGGTACATAGGCTCCTCCCGCCTTCAGAATGGCCAGCAGTCCTATGACCATAGCGAGGGAGCGCTCAATGCAGATACCCACGCGCACCTCTGGCCCGACGCCCAGCCCTCGGAGCACCCCAGCAAGCTGGTTGGCCTGCTGCTCCAATTCTGCGTAGGTCAGCGACTGGTTCTCGCAGACTACGGCCACCTTGTTGGGCATGCGTACGGCCTGCTCCTCAAAGATCTGGTGGATGCAGGTGTCTCGCGGATATTGGCTCTCCGTCGAGTTCCACTCGACTAGTATCTGCTGCTCGGCCTCTGTTAGCAAGGACAGAGTGCCCAGGGTCTGGTCAGGCGTGGCGACAAGAGCGGCCAGTAAGGTCTGGAAATGCCCAATCATGCGCGCAATAGTTGAGGCCTCAAAGAGGTCCATGCTATAGTCGATGTAGCCGCCCAGCCCCTCGGATGTCTCCCACATCCCAATCGAGAGGTCGAACTTCACCGTGTCATGTACTAGCGGAATGAACAGTACCTCTAGGCCGAAGAAGGTCGGTGGCGAAGCGGCCATCACATTATGGAGTGCAAAAAAGACCTGGAAGAGAGGATTATAGCTGGGATCACGTCCAGTCTCTAGTTCCTCGACCAGTCGCTCAAAGGGAAGATTCTGGTGCTCATAGGCGTCTAACGAGGTCTCTCTCACCTGCCGCAGCAACTCACGGAACGAGAGGGAGTCACTTAGCCGTCCGCGTAGTACTAGTGTATTGACGAAGAAGCCGATCACGTCCTGGAACTCTTCTTCCGTGCGGCCAGCGGCCGAGGTTCCAACGCAGATATCCTCTTGGCGTGTGTAGCGGTAGAGCAACGTCTGCCATGCAGCTAGCAGGGCCATAAAGAGGGTGACCCCCTCCTGCTTGCGCAGTCTCTGCAGTGCCACCGAGACTTCTCTCGGGCACTGAAAGGGGGTGCGTGCTCCACGAAACGATTGCATGCTGGGCCGGAGATGGTCGGTGGGCAGGTGCAGCTTGGGTGGGATACCATCGAGCTGTTGTCTCCAGTACATTAACAGGTCTTGAAGTTGTTCTCCCTCCAGCCAAGCATGCTGCCAGCTTATGTAATCAGTGTACTGGCGCAGTACAGGCGGCAACGAAGGCGTTGTACCCTTACACGTGGCGTTGTAGAGCGCTGTCAATTCTTGGAACAAAATCACCTCGGACCAACCATCGAAGATGATATGGTGTATATTGAAGAGTAATATATGCTCTTGCGTGCTTAATCGGAAGAGTTGTGCACGCAAGAGCGGTCCTTCCTCCAGATGGAAGGGCGTATTAATCTCTTGGTGGATGAGGACTTGCAATCGGCCCTCTCGTTGATCGTCAGGCTCGCCTTGGAGATCGGTCACTGGCATGGGGATTTCAAGCGTAGGCGCGACAATTTGCGTGGGCAGGCCATCAATAGCGGGGAAGGTAGCGCGAAGGATGTGGTGCCGTTGGATAACCTGATTCAGACATTGTGATAGAGCTGTAGCATTGAGCAGTCCTGTAAGGCGCATGCACATGGGGACGTTATAGGTGGGCATATTTGGGGTGAGTTGATCCAACAGCCACAGGCGTTGTTGCCCAAAGGAGAGAGGAAATATCCCTCCCCTCTCAGACTCCCAACCTTTGTGGGCAACATCTTGCTGGTTATGTGCTTGTTGAATGGTCGAATCTCCTCCAGAGAAGACTTTTGTACCGTGAACAGCTTCGCTCATATCTAATCCTAACCTTCTTTAGCGGCTTATAGCTTCATTGATGTGTTTCAACAGGTTGAGATGCTTTATGGGATGGCTTCCCGCAGACCTATAGGCGCATAAGACGCCTGCTTGATCAGATCGGCAGCTTTTTCAGCAATCATGATTGTTGCAGCATTAGTATGACCTCGTATAAGAGCAGGCATGATCGAGGCATCTACGACGCGTAGATGCTCAACACCCCAAACGCGGAGCTGGCTATCAACGACTGCCATCTCATCGTTGCCCATCTTGCAGGTGCCAACTGGATGGTAAATAGAATCTGCACTCAGGCGAATAAACTCAATGATGTCTTTGTCACTCTGGACTTGTACGCCAGGAGCATGTTCCTCTGCTCGGTAAGGCTCAAATGCGTGTGCTTGAGCCAGGCGACGTGAGAGCTTTATCGCCTTGATGAGCACCTCCATATCGCCTTCTTCCTTCAGATAATTGGGTTGAATGCTGGGTGGTTGAGAAGGATCGTTTGAGCGCAGAGCAATATATCCCCGACTTGCTGGAGCGAGCAGGACAGGACCAAAAGAGAAGCCGTGGCCGGGAGGATTAGCAAAGCCATGAACAAGAAAGTAGGCTGGTCCGAAAATGATTTCCATGTCTGGTGCGGAAATGTCCAATTTGGTCTTACAAAACGCCGCCGCTTCTCCGATAGTGGAGGTCAATGGCCCCTTCTTGAAGAGCCGATAGTTCAGGACATTACCTAACTTCTGCGCGTTATCGAGCGTAATCGGGCGTGTACAGGTATAGCAGACCGCAACAGCAAGGTGATCCTGCAAATTCTGCCCCACACCTGCACTATCTACCACGACCGGAATACCCAGGTTCTGCAACTGTTTGGCTGGTCCGACGCCAGAAAGCAGCAAGAGTTGGGGAGAGTTGATCGCTCCACCACACAGAATCACCTCCCTGGTAACTAGTGCATCTTGCTGCTTTCCGTCCCACACATACGTCACTCCGGTAGCACACCTGTGGTCGAAAAGCACCCGTTGTGCCAAGGCGTTGGTACGTATAGTCAGATTGGAGCGATTGCGTGCGGGTCGGATAAACGCATCGGCTGTGCTCCAGCGTTGCCCCTGTTTCTGGGTGACCTGGATGAGCCCCGCTCCTTCGAGTTGTGCTCCATTAAAATCATCGTTGCAAGGAAGGCCAATTTCAACAGCAGCTTTAACGAACACGTGAGTTAGTGGATTGGGAGAACGCGGGTTGGCCACATAAAGTGGGCCGTCAGCACCGTGGTACTCAGAAGCTCCACGTTCCTGACGTTCCGACTTTTTGAAGTAGGGGAGCACCGCAGAGTAGCCCCAGTCTGCATTGCCCGCAGCTTGCCACGCGTCATAATCCTGGTGAGTGCCACGGATATACATCATAGCATTGATCGAGCTGGAACCGCCCAACAGCTTACCACGAGGCCAGTATAAATTGCGATTGTTAAGCTGAGATTGAGGTTCTGTCTGGTAAGCCCAGTCGCAAGGAGTCTGAAAGAGTTTGGGAAAGTCCGCGGGGATTTGGATTTCCTGCTTCCTATCTGGTCCTCCCGCTTCAAGAAGCAGAACAGTGGTTGAAGGATCTTCGGTCAAGCGATTAGCTAAGACACAGCCAGCAGAGCCAGCACCTACGATGATATAATCATACATTCGGCAAACACCTTTCCTCTCGGGTTATGATTAGCTATTGAGGAACAACACGAAACGTTACTGGCAAACTCTCTACTCCGCAGACAAAAAACCCTTGTAAATGCTTTGGGGGACGTTCTGGGATGCTCTGAATATCATCCAAGCGTTCGAGCACCCGACTCAGGGCAATCTTGGCCGCTAGCCTTGCCAACGGCGCTCCCAAACAGAAATGCACACCCTGTCCAAAGGTCAGATGTTTATTGGGATAGCGGCGAATATTGAAGCTCAACGGCTCCTCGAAGTGCGTCTCATCAGTATTAGCCGAGGCAATCCTGAACAGCACTGCCTGCCGAGCTGGGATACGCACACCTTCTAGAGTAACCTCTTGTGTTGTAAAACGATGTGAGGAGACTATAGAAGGGGACAAGCGCAGTACCTCCTCAATGGCACTAGGGATAAGGGAAGGCTCAGCACGTAACTCCTGCATGACCGTAGGATGCTCCTGGAAAGCGAGCAGGGCATTACCAATCAGTTTCGCTGTTGTTTCGTTGCCTGCACCCATCAGCAACACACACATGTCGAGAATCACCTGCTCGCTGAGAGGTTGCCCATCCACCTGGGACGCTAACAGTCGACTGATTATATCCAAACGAGGTTGCCGCCGGCGCTCTTGCAGGTGTTGACGGAAATAGTCATAGAAGCTGCGGATGGCCCACAGATGTCGCTCTGGGGATGCGATGATCGTTTCGGGTGTGCTATTGGAAATTAGTGCGTGAGACCATTCGTGAAACCTGGCCTGATCTTGAGTAGGCACTCCTAAGAGTTCAGCCATAAGGATCAAGGGAAGCGGATAGGCCAGGTCGCGTGCCATATCCATCTGGCCATCGGCAATGACGGCATCAAGTAACTGATCAGTTACCTGCTTGGTGCGTGCAGCTAGCTGGGCTATCATGCGTGGACTAAAAGGGTGTGAGACGAATCCGCGCAGTGTGCGATGGCGCGGATCATCCATCCCATGAATGCTGGGCAAGCCGGGAGTTGGTGAGCCAGGGAAGACCTCTGCGGAGAAGATGGTCGGGTTGTTCAAGATAAAGCAGACATCCTCATAGCGAAAGATGTTCCACATGTGAGTGGCCTCATCAAACCAGACAGGGCTGGTGGCACGCATGTGGCGATACCAGTCGTAGGGAAGGCTACTCCATTTGGGTGCTTCTAATACCATAGCAGCTCCTTTCTCTCCTCATGGTTAAGCAGAACATTTATCTTCATACAAAAGCATTTTTCTTCTTAAGAAATAAAGCACTATCGTGAATGTAACATAGGAGGTTCTTCACATGCTTCTTCCAGATTGCTTGCACTCTTTTGAAATCGACGTTGCACAGACCATCTGAAGCGTTTGTCTGTTCGCCCATTTGGGAACGCGAACCACACCTACTTCTGCTCTAGCTCATGCAAGAGGATGCATGCGTCACTGGCGAATCCAGCAATCTGGAAGAAGCAAATCCTTTTTGGGTGTACTATACTTTTTTGACAGTGGAGAACGAGTAAGTATAATAGTTCCATTTTCCTAAGCAGGAGGGTAAGTTAAAATAGCCGTTATGACTTATCTTTACAGTGCAACGCGCATCAGTATGCAAGTTGTATACTAGGCTGGGGAGAACCCACCCTGAAAGGAGAGTATGATTCTAGAACATGTCGGAGTATCCCTCCTCAATACAGGAGATCTGTCTATAGAGGATATCGTTCAGTATGCGCAGGAAGCCGAGTCGCTCGGATATGAAGGCTTCTGGGTGGGAGAAGGAGATGGGAAAGAGAGTTTTGCTGTCCTCGCAATCGTTGCAGCTCGGACAACACGCATTCACCTAGGTACAGGCGATGTCAATTTCTATTCTCGTACTCCCACGCTGCTGGCTATGGGGGCTGCTACGGTCTCACGAATTAGCGGCGGCCGCTTTATACATTATGGAATTGGCACAGGTGGCGGTGGCTGGATGGAGGTGGCACATGGTATCGCTCTTGACCGTCCTCTTCAACGAGCCAGGGAGACTGTTGATATTCTTCGTGGATTATTGAATCCTCAAGGTGATGAAAAGCTAGTAGCCCCTATCGACGGCTTGCCCAGCGATCTTGTCCTAGCAGGGTATAGCGATCAGCGTTTCTCTTATCGAGGTCAGGTATACGGTCTATATGAGTGTCGTTTGCGTGAAGGCCCATTAGAGACACCACCAAGAATTTATCTCTCAGCATTGGGACCAAAGATGATCGCATTATCAGCTCGCATAGCGGATGGAGTCGTCTCCAATGGCCTATCAGAGGCGTCGTATTATCGCTATCAACAGATCTTTCAGCGAGAGGCCACGGCTGTCGGGCGCAATCCCAAAGATGTCAAGCTCTTTACATTGACGATGACAACTGCTGATGAGAGTGATGAGTCATTAAGTGCTTTGAGAAGGTGCCTGACCTATTTCTTTGGGGCTCCCCATTTTTATCCCGTGATGGAGGCCTCTGGCTATGGGCCAGAGGCGCGAGAAATCTTAGCAGTCTGGCGCAGGGAGGGTATCCTTTCTGCAAGCCGTCTTGTGACGGATGAGATGATGGCGAAGTTTGCGGTAGTAGGGTCGCTGGAACAGCGACGTCAGAGAATGCGGTGGATGCTGGACCGCGACATATATCCCATTCTGTACCCTGTCTTCCGTCAGGGACATGTAAAAGAGGATTGCTTCACTATCATGCGATCTGTTGCTCAATACCTGAAGGAACCAGTTTCCTCGTCCTCTTCACTCAAGAGCGAGTAGGTTAATCCTTCTCAATCTCATTCTCGTGTCACTGCAGACTATCATCAAGCTGTGAGAGTTGGGCTTCTCTTTTCTAGCCCAGGGTCCTGAGTTAGCGAAGTCTCGACATGGCGAAAAGGCAGGGCTTATGAGCGTATTACAGGATAGTCCATTGCAGAACAAAATTTGTCTGGTGACCGGTGCCACCTCCGGAATGGGAAAAGCGACGGCACTGGAACTGGCAAGGCGCGGGGGCACTGTGCTGCTTGTGACCCGCAACCAGAGCAAGGGCGAACGCGTGCTGGATGAAATCAGGGACGCGAGTAGCAATGCCACTATTGATCTGTTTGTGGCTGACCTGTCCTCGATGTGCGAAGTTGTGCGCCTAGCAGACGAGGTCAAAGCACGCCATCAGGCGTTACATGTGCTGGTGAACAACGCTGGTGGGATTTTCTTCGAGCGTATGGAAACTGTTGATAGCTATGAGTATACCTTCGCGCTGAATCACCTGGCCTACTTTCAGCTCACGAACCTGCTTCTTGACTTACTTAAGGCCAGTGCTCCCGCACGCATCATCAACATCAGTTCTTTTGTAGAGAAAATCGGCAAGCTGAATTTTGCTGACTTGCACCGACAAAAGCAGTATAGTGGCTTTGCTGCCTACGCTCAATCGAAGCTAGCGAACCTGCTCTTTACGTATGATCTGGCCCGACGGCTGGATAGCACCGGGGTGACGGTTAATGCAGTTGGCCCAAACTTCGTGAAAACGAACTTTGCCAAAAACTCACGAGGTGTTAACCGCTTTCTAGCTTTTGTTTTCGGCCTGATCGGCACTAGCGCGGAGAAAGGGGCGGAAACCATTATATACCTGGCTTCATCGCCTGAAGTCGAGGGTGTTACTGGCAAGTTCTTCTATCATTCAAAGGAGCGTGCTTCTTCTCCACAATCGCATGATAGAGCCTTGCAGGAGCAGCTTTGGCAAGCGAGCGTTGCCTTGCTCAATCTCGTGGAAGTCAACGGCTAATAGTATCATCTGGTTTTGGCGCGTTCGTCGTCAGGGATAATTTGTCAGCAGTATTCAGTTATGCTTGAGTCCTACTCTAAAGGAGAACAACATATGTTTGTTGTGGTAACTATTCATTATCCTGTCCTGGGATGTAAAAATGCACTTTTTACCTATATGAAACGTGTTGAGCAGGAAATGCAAGATACCCCGGGATTATTCAGTATTGAAGGTTTCCAAGATATGCATGAAAATCGTTTAGTTGCGATATCACGCTGGCAATCTCAAGAAGCGTTTCAAGATTCGCTTCCAAAAATGTTTGCAATTGGAGGAAGAGATGACGAATGGTTTGCCCGCCCTAACGAAGTGTTTAACCTTACCTCGTAATAGGGTATCTCCGCTGTAGTGCTATCCTTTAAAAGTAATAGGGGCGTGCTTGACTGAGAAGATCAGTGGACTCTCGACACGCACGAGAGGAGTGGTATGATCGAGGGCAATAGCTTGCAAATGGTGGAAGATCACCTCTAAAGCGATCTTGGCTTCAAGACGGGCGAGAGGAGCTCCCAGACAGAAGTGGATACCGAAGCCAAAGGTGAGATGGCGATTTGGAGAGCGCTCCATATCAAAAACCGCGGGGTTGACGAACTGGCTTGCATCGCGATTCGCTGCGGATATCCAAGTGACTATCGAGGCCCCTTTAGGAATTGTTTGCTCGTCTATCATTGTCTCTTCGAGAGCAAAGCGACGAATTGAGACGAGAGGGGAAAAGAAGCGCAGAACTTCTTCTAGCGCTGTAGGAATCTTTTCAGGATGAGCACGCAGGATTGGTTGGATGTGGGGAAAGGCATCAAAAGCAAGTATAGTATTAGTAAGCAGGGCACTTGGTGCTTGGCCTGCTACAATGAAAAACATGCATGTGTCAATCAGATCCTTCGACGTTAATCGCTCACCATCTGCTTCTGCTGCAACGAGATCGCTTATCAAGTCTTCGCATGGATGTTGGCGATGGTCTTCCACGAGCTTTTCAAAGTAACTTCTCAGTTTGCTAGCTGCCTGAGTGGATTCAGGGGTCATAAAATTCATATAATCTAAAGCTAGACGGCGGAATTGGAGGTGATCTTCCATAGGAACGCCAAGCAGTGCCGCCACAATGATTGAAGGCAAAGGGTGGGCGAGGTCATCAACTAGGTCCATGTAGCCCTGTGCTTTGACACGAATGAGCAAACTTTCTACAATTTCGCGGATTTTAGGCACCACATTGGTAATACGAGGGGTAAACATACGAGAGATGAGCTTCCGCAGAACAGTGTGGCTTGGTAGACCCTGGTTAATCGTGCCAGTCTCTGCAGCGTCCTCACTATTTTCAAGGGTGGGAGAGGAGCTTTTTTGCGAAGGAGAAAAGCCCCTGTAATTGGAGAGAACGCGCTGTACTTCTGTGTAGCGAAAGACATGCCAAACTTGTCGCTTGGAGTCGAAATATGCTGGTCGCACATCAACGTTAGAGAAGTCGGGATACGGGGAAAAGAGTTGTTCGAAATAAGAAGTGTCCATGAGTGGCGTTGGTTGTTCCGTCATCTGTATCTGCTTCCTTTACTCCATAGAAGAATGGAAAGATAGACCTAAACAAATATAACCTATGATCAGCAAATAAGTCTTCTTCCGCATTGCGTTCTTGAAACGTCGATTCTTGCGTTTCTTAGTGTCATATGTTACTATATAGTAACGTGACAAAGGAGTAACGTATATGATGGCAAGCGATGACTTGATATGGAAAGCGTTAGCTGATCCCACAAGACGGCAACT
>Ga0213874_10000079_pt1 | contig 14789 bp, 8 predicted proteins | sample BarmaccomBMRX_R7_FD_160098 | JGI IMG/M metagenome (GOLD analysis project Ga0213874, IMG submission 160098) | Root-associated microbial communities from Barbacenia macrantha in rupestrian grasslands, the National Park of Serra do Cipo, Brazil - RX_R7 | ecosystem: Host-associated > Plants > Roots...
TAGGAACGGGCTTCATTCGTTACACGTGTTCTCAACGAGGAGTATCACATGCACTAAATGTCGCTGCGCTATCTCTTGCCGACAAAAGCAAGAAAGATGCCGAGAGAATGAATAGGTAAGGGAACAGGTGTTGCGTCAATGGACACCAGAGATAGTCTACAGCTTCTAGCAGAAAGATGAGTACTTTCGGTACTTTTTTCTTATACTAACGCTGTGACAAGCCATTTCTAGGAGCTTCATCCTGCATCAATGCGCTATGAGAAAACCCCCATATAAATATGATACGCTGATTATGCCATATCATGGTAACGCTGTCTAGTAGAAGAGATTACGCATATATTAGTCTGTCACGGACATAGATCGACGCTCGTAATAAGTACTAGGTAGACGTAAAGACCTCTATAAAGGAGCTGCTGTGATGCCCGGTTCATTTCGTATCGGCAGTATTGCTGGAATCGATATCTTTATTCATGTAAGCTGGTTCATTATTCTCGTGTTTCTTACTTTCTCGCTGGCTACTGGTTGGTTCCCTTCATTAGATCCAGGGTATTCGTCCTCAACATACCTCCTGCTGGGATTCATTTCTACATTACTACTGTTTGTCTCGGTACTGCTACACGAACTAGCTCACTCGTTCGTCGCTCGCGGTCGAGGCTTGCCCGTCAAAAACATCGTCCTGTTTATCTTTGGCGGCGTGAGCAATATTGAGCAGGAGCCGCACTCAGCAGAGACAGAGTTCTTGATGGCTTTTGTTGGTCCCCTGCTGAGTCTGGCTATTGGCGCGTTGTGCTATGGCGTACTGTTGCTGCTAAGAGGCAGCCATTCGGTTGCCCAGCCTATCCTCGGATATTTAGCCGTGACAAACATTCTGCTGGGCATCTTCAACCTGCTGCCAGGTTTCCCCCTTGACGGGGGACGCGTCTTGCGCTCTATTGTGTGGAAAATAACAGGTAACGCCTACCGAGCCACGCAGGTAGCCACCATCGTCGGTCAGGTAATCGCCTACCTTTTCATTTTCACAGGCATCTGGTTATTCTTCTTCTCACGCGATGCTTTTGATGGTATCTGGTTTGGCTTTATTGGCTGGTTCTTGTTAAATGCTGCGCAATCTGCCCGCACGCAAGCGACCCTTGAAACCACATTTAGAGGTGTGACTGTCGCGCAGATCATGAATCCCAACCCAATGACGGTTCCTGCCAACATTTCGTTGCAAAAATTGGTTGACGAGTACTTCCTGCCGCAAGGGCTACGCTCCGCTCTCGTGATGCAAGGCGATCAATTAGCTGGTCTCATTACCCTAAGCGACATTCGCCACGTACCGCGTGAGCAATGGCCACAGACACCAGTTGGTCTCACTATGATACCCGCGCAACGTCTGCATACTGTGACTCCACAACAGAATTTGAGAGAGGCTCTGCCTTTGATGACAGGAAAGGATGTGCATCAATTACCCGTTGTGCAAGATGGCAGGCTCGTTGGCATCTTGACACGCGACGCAATTATGCGCGCTTTAGAGGTCAGACGTAGCCTTGAGCTGGATCGCGGAGGTCAGCTTAGGGAACCCATTTCTCCCGGTTCAACGTCGCCCTAGATGCTCGTCTAGGAAGCGTGCAATGGCGGGATAGGTAGCGAGACGGTTGGCGCGTTTGGCTAGGCCATGCCCTTCGTCCTCAAAGCGTAAGTACCGTACAGGCACCCCTCTCACACGCAGGGCACTCACGATTTGCTCGGCCTCACCGACGGGAACGCGGGGATCGTTTGCACCATGTACGACAAACAAGGGGGCGCTAATGCGCTCTACATAGTGAATGGGGGAGATTTGCTGCAGAAACTCGCGGTCACGCTCCAAGCTGCCATATTCGGACTCGCGAAGGGTACGCCGCCAAGGCCCCGTATTCTCCAGGAAGGTCACGAAGTTGGCGATGCCGACGATATCCACGCCCGCCGCCCAGAGGTCGGGGTAGGCGGTGAGGGCGGCGAGCACCATAAAGCCGCCGTAGCTCGCGCCCATGACGGCAATGCGTTGCACGTCCGCTATACCGCTCTCGCACAGCCACAAGGCTGCATACTGCAGGTCTTTGACAGAGTCCATGCGCAAGTACACGTCGTCCAAACTCTGATACTTGTAGCCGTAACCCGTGCTGCCGCGTACATTCGGCACGAGGACAGCATAGCCACACGCCACCAGATACTGCGTGACGGGATCGAATACAGGCCGCGCCTGCCCCTCTGGACCACCATGTACGTTTATTACTGCGGGCCGCGCATGCTGCTCACCGTGCGGCAAGTACAGAAAAGCGGGAATTTCGCGGCCATCAAATGTTGGGTAGCGTATCAGCGAAGGTGTCGCAAACGACGCCGGGGGAATGCCTGCCAACGAGCTACGAGTCGCACGCCATACGATACCGTTCTCGCTATCCCACATCCAGATATCAAGCGTATCGTCGGCGGCCTGAAACGTGATAGCCAGTTTTGTACTATCCTGCGACCAAGTAAGTCCATACACTACGCCGTTGGGCAGCGTTGGAGTCATCATGGGCTTACGGGCCTGCCATCCCTCTGACACGTCAAAGAGCGCCAGCAGCGAATAGCCGGCCTCGTTCGTTACCAGGGCCATCCGTGTACCATCACGTGAGACCGCGAGATTCTCTATGTCCCACGTGGTCTCATACAAATAGATCAGCTCACTGCTAGCCAAATCGAGATAGGCCAGCGAGAAGAACTGGCGTTCACGATTCGCGAGCAGATAGAGACCGCGCCTATCTGCCGACCATCTAGCACGCTCGTACCAAGCCGGGCCACTATTGTCCTCTGGCGTGAGCGTGCGCACATCGCTCGTCGCAAGATCCACTAGCAGCAGTTGGTTACGAATGTTCGACAGCAGGCGCGATACCAGGATATGCCGACCATCGGGCGAGTAGCGATATGCATGATTGACACTATCGTGCATCAGTAGCCTGTTCACCTGGCCGCTGTACATATCTCGCTCGTAGACATCAAAGTAACGCACATCACGCTCATTACTACTATAGGTGATGCGCTTTCCATCAGGCGACCAGCCACCAAAGAGGTATATTACCCTCGCCTGCTCCGTCAGAGGCGAAAACGTGCAATCATCGGCGCTCAGTGTGTACAGTTGCGTATGCTCATTCCCGCCTGTATCGCCTGAGACAAGCAACGTCCTAGCTGTGGGCGAATAGACGGCACTGGTGATGCGCTCACCACGGAACGTGAGTTGCTCTGGCCATGCTGGATGTGGCGCACGTGTGTCTACGGGTACACTCCATACCTCGGCAACTCCCGTAATATCCGTAAGAAAGCTCAATTGCTGTCCATCTGGCGAGAAGCTTGGGCTATACGCTTTGCGCATGTTGAGGTAGCGCTCAAAGCTGTACTTCGTGGTTGTCATGGGTATATTCCTCTTTTGCACGTGTTGCATGGCGACCACAAGGATTAAGGAACGCTGTAGATAAGGACCAAAGAACGCCGTAGATGGGGTAGCTTGGCGACCGCAAGGGAGCGCCACTACTCTACCCCTTGTGTGCCATTCCTGAGTGTATCGTAGACCCTCGCTGTCGCCATGATCGTATCCTACTGCTGTCACTTTGGTGTCATATGCTTTATAGTACGATAGACGATCTTATTGAGTTCTACTTAAATGGCACCTTGTACAGGTAGCTCTCAGATAATACATATGAGGGATCAGAGAAGCTGCGTGAAACTGCGTGAAAAATTATCTCAAATACCTCTAGAAAGGGCATGGGCAAGGACAGTTAAGCACATTTTCAGACGGTTTCTCAGATATGCCCCTGGCGGCAGAGATGATCAACGCCCCAGAGAATACATAATCGCTTTCTCAAGAAATGGTGAGTGTCACAGACGTAACCGCAAAGCTCGTATTTGGACCGGATACAAGTATCCCTAATTCTCCTCCTGTATACGATGCATCATTCAGAGTCGACACAAGCACATCATTAATCTTAAAGGACATGCTCCCTCCCCGAGCGCTCACTCGCAAAGTATTACTGGTAGATACATCGTGAATAGCCGATGTATTCGTCCCATACGCTAATTGAGTAGGTCCGCCTGCACTACGAGAGTCATATTTGAGGATGGCCCAAGTCCCATGTGCAGTTATAACAAAACCATAGCCGGACACATTCGTTGTGTTCCCCTCACGAAGCAGACGAAAGCCAATGCCGTAGGGGGTGTCTGAGCTTCCTTGCACCTGTGTCATCTGGATCGCTAAGCTGAAGTTTGCAGGCAATGTTCCGACACTGCTTGAAGCGGGACAGAGAAAGTAAAGCGAACTGCCCTTATTCGTTGTCGCAAGTCTATAGGTGTGCCTATCAACACTAGCTGTTAGATTACTTCCGTCGCCACTTTGCCAGTGACGCTGATTATCCTGAAATGTCTCTACAAAAGGTTGGGCCTGCGTTGCCGCTTGCGCAAGTCCACAAGAAGGAGTGTAGGGTGTATTCTGCGTCGATGAGGGGACGGCGAGAATAGGCCAACGCATGAGACCTCTGCTGAAGAGGATTTGGGCCGTCAGCGCAAGTACGAGAAACACACCTGTAACGACATCGTTTAGCGCATTCCTGCGCAGGCGTGGGCGAGGCGATGGTGCAGAACGCAGCACAGGGGTGGGAGGCGAGAGAAACGCCTCTAATGCCAGTGCCATATCCTTCGCCGACTGATAACGTTCTTCGGGCGGCTTGGCAAGTGCCCGCGCCGTAATAAGTGCCAACGCTTCCGGCACCAAAGGATTTACCTCATGCACGGATGGAGCAGGTTCATATGCATGTTGGCGCAGTAGTGAGAGGACCGTTTCACCCTGGAAAAGCGGACGACCAGTCAGTATCTCGAAAAGAACCACTCCTAACGCATAGACATCGGTACGTGCATCGACGGGTTTACTCAAGCACTGCTCTGGTGCCATATAACGGGGCGTGCCCATAATGCCACCGGCAACAGAGACGGCATGATCAGTACCTCTGTTTTGGATGTCGTGTGCGGCGAGAAGCGTATCAGCATTACGTGCGAAGAGTTTAGCCAGCCCGAAGTCGGAGAGCAGCAACTCATTGCGATTCGTGGCTGAAACGAGCATGTTGAGTGGCTTCACATCGCGGTGAACAATCCCTTGTTGATGCGCATGCTGTAATGCTCTCGCCATCTGCAGCATATAGAGGGCCGCACGACGTGGCTCAAGTGGCTCCCCATTGCTCAACTGATCGCGTAAAGTTCCGCCCCCAACGTATTGCATCACCAGGTAGATGATATTTCGGCTTTCTCCAAAGTCATACACAGCAACAATGTTACGATGCTGTAGACTTGCGATGAGTTGAGCCTCTTGCTCAAAGCGTCTTTGGAAGTCCACATCCCCTGCTGCCTCGGGTAGGATGATCTTGATTGCCACTTCCCGTTGGAGGCGGTCATGAGAAGCTTTGTAGACACGTGCCATGCCACCCTCCCCCAACAAAGCATGAATACGATAGGACCCTAAGTGTGTTCCAACAAGAGGATCGTTCTTCATTTGCATATCATGTTCCCTTGCACATACGGGGTGATATTGAGCATAGGTAGATGTATCCTTCATATATTTCTATCATCTACCTATACTCCATTCCTCCATACAAAGCATTAGCGCCGGTTACGAAGTGGACGTTGGGGTCGGCGTTGGTGTATCTGTCGGCGACGGAGTTGGCGTATCCGTTGGGGTCGGCGTCGGTGTATCTGTTGATGTTGCCGTCGGGGTGGGCGTTGGTGTATCTGTTGATGTTGCCGTCGGGGTTGGTGTTGGTGTGTCTGTCGGCGACGGCGTTGGCGTATCCGTCGGCGTCGGTGGTGGCGTATCGGTTGGTACTGGCGTTGGTTGAGTTACCGGCGTCGGCACGCTAAGAGTTATATTCACCGTTACAGACTGTGAACTTTGACCTGTTGCAATGGTAGCCTTAACACTCCCATTGTACTGACCCGGTGCCAGATTTGTGCGATTAACGTTCACAGAGGCAGTCAGTCCATGTCCGGTAGGATACGAGCCTGAGCCATCTATCGGGTAATCCCCACCTGGCTGGATAACTAACCAGTTGGCACCATCTGACGTAGACCCTGTTACAGCTATGCTCCCCGTGTCCGCTCCACAGTTCGTGAAGTCTATTCCCACCGATGAATCGTCATACTGATCAAAGGAAAGTGAAGATGAACTGGCTTGAATGCACGCTGGATTTGGCGGGGCAGTAATATTCCAGGTTGCATTTACCAATACCATTTGACCAGCACCGGTTGTAAATGTAAGGGTATACGTGTATTGACCAGGATTAGGCGCACTGCCCGGACTGACGCTTATAACCTGGGAACCGGTATTGTCCAGAATGCCATCGTACACATTCAGGTTGAACAATCCATTGCTACCATCAGACTCTTCCCAGTCATCATTCCCGCTGCAGTCTTTCAGCGTAACGTTTTGTGCAGATGGAGAGGGCTGTCCCCACATGCTGGTAAAGGAAAGCGTTGATGGAATGGCTTGGCAATTTGAGGACGTTGGCGGTGGTAAAACAGTAAGTATCACCTCCACACTGGCAGTAGCTTCTGCCCCTGCATCAGTCTTCATAACAAATTGCACAGTTCCGGTATACGTTCCAACAGTAAGATTCGCACTTACGGAAATTGAAGCAACGCTTGTCGGCCTTATTACGTCCAGGTTTTCATGATCCAGTGCCGCAGATAGCCACGGTGCCCCGTCATCTGTAGTTGTATTTATCGACAAGGTGCCAGCTCCCCCGCAATTCATGACTTTCACCTGAGCAATGGAAACGCGACGGTTCGACAACTGGTAAGCAAGAGGTGAGAGGGACAAGCCGATGGGTTCGCCGTTTGAGACCGTACTTAGGCGAAGAACATTGGCAGATCGGCTCCCGCTCGATTGAGAAAGTTCCTCCACTGGGGTGTGAACTAAACTGCTGCTTGCGGTAGAGGTGTTTGCCATGCGGGTAAAAGCAAGCGATGTTCTATCAGCAATGATACAAGCGGGTCGAGGCTGTACCATGAGGTTTATTTGTACACCACGGACGATTGGCCCCGCGCTAAACGTGATATGTCCCTGGTACGGTCCACTTGGAAGATCTGCGCTAGAGAGTGTGACATGTACGAACTGGGGAGAGTCTCCACTTTTGAGACTTCCCTGAGACAGATTAGTATGCAGCCAGGGCACATCAACAGAGGCGGTCCATACGTCCAGCGTGTTCCCACAGTTCCAGATGAGGAGGTCCTGCTCGTCAGGGTTCCGCCCTTGCACCGTCGTGAAGGTAAGCGCGTTCGTATTGACGCTGAAACAGGACCGCAGGTGCGCAATAGTGAAGGTGACTTGAACTATCTGCCTACTTCTGCCCATGATGAATAAGATGCGCCCTGTGTGTATTCCTTCTTGAAGTTGAGCATCGGATACGGTCAGAGTCAACGACTCAGTGCGGTTCGCGGCTAACTGGTCCGAGGTTCTATTCAGTGTGAGCCAGTTGCCACCATCATCAGTAGAAACTGCGCCATACCACGTGCCAGTATCGCCACAATTGTGCAATATCTCGACATTTTGTAAGGGACTTTGCCCGCCATTGCTGGAAAAGGAAAATGATGGATACGTGACCTTAAGACAGGAGTCTCTTACTATAAAGGTGACGTTGACCCGTACAGAAAACGAGCCAAGCGCGACGATAAGCCTCCCCGTGTACGTTCCACTTGTGAGCTGCGCGCTTGAGACGCTGACAGCGACACGTTGTGTGTCTCGGGCGTTCAACTCGTGACTGTTCAGACCGAGGTGTATCCAGTTAGCGCCATCGTCAGTCACGGTCGAAATGGACCAGTGCCCGGCCGTGCCACAATTGACCAACACTAGTGGTTTAGAGAGCAAATCAGTCTGGCCTGCGGTGCCAATATAGGTAAGGCCTTGTTGCGGGCTGACATTCAGGCACGGCGGAGGCGACTTCTGCGCAGAGCGTACGGTGAACCTCACGTCCACATTGATGCTACTTGACCCGATGGTCAACTGTATCTGTCCGGTATATGCTCCAGGAGTGAGAGCCGCACTTGACACTGTCACGGCAATGTCTTGAGCTCCCCCATTATCCAGCGTCCCTTGAGACACGTCCATACCTAGCCATGACTTTCCATCTCTGGTAGAGAGCGAAGCTGACCATGTTCCCCTGTCTCCGCAGTTATTGACTGTCACATTCCTGGACAATAAGTTGGCGTTGCCTGCAACATCGTCAAAGGAAACCAACGGTGGGGAAGCGCTTACGCAGTCCACATGCCTATTGGTCGTACCTGTAGGGCCAGCTTTGACGACCACAAGGACGACATTCAGTGGTACACGTGTCGTGCTCTGTTTGCTGGTAAACAGGACGGTTGTCTTGTAATTACCTGGCTTCAAGCCATTGGCTGAGCCACTCATAGTAACAGTTGCCTGCTCCGGAGCCGGGATGCCTCCCGAGGATGGCAGTTGCAGCCACTTCTGATCCCATTTGGCTGTCCAGTTGACCGGGCCTGCTCCCTCGGTACAGAGCGCAACGGTCTTTGAGACGGGCTTGTTAGAACCCTCGCTCACAGGTCCCAGTGTAATTGGTCCTGCCTCACCGAGGCATCCTTTCAGCCCTGTCGAAGCAGTCGGCGAGGCCATAACAACAAAAGAAAGGTTCTTGACGAGCGTGCCGTCCGGTTTATACACATAGACTGTATGCACACTCCCAATCGGCCAACTCGGATCGACAGGGATACTAACGCTGAAGGTTCCATCAGCGAGGACAATCTCCTTCGTGCCTCCAAGAGGTGCTTGCGCAGCATGCTGGAAGAAGAGCCCTGCAATACTCATGGTAGTGAAGCTGGAAGATTGGTTAAGTGCAAGAGGTTTATTGTCGATGGCAACGATCACCGTTTCTCCCGGCATAAACTTGTCCCCATGCAGGATCATTTTTTGACCGAGGATGGGCTCTCCTACCAATTTTGCGCTGGGCGTGCCGGGAGGAACTGGCTTTGGGAAAAATGCGAAGATGAGGCCTCCTACAACACTAGTAGCGATGACTCCTAAGGCTACGATAACGAGGCATGTGGGACGGATATGATGACGAGGGTAGTGTGGTGGACGGCGAGTTGTTGCACTAACATGTGGAGGAGGTGCAGCAACAGGGGACGGAGAAACGACGGATGGAGGCGGAGCAACCTGGTATAGTTGCGCTGGTTGTGGAGGTTGTGCAGGGATATTCGGCACTTTTTCATAGGGAACTTGATCAATGTGCAGTGGAGGTTGCGCCACTACATCACCGAGAGGTTGCGTAGCAGCGTTTTCCCATAGGGGCGGGAACGGCACGAGAACCTCCTCCTCATCTTCCCCTTCTTTGCTCTCGTCAGAGGCGATGGTAGTAGCATGCTCAGCATCCAAGTCATCAAAGGGACGAAGAATCTCATGTTCCAGGTCTTCGTCTTTGTTCTCTTCACTCTTGGAAGGCCTAAAGGTAGTGTCCCCAGTAGCAGAGGTTCCCAGAGTCTGGGAAACGTGCTCGCCCGAAGAGCGAGTGACGCTGTTTCCGGTGGAGGGTGTATCAGGACCGATGAGTCTCCGCCCACATTGGCCACAGAACTTTGAATCGTCAGATGCTCCCCGTTGACAAAATGTGCAAGTTTTCATAATTGTTATCCCTCTCTTTTGTAGAGGTAAATTACATAGGAGTTTATGCAATAATAAGTGGCACCGTCTCTACCCCCAAAGATACCTTTTGCCCGAAATTTATAAAAACCATCTAGTAGCCAAAGAATAAACTCATAATTATAACGATGGAATATAGCATTTAGTATCTAAATTTCGAGAAACATGTAAACGTAGCCGTCGCTCATAGTACGTATCAGGATCGTTTCTTTCCAGCAGAAAGCATGCTTCCACGGTCATGGCTTGTCGGTGTTCAAGGGCCATAAACTCCCCCGTTTTTCTGCTTTTGGGAGTTACAGACGAGACCATGCAAAACGGGTGCTGACCTTTTGCCGCTGATCTGCCCTCACTAGTGGAAACAGATAGAACTGCCAAGCCAGCACCCGATTCTGCGTGACGATTTACTCCTCCTCCAGCGCTACAAGATGCCCTGTCCCACGCAAGGTTTCCAACTCAATATCGGCAACACAGCGCACTTTGACGTAGTTCAGGGTCAGTGTTCCTTCGACATGAGCCACACCGGCCCCTCGCTCGAAGTCGGCTCGACTGAGATCGGTAGCGTTTTTATCAACCCTTACGCCTAAGTCAGTGCCACCCCGTGTCTGTGTAAATTTGATAAAGACATACCCCATATCTTGAACACGCCTCTGAAATTCTTCCAAAGAGGGTTGAGGACCACCCACGGTCACCGCGTGATCACCCTCTGTGAGGCGTTGCACTAGTTCATTCATGAAGCAAACTCCTTTCTCTCGTAGGTCAGGCAACAATGCCGCTTATCAACAGGTTGAAACGTATTACACACTGGTCTTATTCTCGGCATCAACCACCTCTCCAGAGGCTGTGTCCTGTCTCTCGAACTCATCGTAGGCGGAGCGAAGATCCTCGGGGACTTCAAACCGTAACGTCGTCTGACAGAACTCCTGCCACTCAGGTGTCACCTGGTCCCATAGGATACCTGGATCGGAGCCGACAGGAGTCTTGACCACCGTGAAATCATCCCAGAGGTAGACGATGGCATCGTCAGCGAGGTCAGCTTCACCTTCTTTGGCTTGCTCGCTCCAGCTATGAAATTCCCTGAGATCTTTCACGTGATACGCCTTGCAGTATATTCGAAGCATAGATTCTGCCTTTCAAAACGTAGTGATTTCTGCACCCATTCTCTAGATAGGCGTACAGGTCCATCAGCCCTCCTGCTGCTGGGCCTGTTCCTCCATCTTTTTGCGTAGGCTGAGCGGTCGCATGTCAGTCCATACTTCCTTGATATAGGCGAGGCATTCGCTCTTGAGCCCCTGTTTGCCTACCGCTCGCCAGCCCAGAGGGAGTTCGCGGTCGGCAAACCAGATCGAGTACTGTTCCTCATGATTGACGACTACCTTGTAGATCGTCTTGTCTTCTTCTTCATCCTGTGGCATGTGTGTTACTCCTTTCCATAATATGGTACTCTGCTTGCGCTTATACACGTTCATCAAGACATGCTCGCAACGTTGATGCCACCGTTTGCACATACGGCTCACGGAACATCTCATTATGGGTGCCCGGAACCCTATGAACATCGACGGGCACCGTTGTCACTGCACTCCACCCATAGGTACTGTCACATTCCAACTCTCGGTTCTGCCTCACAACCGTGTGCTCCCTTCCCTGCTCGACACGGATGAGTGTAATATGTTGGTTAGAGTGTGGAGGCTTATAGGCCACTATTGCTGCCTCGATAGCGAACTGGATGTGCATGAAGTGTTGTACATAGGCCAGATCAAGACCATCGGGAAGCATCAGCTCCCGCTTGAACACATCATAGGCCGCTCGCAGTTGTTCCTCTTCTGTCAGGCATGCTACCTCTTGCTCATGAAAACCGGAGGCCACCAGAAACGCTGTGAGCCCTGCTACCTGCTTGCTTTCCTGCACCTGCTGAACAGGAGGCACACGGCTGTCAAACAGACAGAGCAAGGCAACATCATGCCCCCGGTAACGCAATTGGCAGGCCATCTCATAGGCGATGATACCTCCTGCCGACCACCCACCCAGCAAGTATGGACCTTCTGGTTGCACCGTTTGCAGAGCAGCAATATAGTGAGCAGCGAGCTGTGCGAGTGAAGTAATGACTTGCCCTTCCTCCACCTCAGGAACCTGGAGTCCATAGACTGGATAGCTCATGCCGAGGTGCCGGACCAGATCCAGATAGCAGAAGACCGAGCCCCCTCCCGGATGAACACAGAAGAACGGCGCACGCGAGCCATATGGTTGTAGTGGAACCAGTGACGGTCCTCGCACATAGCCAATCTGTTGGCGCAAGAACTGTGCTAGCTCACGTATTGTTGGATACTGCAACAAGAGTCCGAGTGGTAGCTTTCGTTGGAACTCATTCTGGATATGTGACTGTAAGCGCAAGGCGGCGAGCGAGTGCCCTCCTAGGTGGAAAAAGTTGTCTGTGAGACTGATCGGCCCTCTTTCTAGGATGCGCTCCCAGATGTGCAACAGTTGCAATTCGATCTGATCGCGTGGTCGTTGTTGCTCGTGGGGCTGTTGTTGTATACCCTCTTCAGGCCCATATGCGAGGAGCGCTTGTCGGTCGACTTTGCCATGAGCCGTCAAGGGTAAACGGTCAAGCAGAACGAAGTGAGCAGGCAGCATGTACTCCGGTAAGCGCTGCCCTAGGAAGCTGCGTAGTTCCCCCTGCCACTGCACTGGCTGTTGCTGGGTCGAGACCACATAGGCTACCAGTTGGTGACTGCGCCCACGATCGGCACGGGCCATCACCACACACTCACGCACCCCAGCATGCTTGAGCAACGCCTGCTCGATCTCCCCCAACTCAATGCGGTAGCCACGCACTTTGACCTGCAAGTCATTGCGCCCTACAAAGGCTAGCCGCCCATCGGGCAGGTAGCGCACCACATCGCCCGTGCGATAGAGTCGCGCCCCAGGGATGCTGCTAAACGGATGGGGCACAAACCGCTCCGCCGTCAGGTCGGCTCGCCCCAGATAGCCCCGCGCCACCTGCACGCCACTCACGTATAGTTCGCCTTGCACGCCAATGGGCACGGGCTGCATGCGCTCATTCAGCACGTAGAGTTGGGTATTGGCAATGGCGCGACCAATGTCTGGGGCGCTCTGCCCAGTCGCCTGCTCCGCGGCTACTAGTCCCGAGGTGGTCACCACTGTCACTTCGGTGGGGCCATAGTTATTGATCAGATGGAAGGGTAGCTCATACTTGGGGGCCTGATGGAGCCGGTCTCCTCCAGTGAGCAGGATGCGCAGGGCGCATGGTCCAAGCCAGGGTTGCTCTACAAGTTGTTCAGCAATGGGAGTGGGCACGAAGGTAACCGTAATGCCATACTTGTTGAGCCAGTTGCCGAGTCGCTCAGGAGCCAGATGGGTCACATCCTCCAGCAGGGTGACACTCGCTCCCGCCACAAGCGCAGGCCACAGTTCCCACACGTTGGCATCAAAGCCCAAGCCGGCCAGGTGCGTAGCACGGTCCCTGGCAGTCAGCCCAAAGGACTGCACATGCCAGTACACCAGATTGGCCAAGCTCGCGTGGCTGATCATCACCCCCTTGGGGCGGCCCGCGGAACCCGAGGTATAGATCACATAGGCTACTTGCTCGGGTTGCACCCGCCGCTTGAGCAGACTGCTGGGCTGCTGGCAGAACAGATCTTCCTCCCCATCTAGGCACAGCGCAGGCAGCCCACTCTTAGCCACTGTCTCAAGCAAAGCTCGTTGGGTGAGCACCAAGGCCACCTGGGCATCGTGCAGTTGGTAGCCCAAGCGTTGCGGCGGCAGGGAGGGCTCCATCGGCACATAGCCGCCGCCTGCTTTGAGCACGGCAAGCTGAGCGATGATCAGGTCCAGGCTGCGCTCCAGACACAGGCCCACCAGCACCTCTGGTCCCACGCCGTGCCGTTGCAGCAGGTGGGCCACCTGGGTAGCCCGCCGGTTCAGGTCGCCATAACTGAGGTGGGCATCGGCCTGCACCAAGGCAATGGCATCAGGCTGCCACTGAGCCTGCTGCTCAAACAACTCATGCACACACTCGCCTTGGGGGTAGACCTGTTGGGTGGCATTCCACTCGTACAGCACCTCTTGCTCGGTTCGACTCACGAGCGGCAGGTGGGCTATCGGCTGCTCGGGCTGCTCGACCAGGGCCTGCAGGACCTGCTGCCATAGGTGCAACATGCTGCTAACCAGGTGGGCATCGATGGCCTGCTGCTGATAACTGACTGCCAGTTGGACCTGCTCCCCAGGTAGCGCTAAGGCCGTCAGGGGATAGTTGGTGCGCTCTTGCACCTGCTGCTCCAGCCACGGACTGATGCGCAGTCCGCTGTGTTGCATCTGTTGCATCGTCTGCTCGACCGGATAGTTCTCGAAGGCCACGATGCTCTCAAACAAAGCGTGCCCACGCTCGAACTGACTGAGTTGCTGCATCTGCCATAAGGGGTAATAGCTGTAGTGCTGCACCCGTGCCAAATGGGCATGCACTTGGCCCAGCCAGTCGGCCACTGTGCCTGCTTGAGGCAGGCACAGCCGCACCGGCACGGTGTTGATACACAGGCCCACCAGCGACTCCACTCCTACCAGCTCGGCAGGCCGTCCGGCCACGACCATGCCAAAGAGCACCTCGGCTTGCCCACTATAGCGGCTCAGCACCCAAGCCCAACTGGCTTGGATGAGCGTGTTGAGCGTGATGTGCAACTGGCGGGCCACCATCTGGAGGCGCTGGCTGACCGCTTGGGTAAGCTGGACCTGCTGCTGCCCATAGCTGGAGGCTCCTGCTGACAGCAGAGGGCTGGCGGTGAGCGGCAACGGCGTGGGGGCGCTCAGGCCCTGCAGCTCGTCGCGCCAGAAGGCAGCAGCGGCCTGCTGATCCTGCTGCTGCAGCCAAGCGATGTAATCGCCATAGGGACGACTACTCGGCACCTGCGGCTGGCGACCTTGCACCAGGGCCTGATAGCGAGCGAACAACTCGTGCAGCAGCAGCGAGACACTCCAGCCATCCAAGATGGCATGATGGAAGCTCCACAAAACCTGATGGTGCTCGGTACCCACACGGACCACCAGCAGGCGCAGCAACGGGGCCTGCTGGACGGCAAAGCGCAGT
>Ga0213874_10000080_pt1 | contig 14688 bp, 10 predicted proteins | sample BarmaccomBMRX_R7_FD_160098 | JGI IMG/M metagenome (GOLD analysis project Ga0213874, IMG submission 160098) | Root-associated microbial communities from Barbacenia macrantha in rupestrian grasslands, the National Park of Serra do Cipo, Brazil - RX_R7 | ecosystem: Host-associated > Plants > Roots...
CAGCAGCAAGACCCAGAAACTGATCGAGAGCAGAGCCAACAACAGATGGATGCGCTTCCACCAGCCGATCAGCACGTTGAGCACCAACGGAGCTATGCTCAACATTATGAGCAGGGGATCTCCATTGATCCAGGCAGCCCATGCCTGAGCAATACTGCCTTGATCTTGACCGCGCTGCACTTGACCGATATAGGTATTCAACAAGCTCAAATGGGCATGGTGGTCCCAGGGCAGGTGCCACTCATAGGGCAACAACTCCCCTTTTAAGATGGAAAGCAGCACAAAGCCCGAGATCAGCGCAATGGCAGTGTAGCTGAAGGCGATCAGCCCAAAGCTGCGCTGAAAAGGAGTGGTATGCAGCCATACCCCATAGAGGGTGGCAGGCAGCAAGATGAGCAACACCTCTTTAGAGAGCACCGCCATGCCAAAGCACAAGGCCGCCATCACCACCCACAGCAAGCGACTGTTCCTGTAGAGCAGCAGGCAGAGCGAGAGCAGGAACCAGAAGGTGGCAAAGTTATCTAAGAGCACCTCGCGTTGGAAGGTGATGGAGAGCGGGGAGAAGGAGAAGATGACCAGTGCCAGCACAGCGGTCAGATGACTGGCACTTAGGCGGCGAGCCAGCGCGTAGACCAGCAAACCAGAAGCGAGCGTCATCAGCAACATCAGGACACGGGCACTATTGATGGCAGTGCCAAAGGCAAAGAAGCCGCCACTGAACTGCAGCCAGCCCGCCAGTTGCACCCAGGCTAGTGGCGGGTGACCATAGCCATAGGGATAGGGAGAGAGCCAGCCGTGGGTGATGGCCCAAGCTGCTGAGACATAGGTGCCTTCATCTTGTTCATAGTGCGGGTAGCCAAACATATTCAAGCCATGAGTTACTAGTACACCCATGAGCACAGCACAGATAATCACGATCTCTATCCATGCCGGAACACTCTGTGAGATTGCCATGGCAGGAGCGGCAAGCGTGAGCTTGGGCATATGGCGTGTCTCACTGACAGCGATGCGCTTCTGTTGCTCAGGCATAACCTTGGGGATGAGCGTTGTACCCACTATTGCTTTGCCGAGAGGAAGGCGTTTGTACCCAGAACGAGACACTGTCCGCACAAAGAAACTGGTATGCTTGTGCAGGGTGACCGTGCCGCCTTCACCCTCTGGCTCATGTTGGCCCCTCTGACAATCCACCTTGGTGGGAGCGAGAGGAGATGTAGGCGCACGATCACTATTCTCTTCGGTAGGTGTGCCATGGCAGGAATGCGATGATGGCAGTTTTGCGGATGAATGCTCTGACTGCTGTAGCTTCGGGGTTCTATGGAAAGCTGTCATATCTCTCCTTGTGAAAAGAACTCGATGGGAATGGTGAAAAAACACACCATCTTGCTTTAAAAATAGCACTACAGCATGTATTTCTAGTATAAGAGGAGTTAATTTCTGGTTAAAGACATACTAATCAGGTTACATAATCACAAAATAGTAGAAAGATATCGCTGTTGAGTTTTGGAATAACAGCCTTGATCATTATTCAGATCATGTCAGTATGGTCAGCCAAGCTTTCTTCTTGCTGCCGCTCTCCACTTTTCACGCTGTTGTTCGCGGATCTTCTCGGCTGCAGGAATATAACAAGCCAGAAATTGATCGCGGAAGGCAGGATAACTCCCAGTGAGGATTGCGTTGCGCAAACGTGTGGCAAGGCGCAACATAAAGCGGATATTGTGGATACTGCCAAGGCGGTAGTAGAGCTGTTCTTCACTACGTGCAAGATGGTGGACATAAGCCGCGCTATAGTTCCGGCACGTGTAGCAATCGCAACCTTGCTCTATAGGGGTGTGTATCGCACGGAAGCGGGCGGTTTTGACGTTGACACGGCCAGAAGAGGTGAAGAGACCACCATGACGTGCTACACGTGTAGGCAAGACACAATCGAACATATCTATACCTAATCCCACACCGATCACCAGGTCTTCTGGTGAGCCGACACCGAGTAGGTGACGTGGCTTCTCACGGGGTAATGCCAGTGTCACATAGGGCAATATCTCCCACATCTGCGTCTTTGATTCGCCTACAGAGAGGCCACCAACAGAAATTCCAGAAAAAGGCATGCCGCCAATGATGCGTGCGCTCTGCTGACGCAATTCCGCTTCGCACCCACCTTGTACAATACCGAAGAGGGCCTGCTCTGAACGATAGCGCTGTTTAGCAACAAGAGCACGCTCTTCCCAACGATGAGTGCGCTCCATCGCTTGCAAAGCATCTGCATATGAGCAAGGATAGTCAGTACAGATATCAAGTGGAAGGATAATATCTGCTCCCAACTCGGCCTCAATCTGCATAACACTTTCAGGAGTAAGGGTGTGTAACGAGCCGTCGAGATGCGATGTGAAGGCAACGCCCTCCTCGCTCAGCTTGCGCAAATGACCAAGGCTCCAGACTTGGAAACCACCACTATCGGTCAGAAGAGGACCATCCCAATGCATAAAAGAATGTAGTCCTCCGAACGAGTCAATGAGTGCAGAGCCAGGGCGCAGCATCAGGTGATAGGTATTAGCAAGAATAATGCTGGCACCAGCAGAGTGTAACTCTTCCGGCGAAACGCTCTTCACCGTCGCTTGTGTGCCGACAGGCATAAAGATGGGAGTTTGAATCGTGCCATGTGCTGTGTGGATAGTGCATGCTCGTGCCCCTGTGGTAGGGCACTCAGCATCGATTGTAAAGGTCAACAATGACATGTGTTCCTTAATTGAACCCTAGGGATGGAATAGATTTTCACCATTCTCTCACAACCGTCAAGGTTACGAAAGAACACACAGAGAAAAACTTGTTCTGGCTACGTCGAGCAAGTTTTTCTCTATGCGTTCACAAATTCCTCTGGAATGACTGATAAAGCCCTTGCAAATAGCCTAGGGATGGTGTATGCTGCAAGCGGTATCCAATCTCGGTCTCGCGTACAGTGCTCGTCCAGAGTATCCAATCCCACGCTGGTAGCGGGAGAGAACGACTGGTGACATCTGCAAGGATATGGACCTGGAGGATTACCAACATATCACTAAGGAGGTCTCTAGTTGAACTTCGTTGACAAAACCCTCACATGTCGTGAGTGCGAACAGCCCTTCACATTCACAGCAGGAGAACAAGAGTTCTACCAGCAAAAGGGCCTAGTGAACCAGCCTGCTCGTTGCCCTGAGTGCCGCGCCAGACGCCGTAGCAGTGGTGGTGCTGACGCACGTCATGGTGGCCGCTCTGGCTCAGAGTCGCGTGCCCCACGGGTTATGTATACTGTGACTTGCGATGCGTGTGGCGCTGAGACACAGGTACCGTTTGAACCCAAACAAGACAAACCCGTCTACTGCAGCCCATGCTACGATAAGGTTCGAGTCGCACGTGGCTAATTCCCCTTAAGCCGCGTAGGCAAAGCCGAGGTGTGTTCTTGGCTTCGCCTTCTCTTGTGTATATTCCCTTGGAATAGATTTATTGCCCTAGGCGTTCCTTTCTTATATAGATAAAAAAAGCGAGTATACTCCCTATACTGCACTACGAGGTGCTACCACCAGGCGCGGCTTGGACGAATAGCGCCTTATAGCTGTTGAGAAAAAGTGCTAGCAAGGGAGCAACTTTTGTTACTCCCTTGCTAGCACTTTTTCTTAAAGTGAAGAGAAATAACGTTTGTTCAACAATCATCGCACTCCTTCACAATTGACGCTGGCAGACTTATTGGCCAAGACGGGGCAGTATCTAGCATCTCAGGATGCAGAGAAGATTCAACGTGCCTATGCCTTGGCGAGCGAGGCACACAAGGGAACTTCGCGCTGTACAGGAGAACCCTTCATCCAGCATCCCTTGGAGGTAGCGTTATTGCTTGCTACTCTGCGTATTGATGCCGATGGTATCGTGGCGGCATTGCTGCATGACGTAGTCGAAGATACACACTACTCGCTAGGCGACCTGCAAGAACAGTTCGGCTCTAGCGTAGCCATTATCGTAGATGGAGTAACGAAATTTGACATGCTGGCGCAGACATCCTCCACCCTAAAAGAGAATGGACAGGGGCATCCCGCTGTAATAGATAAACGTCAACAACGCATTGAGACCGTACGCAAGATGTTATTAGCTATGGTAGAGGATCCCCGCGTGGCGGTGCTTAAGTTGGCTGACCGTCTCCTCAATATGCGCACGTTAGATGCGATGAACTCGGCACAACAGCAGAATAAGGCTCGCGAGACACGAGAAATTTATGCTCCCCTGGCAAGAAGGTTGGGCATGTCGCTTGTACAGGAAGAGCTTGAGGATCTCGCACTCAAGTACTTGGAGCCTGAGAAGTACACACGTCTCGTGCAATTAGTAAAGAAAGAGATGGAGAGACAGCGCGCCTCTATTGATCTTATACATCACAAACTACAGGAGGAGATGGAGCGAGCGCGAATCAAGGCCGAGGTGCAGGTGTCGCAGAAACATCTTGCTAGCATTAATCGCAAGCTAGGTGACCTACTGCGTCAACCAAACGAAGGAGAAATGAACCAGCTATATGACCTCGTCTCTTTCCGCATCTTGGTCGATACAGACGCTGAGTGCTATCTGGCACTCGGACATATTCATGCCCTGTGGCGGCACAGAGATGTGCGTATTAAGAACTTTATCGCTACACCTGGTTATCAATCCTTGCACACCACTGTCTTCTGCCTGGAGGATCAGCTTGCCGAGATTCAAATTCGTACACACCAGATGCAGCGCACTGCCGACTTCGGTATTGCTAGCTACTGGCACCTACAGGAGCGTGTTGACAGAGAGGATACAAAGCTAAACGGCTGGCCTCTCTCCTATTACGAAATGGTTAACTGGATTAAGCAACTGCGAGAGTGGCAGCGCGAATTACTGCAGAGTGCCGACGAGTTTGTTGAGGCGGTCAAAGGGGATATTTTCCAGGAACAGATTTTCGTCTTCACCCCAAAGGGCGAGGTGATGGATTTGCCGAGAGGCTCAACACCGCTTGATATGGCATATCGCATACATACTGACTTGGGAGACCATTGTGTTGGTGCGAACATCATTGATACAGGTAGACTGGTAACACGCTTTGTGCCGCTCGACTACAAGCTTAAGGGTGGAGAAATTGTCGATATCCTGGTGAATAGCGCTGTACATCCGACACGTGACTGGCTCTCCTTTGCTCGTACCACCACTGCACGCAACAAGATTCGTCGCTACCTGAAAACATATGAGCGCGAGATTGATCTTCAGCTTGGTCGTGAACGGCTGGACCTAGCGCTCAAGGCATCAGCAGGCATAGGGCTTAGTGAAAAGATTGAGCAAGTACTGCAAGCATTACTTGATGAGTCCCCTACTCTACTCAAAAAGTATGCAACACTTGATGATATCTACATCGCATTAGGACGAAAAGATGTGTGGGTAGAAAACCTGATGGAGCCGCTGCTGCCGAGGTTACAAGGTATAAGCAAATTGCTGTCCGAGGCAAGCATTTCCAATGGCACAAAAAATGGCTGCTACCGTCACGGCCAAGTACACGGCAACATGTTAGTCAGACAGGCGCACTGCTGTGACCCCCTTCCCGGTGACACCATTGTAGGCATCCTTCATCCCAGCAAGGGTGTGTGGGTGCATCGTAGCAATTGCCGCTTACTGCGTCGCCATGACAATGCGAAAGCTAGAGTAGAGATCAATTGGTTACAAATTGAAGCATCATCCTATCACGTGCCGATCACCATTATTGCACGCGACCGCGCTGGTCTACTACGCGATGTAACGGCGGTAGTGGCTGATGCAGGTATCAATATGACAACGGTCACCACCTTAACGAATGCCTCATTACAGAAGGCTGTGATTAGCATCACATTGGAGCTAAACGCTGCTGCTGAAGTCATCGACCAAGTAGAGCGTATCTTCCGCCGTTTGCGACAGGTTAAAAATGTTGTTAGCGTTGAGAGAGCTTATCAACAGTAGGGCTTTTGCAAGGCTACCAGAAACAAAGTACATGATGGACAGGCTCTTAGAAAAACAACAACACAGTATACAAGATGTTTCAGCAGTAACGGCACAACTCTTCGATCTGGTACAGTCACACATGTCAGCATCTGAAGTAGAGCGTGTACAACGTGCTCTTAAAATCGCACAAGAAACATGTCAGGGGGTAATCGGTACTGAGCAACTTCCGCCTTTGGAGCATGCATTGACAGTAGCAATCATTCTAGCACAGATGCATATTGATGCTGTTGGAGTCTGTGCTGGTTTGATCTTTGAAGCTGTTGATGCCAATTTGCTCTCGCTTGAGCGTGTTAAGCAAGAGCTTGGACCTGCGCCTGCATACGTCATCGACAGCATGCTGCGACTCAACATTCTAGAACGTAAGAAGCAGACTGTTATAGAGGCCGCTGTTAATGCCCAAAGCGGACAACAGAAAGGCACCAGGAAGGGGTCGGAGGAGCGAGAAGAGAAGAACAGTAGCGCAAGCGAGGAGAACAAAAAGCGACGCACCCGCGAACTTCAGCGTCATCAACAGGCCGAAACAGTGCGCAAGATGTTCGTTGCCATGGCCGAGGATCCCAGAGTGGTCCTGCTCAAACTGGCCTACAGATTGAGCACGCTGAGCTTGATGTGCCTTCCCAACTACACAGGCGACCTCCAGGAGAGGCTCACTATAGCCGAGGAGTCTCGCGAGATTTACGCCCCCTTGGCCGGACGGCTAGGCATGTCACGTATGGAGAGTGAGCTAGAGGACCTGGCCTTCCAGATTTTAGAGCCAGAAACATACCAGTGGGTGCGCCAAGTCGTCGAAATGGAAAACAAGCAGAGGCGCTCGTATGTCGAGCGTGTGTGCGCAATTTTGCGCCAGGAGATGGTAGCGATAGGTGTGCAAGCTACTGTTTCGGGCCGCGTCAAACACTTGTACAGTTTTTACAAGAAACTACAGCGCAATGCAGGAGATGTGGGAAGCCTAGAGAACCTCAAGAAGGCAGCCGATATCAATCAAATTCATGACGTAATCGCCTTTCGCATTCTAGTGGATACGACGCCAGATTGTTATCTAGTGCTAGGACACGTTCACAGTCTATGGAAGCCGAAAGAGGGCCGCATCAAGGACTTAATTGCTAACCCCAAGCCCAACGGATATAGCGCCCTGCATACGACTGTCTTTTGTCTCGACGACCAGCTTGCAGAGGTGCAAATCCGCACGCATGCAATGCACGAGATGGCCGAGTATGGCGTAGCAATGCACTGGCATTATAAAGACATTGGAGATACTGCGTCGGCTTCCGCTAAAGAACTGCTCTCCTGGCTGCGCCAACTGGCTGAGTGGCAGCGTGACATCCGGGCCTCTAATACGACTGATACTGAGTTTGCCAATGCGGTCAAACAGGATATCTTCCAAGAGCAGATTTTTGTCTTTACTCCTAAAGGCGAAGTCAAGGACTTACCCGTTGGCTCGACTCCGCTTGATTTCGCCTATCGCGTTCACACCAAAGTTGGCGACCACTGTGCTGGCGCACGTATCATCACCGAAATCGGTAGAGGTGACGGAGAGCGCCTCGTGACACGTATGGTACCACTGGATTACGAACTGAAGAGCGGTGAAATCGTGGATATCGTCACCACTCGTAGCGCTCACCCCACCCGTGACTGGCTGAGATTCGCCCACACAGCAGCCGCCAAGAGCAAGATACGTCGATATCTCAAGACACACGAACGCCATATCAACATACAGATAGGCAGGGAACGCTTGGATAAGGCATTAGGTGCGCGTGGTCTAGAGGCGGTGAACGAGGAGGCCGAAAACTGGCTCTGCGGCGAGTATCGTGTCAACTCATTTGAAGACTTACTCGCCTCTATCGGTGCCAACAATGTGCGCCCTCATGCCGTCGCTGTCAAGCTAACCGAGCACTGGCAACAACTGCGTGAAGGGAAAGAGCCAAAGGATACAAAAGAGAAAGAAGAAGAGCCTTTAACATTGCCTGCCTCGACGAACAAACAGCTCTCTTCTGCTCGCTTGCAGGTTGCGGGTGTAAGCGGTCTCTTAACAAGGTTAGCCAACTGTTGCTGTCCTTTACCTAGCGACGAGATTGTAGGCTTCATTAGCCGCGGCAGGGGAGTTATTGTCCACCGCGCCGACTGCTGGAACGTAAGCCGCTACCGACAAAGCGACCAAGAGCGGGTCATTGATGTCAGTTGGGTAAGTATGAGCCAGCCACACTATCGCGCACCAGTGGTTATTGTCGCTCATGATCGTCCGGGCCTGATCCGCGATATTGCCACTGTTGTTTCTGAGATTGGTGTCAACATGACAACAGTTACTACGCACCTCAATAGCAAACATGAAGTGTTTATCAATGCTACCCTAGAGATAGATGGGGTGGAGCAGATGTATCGCCTCTTTGCGCACCTTGAGAAGGTAAGGGATGTAGTGCATGTAGAACGTGAGCTTGGCAAATGGGCCAATGCACAAAGTACGAAACAATGAAGTGGGACAAGCTTTATTTGTCCCACTTCATTGCCGCAAATTTCTTTGTCAACATTTGCAAACAGCTTAGCCGCGCAGGCGCTCCAACACAGGGGGTTGGCGCAACTTCGCTAAAGCACCAGCTTCGATCTGGCGTACGCGTTCGCGTGTAATGCCCAGTTCTCTTCCCACCTGCTCTAGTGGGTGGGCTTGACCATTACCCAAACCGAAGCGAAGCCGTAATACCAATTGCTCCCGTGGAGTCAGGACAGACTCAAGAACACGTTGCACTTCATCCTTGAGCGTCTGCGTAGTAGCGATGTCCTCGGGAGAAGCCGAGTCTGTGTCTGCCAGCACATCACCCAATTCCTGTTCCTCGTCCTCACCAACTGGCAATTCTAAAGAAACAGGGGCTCCTGGTGCTGCTTGTAGCTCGATCATCCGTATAGGATCAAGCCCTGTCGCATCGGCCAGCTCGATCTCTGTAGGCTCACGTCCCAACTCTTGCAGCAAACGCTGGCGCTCACGGCGAATACGGTTCAGCGCCGTATTGACGTAGACAGGCAAGCGAATAGTACGACCCTTGTCTGCAACGGCTCGGCTAATGGCTTGGCGAATCCACCAAGTGGCGTGAGTGGAGAAGCGATGACCACGTCGCCAATCATACCGCTGAACTGCCCGAATCAGACCAATATTGCCCTCTTGAATCAAATCCAACAAGGTAAGGCCGCGTCCAACATATCGTTTTGCAATACTCACTACAAGACGGAGATTTGCCAAGATAAATTGTTTCATGGCATCGCGATCACCTTGTTCAATGCGCTGAGCGAGTTCGACCTCGCGCTCGTGCGTGATCATAGGCACACGCCCGATTTCACGCAAATAGGTCATCACGGCATCTGACTCACCCGCGTCAGTGGCATTGGCCGTGTTCTCATCTTGTTCTTCAGAGCGACGACGACGCATAGCAGAGCGACGGACGGGTTGCTCTCCCCCTGTTGCCATCGTAGGAAGTGCAAGAAGGGAATTGACCTCCAATGCAGGTGAGCCTGTAAGCTGAGTCAGTTCTTCATGCATATCAGACATTTCTTCCAACTCAAGGGAACTGGATTCTAGACCGACAAGGTCTTCTTCCATCTCCTGCTCATCTTTACCCGCTTCCTCTACATCATCCTCTGGTCTATCTTCAAGATCTTTGGTGAGCAACTGCTCGACGATGTCGAACGGCTTCCCGTCAAGACCTGAGTCCGCATGTAAGTCACTTAAGGCAAGCGTTGGTCCCGTCATGGCACGCTCTACATCTATCATTATGCGCCCTCCATGAAAAGTAATATCTCAAGCAGGCAAGATATGCAGTTCTTCTGTCTAGTCGACACTCGGGGAAAAGAGCCTTTGCTGGGACGATCCATCCAAGTGTCGAGTGGGAGGAGATCAAGAACGTAAACCTTATCTGCGCTAATTACAACACCACCAGGGCAAAGAATATTCCATAGTTCAATTATAACGCAAGTCTCTCTTTCATTCTAGTCTTTCACCCCTCCTTTTTGGGGCGTTATGGCCAATGAGAAAACTTTTGTTTCCATGTTATACGTTCTAACACCCATCAAGGTAGCAAATAGCCGATTTGAAAGCCTTGACGCAGTACAACCCTTTCTCTAGTTTCTTTCAATCCTCGGTAGTTCATAGGGAACTGCCGCAAAGCCTGCCTGAAAACGAACAGGCCGCTATTAGGATACAATAGATGGTATTATTAAGCAACGCAGGACTCTTTTCCGAGAAGGATGCGTGAGTATACGCCAGAATAGGTGTCATGATGCCAGTACCAGACTACTACACTATGTTAGAGGTTCCGTCCAGGGCAACACTGGCCCAGATAAAAAAATCCTACCGACGCCTCGTACGTCTGCATCACCCTGACCTTCATAAAGAGAAGCAGGACACACGCATCAAACAGTTGAACGAGGCTTACGAGGTGTTGAGCGATGCAACTAGACGGGCAGCTTACGACGCGCTACTGCTGGAACAACTGCGTGCCACTGTCATGCTGGAGCTTATGCGCCAGCAACGGGCACAAAGCCGATTGATCGCCCCCGAGGAGCAAGAGACGAAAATGACCTGGGCCCAAGGCATTGCTGGTTTCTTCCACGAATTGAAGAAAGGCATGAAAGACCCGTAGGGGCCCGATTTATTGTGCCCACAGGATGAAGGGAGGTCACGTTGCCCAGGCTCTCCCATCCGGTCCCGCTGTTAACACTTGCACACCCTGCTCAGTAATAGCAAGCGTATGCTCGAAATGGGCGCTGGGTTGGCCATCAAGCGTAACCATCGTCCATCGGTCAGACAACATTTTAAAGCGTTTCGTCCCTGCGTTAACCATCGGCTCGACGGCAATTACTACACCCGACTGCAACGTGAAATCGCCCAGGGCTTCATACTGGAGCGTGAAGTAGTTGGGCACCTGCGGACTCTCCCACATCTTGCGCCCAATACTATGACCCACCAATCCCTCGACAACGGCGAAACCTGCATGTTTGACGTATGCCTCCATCTCCTTGGCGACCTGACTCCACAGCTTACGTGTAGGGATTAGCTCTATAGCAAGTCGCAGTACGCCCTCTGTGGTCTCCAGCAGTCGCCGCTTCTGGGCGTCAACTGCACCCACAGCATATGTTACAGCGGCATCCCCACACCAGCCGTTAAGCTTACAGCCAATATCAATGCTCACCACGTCACCTTCTTGTAGGCGGCGCTCCCCTGGAATACCATGCACAATCTGCTCATTCACAGAGATACAAGCAGCGGCGGGAAAAGGTACACCCATCGGCCCAACCACATCTTTAAAGATCGCTGTAGCCTTTTTTTCCGCAAGGAACTGCTCAATAGCGTCATTGATCTCAGCCGTACTCACCTCCGGCCTTACCAGCTCAGCCGCGACTTGGTGTGCCTGCCATACCAGTAATCCGGCCTTGCGCATAAGCGCGATTTCTTTTTCTGATTTTAGGTTTTCGTTTTTCATATATTACTACAAGAGTAAGCCGAGTGGCTCCTCCAGCAGCCGTTTTACTTCCTGCAAGAATCGCGCAGCAGTGGCACCATCAATTGCCCGATGGTCGCTAGAGAGCGTGATCTTCATGCGATCACGCACGACAACTTGCCCATCGACCACAACCGGGGTCGGGATGATAGAGCCAACGGCGAGAATGGCCGACTCCGGTGGATTAATAACGGCTGTGAAGCTATCCACATCGAACATACCGAGGTTGCTGACGGTGAAGGTGCCGCCACTCACATCCTCTGGGCGCAGCTTCCCCGCTCGTGCTGCCTCGCCTAAACGGTGTGTCTCGCGAGCAATATCGAGTACGCCGCGCTGGTTGGCGTTGTGCAACACGGGCACGATCAAGCCCTGCTCAAGCGCTACGGCAACACCGATATGTATCTGCTTTCTGACGAGGATTTTGTCTTCGGTAAACGACACATTCATCTCTGGCATACGCACTAGCGCAAACGCTACCGCCCTCACGATTAAGTCGTTGAAGCTGACCTTGACGGGGGAAGGATGCTTTGCTGCGTACTCGTTGATCTGCTGGCGCAGAGCCGCTAGCTTGCCAGTATCAATGACACTGGTTACATAGAAGTGCGGGGCCATCTGCATGCTCTGAGTGAGCCTTCTGGCTATGGCACGGCGCATAGACGTTAATGGAATCTCGACAATATCATCTGTGGTGGTTGCTGCAGCAACAGATTGTGGCTGCACAATGAATGGCAGCGTTGTTGCTTCCGGTGTCGGTTGCACAGTGGGAGCAGATGGAGCCACCTGGGAAGTAAACACAGCAGCAGGTCGGCCTTGGACGGCAAGAGTTGCTTCGATATCCATCTTGATAATACGCCCATTAGGACCTGTACCTTGAATGTTGTGATAGTCGAGCTGGCTTTCTTTGGCAAGGCGGCGAGCAAGGGGCGAAATAAAGATGCGGCCTTGGGCGGGTACGGTATCCGCTATGGCTTGTCCTGCCGCCTGTACACCTTCATTCTCGACGGGTTTGCCAGCATTGGTGGCACTTGGTTGGCTCGCTTGGTCTACTAGTGGCTCGTCTGGTGCGCCGACAAGAGCGATGCCAGCGCCGACAGCGGCAGTTGCACCCTCGGGAACGAGAATTTTGCGCAATATACCGCTGGTAAAGGATTCTGCTTCTATATTGACCTTTTCGGTTTCAATTTCCGCAAGCGGCTCACCTTTCATGACCTGATCGCCCTCTTTCTTGAGCCAGCGCAGGATCTTGCCTTCCTCCATGGTGTCGCCCATTTTAGGCATTTCTACTGTTTTCATTCTAATGCGTCACCTTCGTAGGTGTGTAATAATGATTCATGGCCTCGGCTTGTCGGCCAAGACCGTGCGAGGGGTGAACCAAGGAGCATGAGGCATCATACTCCTACGTTTGCCGGCACAATGGCTTTGACGGCTTTGATAATGTCCGCCTTGGTGGGTAATGCAGCTCGCTCCAGCACCTTTGAGTAGGGCATAGGGACATCAGCTCCTGCGACGTGCTGTATGGGAGCATCCATGTAGTCAAAGGCATGTTCGTAGATAAGGGCAGCTAGGCCCTGCCCTGTCCCATAGTACTTCCAGCCTTCTTCGGCGATGACAACGCGATTCGTCTTCTTGACAGAGTCAATAAGCAGGTCAATATCGATGGGGCGAATGGTTTTCAGGTCAATCACCTCGGCCTCGATGCCCTCGTTTGCCAGGTCCTGGGCGGCTTGTAACGCAATGTGAGCCATACGCGAGAAGGTAAGAATAGTGACATCGCGTCCTAGGCGTCTGACTTCGCCCAAGTGCAGCGGTACGGTATACTCTACATCCTCATCGGGCACCTCACCCTTGATGGTGTAAAGCAGTTCATGTTCAATAAAGAGCACCGGATTGGGGTCGCGTACCGCCGACTTGAGCATACCCTTGGCATCGTAGGGGGTGGCAGGCATAACCACCTTCAGCCCTGGAATATGCGCGTACCAGGACTCGAACATCTGCGAGTGCTGTGCTCCTCGTTGCGCGCCGCCACCCGAGGGCATACGAATGACGAGGGGAATTTCTGGTTGTCCACCGAACATATAGTGGAATTTGGCTGCGCTATTGACGATCAAATCGGTGGCGAGCAGGCTAAAGTTGATAGTCATCAGTTCGAGAATGGGGCGTAGCCCACCTAAGGCAGCACCAATAGCAGTGCCTGTGATGACCTCTTCCGCAAGCGGAGTATCACGAACACGCTTCTCACCAAACTCCTCAAACAAGCCCTTGGTGACAGCGTAGGTGCCGCCATATCCAGCGATATCCTCACCTATGATAAACACACGCTCGTCTCGCCACATCTCCTCGCGGATAGCCTCGCGCAACGCATCGCGATAAGTTATAGTACGCATCTCCTTAACGATTTCCTCTCATAACGGTAGGTGAGGGCGCTGGAATTATCAACCATAACGTCTGTATATAGTTCGTCGAGCGAGGGATCGGGGCTGCTGTCTGCGAACTGGGCGGCATCCTCTGCGACTTGTATCGCCTTGGCATCATTTTCATCGAATTCAGCCTGTGTCGCCAGACCTTCTTCCAACAGCATTTTCTCAAATATGCCAATGGGGTCGCGTGTGCTACGCCAGCGTTGCTCTTCTTCGCGGGTGCGGTAGTAGGCAGGGTCAGCCATAGAATGTCCACGGAAGCGGTAGGTCTTCACTTCCAGCAGCGTTGGTCCCTCTCCTCGGCGGGCATGCTCAACAGCCCGTTTCGTCGCTTCATAGACGGCAATTGCATCCATACCATCGACCACCTCACCAGGCATGCTATAGGCAGCAGCACGCGGGAGCAGGTTTTCAACGGCCCACGCCTTTTCAACTGCCATACCCATTGAATACTGATTGTTTTCGCAGATGAAAACGACAGGCAGTTTCCACAGCGAGGCAAGATTGAGCGCTTCGTGGAAGGCTCCCTCATCGACGGCACCATCGCCAAAGAAGCAGGCGATAACAGTATCTTGTCTAAGATACTGTGCAGACAATGCTACGCCTACGGCTATGGGTAGTTGAGCGGCGACAATGGCATTGCCTCCCAGAACTCCCGATTCATCGCTCCACATATGCATGGAGCCACCTTTGCCCTTGCTACAGCCAGTAGCCTTGCCAAAAAGTTCGGCCATAACGGCGCGTGGGTCCATACCCTTTGCCAGTGCAAGACCATGCTCTCGATAGCTACA
>Ga0213874_10000081_pt1 | contig 14684 bp, 15 predicted proteins | sample BarmaccomBMRX_R7_FD_160098 | JGI IMG/M metagenome (GOLD analysis project Ga0213874, IMG submission 160098) | Root-associated microbial communities from Barbacenia macrantha in rupestrian grasslands, the National Park of Serra do Cipo, Brazil - RX_R7 | ecosystem: Host-associated > Plants > Roots...
GGAGATAGTTTTCGAGCAAGGCTTGCTGGCCTTGCTCCTTGAGAGGCGTTGTTTGCATAACAGCAATCTCCTTCCTACCAGGACTGTTTCAACAATTGGTCATATTGGGCAAGATTGACGCGTTGGTTTTCCCCCACCGCATCCAGGTCCGGGCGGTGAGAGAGATCCAGGTTGGGCGTAGGATCGACCGAAGGCATGTGGTCCTTCTTCTCAATCTCATGGATGCAGTACAGCACCCCATCCAAATGCACACAATGGAGTTGCAGCGCTTGCTCAATGGCCTGACGCATCACCTCGGGGGAGTACGTCTGATGCAGTTCCAAAATCTTGACAAATTCTTGGACCCCGCGTCCATTGGGCCACTTCTGCCGCAGATCAGTGAGCATTTCATCGTAGGCAGCAGGCCAGGTACGCCGCCATTCTTTCATCGGTTTGGTGAAGTCGAAGGCTCCAGGGCGCTGCTCAAGCAAGGGCAGATAGTGCAGTGGGTCAAGCATATCTTGATAGCGTCCGTAACAGCGAGGATGCCTGGCGAGCAACTCGACGCCATCCCAGATCTCCACCGTAAATGGGTAGGCTTTGAGCGTCACCTCTCGGCGAGCACGCTTGACTGGGACAGAATAGCGGTTGGTTTCAAAGGTTCCCTGTGAATAGGGGGTCAGGCGGACGGTCGTCATCTGACAGCACTCGTAGGGAGAACGGGGAACAGGCAGGAGCTGCTCATGTTCTTGCTCCCACGCTTGCCCAATGGTCATGGGTTGCCGAGCCACCTGGCGGAGATCTTCCTGGAGACAGCGATCCAGCAGGTGCTGGTTGAGAGCTTCAAAGCTCGCAGCTTCAGGAATGGGCACGAGAAAATTTCTCCGTGAGTAGCCGACTCCATGCTCCACCTGACCTTTCTCATGACCCTGGCCAACCGTGCAAAAATGCGACTCGAACAGGTAATGGGAGCGAAACGAGACAAAGGCACTCACTTCCTTGCGAGGACGGCCTGTGCGGCCTGTGTGCTCAAAGACGAGTTTGACAGCGGTTCCCAGGTTGTCATAGCTGATGCGGTGGGGAACACCTCCAAAGTGCTCGAAGGCTTTCATATGGCCGTAGAAGAAGCTTTCCTGCCGTTGCGTCGGAAAGGCCATCGCAAAGGTTCGACGCGAAAAGCACAAGCGCATGATGAACAGTTGGACTTTCTGACGCGAGCCTGCGATCACCGCGTAGGCTTCCCCGTAGGGTAGCCAGCCAGCGAAGGTGACATTGCTGCTCCTTTTTCTGACCGGCTCCCTCCAAACCCGGCGTGCGCGCTTTCCACGCACCGGGCTTTCCAGCATCATCAGGTGTCTCCTGTCCGTGAACGTGATACCTTGTTGCGTCTGTGTGGGCGTCCGTGTTGAATGTCCATATGGCAAGTATGGCAGAGGACGAGCGTTTTCCTCTGGCGGGCGGCCATGATTTGAACCCATTGCGGTTTCTCTCGACCTGTATACTTGTTCAGGTCTTTCAGTGCCCGTATGTGATGCACCTCTATCTTAGCGGTCATGCGGGTTGCCCCGCATTGTTCACATGTTTGGGCCAGGAGTCGTCGCTCTAGTTCCGACCGTTTCCAGGCGTATTGCTTCATCTCGTCCTCAATGGGTGCGGTAACATCCCAGGTAAGAGGGATGCCTCCCCAGGTGGCTACGAGTGGCTTTTTCCCTTCACGCGAGACCGTGACTCGCAATCCCTTGTATTTCTTCCCTTCGACATCGATTTCCGCTTTGTACTTCTTGTACACTTTACTTACCGATATCTTGTGTTTGCTCGCTAACGTCTTTGTGAGTGATTGTTCCATCACCCATTTGAGTTTGCGGAGCGTGTAAAGGTTGTAGGCCATCCGGTAGTAATTGACCAATCCCCGATACTCAAGTTGATACGTGGCAATGATGGTAAAGTCACTCTCGTTGAGCAACTCTGCTCGGTGAGAGGGCTTTCCTTTGTGCATGTATCGCTTGCATTTGTCTTCGATGACCTTTCTTGGCACTTTGAGGCCGATTCCTCCATTGATACTTCGGCCTTTGCGCCCGTTTTTGTTGCGGGTTTGTTTTGCATCACTTTGTAAGGTGGTGATTTCATAGTTCAGGAACTTGGCAGCGCTGTCCCGTGTGTGGGTAATCAACGTCTTCTCATCCGAGAGATTGAGCTTGAGTTCCTCAAGCAGAAAGGTTCGGAGCCGTTGTTTAATAGCCTCTGCTTCTTCCTTGGGGCCGACAAAAGACAGAGCGAAATCATCTGCATACCTTACGTACCTCAGTCGTCGAAAGTCAGGGTCCTGGGGATCGATGGAGGGGAGTTTTTGGGCCTGCTGTTTGATTTTGTGGGCAGCCTCCTTCTGTCCTCTGTTGTGTCGTTTGCGGGCGCGGTTGATCAGGCGGTTGTATTCCTGATTTGGCCTTTTTTTCTTCCCTCTGGTGTATTCGGGGATAAGTTCTGTCTCCACAAATCTGTCCAGTTTCGAGAGCAGGATGTTGGAGAGGATCGGACTCAGGATGCTTCCTTGTGGGACTCCGCTGAAGGTGTTGTTGAGCTGCCAATCTTCCATGTATCCTGCGTCGAGAAGCTTTTTGACGAGGTTGAGAAATCGCCCGTCTTGGATGTGTTCGGCGAGTGCCGAAATGATGAGGTTATGGTCGAGGGAGCCGAAACAGTCGGCTATGTCGCCCTCGATGATCCAAACTGTGCCTTGCCAGATCCGGTAGACTTCTCGAAGAGCCGTATGGCACCCCCGTCCTTCACGGAAGCCGTGAGAGTGTTCGCTGAATGTCCCATCGAAGTAGGCGTTCAGGATCATTCTCATCACCTCAGCTAAGAGCTTGTCACTCCAAACCGGTATGCCAAGCGGTCTCTTTTTCCCGTTCTTTTTCAAGATGTAGGTTCTTCGCGCTGGTTGCCATTGAGATCTTTCCTGCTTCAGTGCAGTAATGATGGCTTCAAAGGTTTCCAGCGAGGTGCCGTCAGCCGTTTCTTCCGTCACGCCGGGCGTCATCGCGCCAGCGTTTCGATAAACTCTACCGTAGGCAGTGAGGTACAGGTTTGTGTTGTACAGTTGCCTGTAGACGCGCTTTACTGGCAAGCCCCGCTTGCCCCGTTCACGGAGAAGTCCTAAATACGTTTCGGTTGTCTGCAATTTCGCATACCTCCATGCATTAGTACCTTCCTGATACCTTCCCTCTGCGTGGGTATCTTTCACGCACTCTGGCTTACCTTCGTAAGCTGCCCCTTTGACCCCTCGAAGTCGTCATTGTTTCTTGAGGTCTCCTATGGGGGTTCCGTCACCATGCGCCTCTCGGCGTGTAGGCGATCCCGCTTTTGCGCATATGAAACGTGTAGTGTGTTTAGGTGCCCGTTTGTTCTCTATCGGGTTCATTACCCGCCATTCATCGGAGGGGGTGTTATCATGAGGATTGGGGTCTCATGCTTTTCCGATGTCGTTCTTTCAGGCATGGTTGAACGGATGCAAGTGATCATCATGCGAGAATTCAGGTTTAGCAATTGTCCAGCTTCACCATGCACACAGGACTTGCAGAGCAGCTCTTTACATGCCTTCAAGGGTTCTCCGCTTCTCCAACATGCTGCTTTCCCCTTTGCGTTTCCGCTCCAGGTCGGTTGGATGTCCTAGAGGTTCATTACCCCCTTCCTCTGCCGTGTTACACGGGTATTTCATATGCACCGACACGGCGCACCCAATCCACCTGCGCATCCTGTCCTGGGTCATATTCCAGCGGGAGAAACACGTCGGGAGTGTGTGTCGCTTGCTTGAAGCGAGCCACATGCATGCGCACCGTGGATTCACCTCCCTGGTATCCTTCGGCGCGAATGATCTCGAAGATGCGACGTGCGGTGTAGCGTTGCTTGCGAGGAAGCCGTTCGTTTTCTTGCACCAGGTGTTCAACACGCTCTTGATAGGCTCCAAACACCGGTTTGGGCTTCTTGCGTGGCCGTGGGCTGATCGGTTGGGGATCGTTGGAGAGGGCGAGGCTCGATGGTAGTACGGTGGCGTCCTTCTTCGCGTGCAATCCGGTGGATACTCTTCTTTTCGACGTAGTAACTGCGGCGAATCCGTTCCCGTTCCTGTTCGTCCAAGTGCACCACCCCTTTCTTGCGTGTTGTGAGAGAATACGCAGACCCACGCAGCGCGTGGCTTGCCCGCCAATACTACCAAACCCTCCAACAATGTACAAGCAGGATGAGTTTTTTGGGCGATCCTTGCGGGCGGCTCAGGTGGTTTTCAGAGCGGGATGATTTGTTTTTGCTGCCTCGTGGACGACGTTGCACCGCTGGGCGGTACTGCGCAACATCCTCAGCCAGAAAGTAGAGCGCACGGCCAGACTTGCGAGGCGCTGTTTCGTACGCAATGAGCTCGCCATCGTCCCCATAGGTATACGCTTTGAGTGCGCCTCGTGCGGCCAACTTATGTATCCAGGTGAGAGAGCACCCAAGTCGTCTGGCCGCTCCCTTCGTATTGAGAACTGGTGTGGGTAGCATGAAGAACCTCACGTGAGATGATTCGTCGTCTTGGGCTATGGTACTGGTTTTCTCAGTGAGGGTCAAGATGGTCTATTTTGACCCTATCAAAGTAGACCAATTTCCGTTGAAGGGGGCACTATTATTGATTAGCAGTTTTTGAAGGGGGTCTTTTTGGTGGCTAGCGAAAACAATAGCCTCTGCCATGTAAAGTGGCCCATCTACGGCGGTTCGACGTGCGAGGCGTTCTAGAGTTTCAATGGTTGCTTTGCGCAGGGATGATGAAACACAGGGAGAAGGACATGCTACCAAAAACGCTACTACAGCATGAGGAAAACGGCTGTGGACGGTCGTTGCTTCTGTAGCCAAGTCGTTAATCATATTCTGCCAATTTTTGCCGACGCTTTCTTTATCGTTTAGCGTCTTGCTGTCAAATGCAAAGCGTACACCATCGGGTCTGTAACCAGCATCGAAGTTCTGAGGACGTACGCCACCTATGATGCGAACTGGTCCTACCTCCACGCAATCGGGCGATGACGGTGTGAGCGAATTGGCGTTAGGTGAGACAATTGGAATACCTCCAAGCATAACTGCTAAAGCTCTACCGACCGACATATCGAAAAGTTTTCCAAGCTCACCAGAAGAGTATGGCGGCGTTCGACTGAGCCTTCTGTCATTAGTTGTCCATACCCTACCAAATTGCGCCAGTTCATCTTGGCTGATTATAATGGGAGGCATAGATGCCAAACCCTGCCACAGCAAACTGTCTCCTTTGTATTTGCTATACTATAACAGATGTAGAAGATGTTTTACATCCTCTACATTCCACCATCCTCACGTGTTTCTCATAATCTATGGCGTACAAGAACTGAACAATTCTTGCTAGCCGTATCTTAAACACTATCTTAAATGGAATCCAACCTTAAAACGCACTGTTCTTCTCACACGTATCTTTTTGCCAGTTTCGCACTGATAGGTCGAATGGCCTTGACGAAGTACATTACTCCATGCTACTATACCTATAGTGGCTATAGCTAACTAAGTTATAGCCAGATAGAGAATACTGACAGGCAAGAAAGAGGAAAAAGCGAATGGAGCCAAACAAGCAAGACCCTGAAAGTATGCTTCCTCTCACACCAGCAGTCCTCCACATACTGCTTGCTCTTGGTGGGTGTGAGCGGCACGGTTATAGCATTATGCAAGAGATCGCAGCACAAACAGAAGGAAAGTTTCACATCGGACCTACAACACTCTACCGCTCAATTAAGCGGATGCTGGAGCAAGGCATCATCGTTGAGACTGGAGAGCGACCGGACCCCGAGCTAGATGACGAACGTCGTCGCTATTATCGTCTGACTCAACTTGGTTGGTACGTTATGCGAGCAGAGATACGGCGATTGGAACGGCTGATTGAGATTGCCCATGAGGAGCCATCCTTTGGTCAATTACTAGGAAGACCGTCATACGAGAGAGGTTAAGGCGATGCCACAATTCAACGCACAACCTCAAATCATAACGCTCTCAATATATCTCTATAGCTGGCTCCTTTGTCTTGGCCCAAGGGAGTTTCGAGAGGGGTATGGGGAAGAGATACTCAAGGATTTCCGTCATTGTTGCTGGAAAGCTTACGCACAAGGAGGCGTATGCAGCGTTTTATGCCTATGGCCATCAATGTTTATCAGAGGCATAATCGATATGGGAGCAGAACGCTTCTCTGAGGGAGTGCGGCAAGGGAAGAAACACTCTTCCTCTGATAAGCGAATATTGAAGCGTTGGTATCAGAAATTTTTTGCTCGCTATCGCGCACAAGCGAATATTGTTGTGGATCTGCGTTCTAACGTACAACCCGATTTGTATGGAGCAAGCCATAGGAGCCAGTTAGATCTGTGTAAGGATTTGTATGAAAAGTTGATAGAAAAGTTGATAAAAGAAAGTGAAAACATCGCATGCCCATATGGTACTACTACATCATCGTCGCGTTGGCTACACCGGGGGCGATCTGGAGTACTATTTGTGTCTTTAGAGAAATACGCAGATGGCGCAGGCGGGAAGTTAAGTCTTGACCAATTGGTAGACTTATCTATTGAACACGATGGAGTTCCCGTAGTACTTGAGGTAAAGCTAGGAAGACTGTAAAATCCTATCATGGCCTATTAGGTGTAAGTGTGATCATTTGGGGTCGCACTCCATGTCGTATCCTCTCCCCTGCTTGAGAATTGACTCTCTACAGCACGCAGCGAGTGAGGAAGTACGACCCCAAATGGTTGTACAAAGTGCGGAATGACCCGTTAAAATTTCACATTTCCAAGAGCAGGGTTGCCTAAGTTGTCGAAGACCCACGAAGGAAAAGCTTGGCCGAAAGTATCAGAGCCAGCAAGCTTTCCCTGCGACTGTAGGCAACGAATGCACAGAGCAGTCCCACCACCAGTGGGATCAGAGAAGCTGCGGCTCCCCCACTCAGAACGGTGACTGCCGTTGCTCCAAGCATGATGATCAGCAGCCCACAGGCGGCCACTGGGGTCAGGCCCGGTAGAATGCGTAGCAGGCAGGGTAGGATCAGACCAATTGCCCCGAGCACCTCGGCGATGCCGATGAACCGTAGGAACAGACCTGGAAGCGGCGTCTGCTCGGTGAGCACCTCGATAGGCAGGACCAACTTCATGCTCCCGGCAAAGAGAAAGAGGAGTGCGAGCAGGCCCTGAAATATCCAGAGTGATACGGTCATTAGTCTCCGACGTTGCGACGAACCGCAGCTTCCATTCACTGATTGATTGCTTACTACTTGACTCATGTTCATTCTCCTTTACAGCAGTGTCATAATCTCTTTATCTCCTATATATAACTATTCTTTTTCGCGCTGATGAAGACGGTTGTTTTTGCAAGTGAAAAATTGGCTCATCCTATCTAGCTTGTGACCTGCAAATTGTGCAAACTGAGAAAGAGGTACTGCTGTCGGATTCGACACATGTATTCCTTGAGCAGAACTAGCAACGAAATGAGGAGATGCCCGTAGAGTATACAAGGAGATATCCCATGACTGTAAAAGAAGCTAAAATGCAAACTCAACCAGACTTTTTCAGGCAAGTAATGACGCGCCTACAGCGAGCACTCACCAACTTGCACGTTTTGCTATACCAATTGAGCGGTGGTGCAATTGGAGGATGGATGGGCAAGAGTCCTGTTTTGCTCTTAACCACCACAGGGCGCAAGACGGGTAAGTTGCGCACGACTCCTCTACTCTACTTGGCTGATGGCGACCGCTTCGTCGTTCCCGCCTCCAATGGTGGAAGCGCCAAGCATCCGACATGGTGGTTGAATCTACTGAGTAATAAGGATGCTGTAGTACAGGTGAAACGTGAGAAGATCAGAGTGCAGGCGCAGTTAGCGTCAACTGAAGAGCGACAAGGTTTATGGGCACGACTCGTTGCGATGTATCCTGCTTATGCGGACTATCAAAAGCGTACGCGGCGCGAGATACCTGTCGTCATTCTGCTGGCACAGTAAATTCTTCAGTCTCTTGCGATAGGGCCATTGTGTCTAACATGCGCTGTAGAAAGTGGCCAGTATAGGATTGTTCGTTCTGGGCAACTTCCTCTGGTGTGCCCTCGGCGATGATTTGGCCGCCTGCATCGCCTCCCTCTGGCCCGAGATCGATAATCCAATCGGCGCTCTTGATCACGTCCAGGTTATGCTCGATGACGACTAGGGTGTTACCAGCGTCAACCAGGCGTTGCAGCATATCAAGCAGGCGATGTACATCTGCGAAGTGTAGCCCTGTCGTCGGCTCGTCGAGGATATACAGTGTGCGCCCCGTCGCTCTACGTGCTAGTTCTGTTGCCAGCTTCACGCGCTGTGCCTCACCGCCGGAAAGCGTAGTCGCAGGCTGGCCCAAGCGCATATAACCCAGGCCAACATCGAGCAACGTCTTCATCTTATTGTAGATGGACGGCACATTGGCGAAGAAGCTCGTTGCCTCCTCGACAGTCATATCTAATACGTCGGCAATGCTCTTGCCCTTGTAGTGAATCTCTAACGCCTCGCGATTATAGCGCTTTCCCTGACATACTTCGCATGGCACATACACATCGGGCAAGAAGTTCATCTCGATCTTGACGATGCCCTCACCCTTACATGCTTCGCAGCGCCCGCCCTTGACGTTGAACGAGAAACGTCCAGGCATATAGCCACGGATACGCGACTCTGGCACCTGTGCGAATAACTCGCGGATGCCCGTAAAGGCATTGGTGTAGGTTGCAGGGTTGGAGCGCGGCGTGCGCCCAATCGGGGATTGGTCGATGTCGATGACTTTGTCCAGGTACTCTAGTCCTTCTACAGCATCGTGCTCACCAGGGCGCTTGTGAGAGCGGAAAAAGCTGTGTGAGAGCTTGCGGTACAGAATATCGGTAATAAGTGTACTCTTGCCCGAGCCGGAGACGCCCGTCACTGCCACGAACGTACCCAACGGAATCTGCACCGTGATGTTCTTGAGATTGTTCTCGCGTGCTCCCTTAATAACCAAAGCGTTCCCATTGCCAGCCCGCCTCTGAGTAGGTATCTCAATGCGCTTTCTGCCGGAGAGGTAGTCGCCAGTGAGCGAGTTGGTGTTAGCTACAATCTGCTCGTAGTTTCCCTCGGCCACGATCCTACCTCCATGCTCGCCCGCTCCTGGCCCAATATCAATAATATGATCGGCGGCGCGCATGGTCTCTTCGTCGTGCTCAACGACCAGTAATGTGTTGCCTAAATTGCGCAGCCGTACCAGTGTGTTAATCAAGCGTGCGTTATCGCGCTGGTGCAGTCCGATACTAGGCTCATCGAGAATATAAAGCACACCCATCAGGCCAGAACCAATCTGCGTCGCCAGGCGAATACGCTGAGCTTCGCCACCAGAGAGACTAGCGGCTGCCCGGCTCAATGTCAGATAATCCAGTCCGACATCGATTAAAAACTGCAAGCGTGCTCGAATCTCTTTGAGCACTTGCCTAGCGATGAAGCGTTCCCGCTCGGTCAAAGTGACCAGCACAAGTGGTCCAGTAGGGTCGATCTTTTCCAAGGGGTCACTAGGCAGCATGTTTACCGCTGCTTCTGCGGTTTTGCGCTTTTTGCCATGTCCGTTAGCTTGTACGATACCCTGTGCAGGTGACGCCGACGCCGCTATCTGTGCCGATCCTGCCTCCAACTGCTGGAAGAAGCGTTGAACCTGCACGATAGAGAGACGCACGACTTGAACGATGTTGCGCCCGCCAACGGTGACGGCCAGCGCTTCTGGCCTGAGACGTGCCCCGTGACAGACGGGACAGATGCGTGCCGACATGTAGCCCTCGATCTCTTCGCGCACACTCTCGCTAGCTGTTTCTTTGTAGCGCCTATCTAGGCTGGCAATCACACCATCGAAGTGAACCGTGTAGTTGCGCGTGCGCCCGTGCTGCGGCGTGTAACGAATAGTTAACTGGTCTGGGACACCAGAGAGTAGCTTGTGCTGTATGTCCTCACTCAGCTCACGCCAGGGTGTTTCAAGGCTGAAGTGATAGTGCTCGGCCATGGCCTCTAAAATAGCGGCGTGCCACTGACTGCCATTTATCACCTTGCTCCACGGCGCAATCGCCCCCTCAGCGATGCTCAGTTCTGGATGAGTAACAACCAGCTCCGGGTCAATCTCCTGCTGCGTACCCAGGCCTGTGCAGGCGGGACAGGCACCGTGCGGACTGTTGAAGCTAAAGGTGCGTGGCGCAATTTCGGGCAGGCTGATACCGCAGTAGACGCAGGCCGCCTTTTCAGAGTAGAGAATCTCTTCACCATCAACAACCGAAACGAGCACAACGCCATTGCCTAATTTGAGCGTCGTCTCCAACGAGTCCGTGAGCCGTTGCCTGAATGCAGGATCGACCTCTTCGTGCAGTATCTCTGGCAAGGCTGGTTCTTCGATCCCATCTTCGTCATGATGCGTCTCTTGCGCCGCGTGTACTTCGTAGAGTGTGGGGCGCTCGGCAACAAGCTTTAGCGATGAACTGGAGGTACTATCCACTCCATCACGCTGCTTATTCTTGCGTAGCAGTAAGCGGTCAACCACAACCTCAATGGTATGCTTCTTCTGTTTGTCCAGTTCAATGTCTTCGCTCAGATCGCGGATCTCGCCATCGATGCGCACACGTACGTAACCAGAACGTCGCATTTCCTCAAAGACGTTCTTGTGCTCACCCTTGCGTCCCTGTACGAGTGGTGCCAGTAGCAATAGGCGTGAGCCTTCGGCAAGGCTAAGCACGGAGTCAACGATCTGCTGCGGCGTTTGCTGGCTCACTTCGCGGCCGCACTGAGGGCAGTGCTGATGGCCAATGCGCGCATAAAGCAGGCGCATATAGTCATAGATTTCGGTTACTGTCCCTACGGTCGAGCGTGGGTTATGGGTAGTGCCCTTCTGATCAATAGAGATGGCGGGAGAGAGGCCATCGATGTGGTCAACATCAGGCTTCTCCATCTTATCGAGAAATTGGCGTGCATACGCAGACAGCGACTCGACATAGCGCCGTTGTCCTTCAGCGAATATGGTATCGAAAGCTAGGCTACTCTTGCCCGAGCCGGAGAGGCCAGTAATAACTACCAATTTATCACGTGGGATGGTCACATCTATATTCTTTAAGTTGTGTTCACGAGCGCCGCGTATAACAATTTTATCTTGGGGCATCTATCTGCTATCATCCGTAAATTTTATACAAACGTTCTACGTAACAGTACTACATCAGTCCTTCAACGTCAAGAGGTGACGCGCAGGCATTCTCATTCTCCTTGCCAAACTCCACTACACCCCGATGTTTTAATGGAACTGATGGAGTTAGTGCAAGCTACCCTCGCACTAACTCTATCAGTTCCATTCTTTTATGGGTGGGGCTTGGCAACTGCTGGAAGACGCTCTGGAAGACGGTGAACTGACACCACAGGAAATCTAGCCATGTACTGGTTGAGGTGGGAACTTTGCAACAGCCTTGGGCTATCTGTAGCCAGGTCGGAGTCCTGGAAGCAGAGATGGATCAGGTCAGGACAAATGCTCAAGGCTGCGAAACTTTGTGGATCGCTGCTCTAACAAGTCGCGGAGGCGTTATGTGCTTTCTACTGGGAATAGTTGAGATACTTTCATCGCGAGCATCATGTCTCCGGTCATTTTGAGCTTTCCGGTCAGAAAGGCTTTCATGCCATCTAATCTTCCTTCTGCAATGGCGATCCAGTCTTTGCCGCTTGTAGTAAACGTGACATCAGGCTTTTCAACCCCACCGGGGATAAGCTGGCCTACACTATTGACGATCTGGAAGGCCCATACTCCAGGTTCGTCCCCAGTAATATTCCATTGAAGGGTTTTGTTCATGCCTGCTGCTGCCTCATGATTTAATCTAGCTGGCAACATTTCGAAAAGTTCGGCAATGGTCATGGTTGTCATCTCCTTTTCTATCTCTTTTTCAATGCTCAGGGAGCGTTTCCTGCTCACTTCCTGTCACTGCTATAGACGAGATCAACATCAGTGGCCTGCTCGGTAGGGGTCCTCTGTCTTCTGTAACGCCCATAGGCAAGCTCAAAAATGGGCGAGGTCATCAACGTGGTGACAACTGCCATGAGCACCAGTATGGTAAAGAGCGTGGGTGTGATGATCCCTTGCTGAAACCCGATATTGAGCAGGATGAGTTCCATCAACCCGCGGGCGTTCATCAAGGTGCCGATTGCCACGGCTTCACGCTTGGGTTCTCCATTGAGCAATGCGGCCAGCCAGCAAGCGACGCCTTTCCCACACAGAGCTACCAGAAACACCAGCAGGGCAATCCCCCACAACAGCCAGCTATTCACCAGACCGACACTGGTATTCAGACCCGAGTAGACAAAGAACAGGGGGAGCATGAAGTTTGTGACCATTGGCTCCAGCATGTTCTGCAGATGCTTTGCGAAGACGCCACGCGGCATGGCTATACCTAAGATAAACCCGCCAAAGATGGAATAGATTCCGATCGTGTCAGTAATCCAGGCACAGAGCATCACTAGCATCAAGACGAAGGCCAGCACTGGTGCGCTTATCCCTTCGTGACGTTCTGACATCGTTCCCAGGCGGGCCAGCAACGGCTTGCCGATGAGCAAAATGATAGCGGCGTACAGTCCTCCCCCTACGATGGCAAGTACGGCGACCAAAGCGTTCTGCTTCATGACAGCGAGCAGCCCGGCCAGAATGCACCAAGCAGCCGCGTCATTCATCGAGCCAGCCGCCAGAGCCAGCGTCCCCAGTGAGGTACCTGTCAGGCCTTGTTCAAATATAATACGCGCAAGCATAGGGAAGGCCGTGATGGAGATCGCGGCTCCTAGAAAGAACATGGCTTCCCACGTGACGACTTGGTGGCCAAATAACCCAGGGTGCTCAACCAGCAGCAACGCGAGCAGACTACCCAGCACAAAAGGTGTTATAATGCCGGCCAGGGATACCGATGCAGCACTACGCAACCGACGGCTGATGAGGTTGGTATCAAACTCCACGCCGATCAAGAACATATACAGCACCAGACCAACCTGACTGGAAGCATAGAGGATACCCATAGCACCCCTTGGAAACAACTGGTGTTGCAAGCCGGGCAGCAGCAGACCAAACAGTGAGGGACCCATCAGCACTCCCGCGATCATCTCGCCGACGACTTGAGGTTGCCCGATCTTTTTGGCTAAAAAGCCAACCACGCGGCAGACGCCCAGAATGACCGCTAACTGGAGAAAGAAAAGTATGGACAGTTCTGCATTTGACACTTCATGGTTCCTTTTGCGGTACGATATGAGCTTCGCTCTTTATCTCCCTGTCTGCTGGCACAGCAAATTGCGTAGCAAGTCGCTGCCGCCAAATCTCATAGGCCGGTTCTACGCTATCGGTTGGAAGGTTCTGCAAGGCTACATCAGCTATATGAGCTGCCATCTTGCTAGAAAGACCGCAGAAGACCTCACACGCTAAGTCTGTGTGGGATGCCGAGCAACCAACTTGTAGGCGTCCCCTTGCTGCGATTGCCGCTCCTCGCGCCAGTTGAGATGTGTATGGCCCTGCGGCTTCTCGTAGGGCTTCGAGCTCTATACGTCCTACACCGCCGGCATAGGCGCTAGCAAGACCCACGCCGCTCCATAAGTCAACTCGTCTCGATGATGGAAAAGCGGCAATAGTTTCAGCAACACGGTCAACAAGCGCCCCACTGGAGAACCATATGCTTCGTCCTAATCCCTGATCAAAGATGCGGTGAGCGTATGCAGAGAGCTTTGTCGAGACTGCATGCTCCTCAACCGTATGATGGTAGGAGAAAAATCCTTCATAGAAGCCGTAGCCATCTATAATAAACCAACGCATGACAGGATCTAGTTGAGTCAGAAACCGTTCTGGTTGCCTGCGAAGCTTGGCCAGGGCCAAGCCCGCACCTATATAGAGGAGGGGAATATACGCTGCTCCTGGCCCATTCGCAAAAGCTTGGAGATGCTTTTTCCAGGGCACAAGGCTATCTAATAGCATGAGTCCCATCCCAGCTCCTTCGTAGGCAAACCCGCGCAATTCGGGTTTAGCTGCATCCAATCGTGGCATGAACACCTCAAACCTGCCATCTTCGAGCGTCACATGGTAGCCTTCCACAAGCGCGTAGGCAACCGATTCAAAACGTTGTGATGCCTCTTTGGCAAACTCAGGTCGGTTAAAAAGTGCCTTTCCGAAAGGGATACCGAAGAGATATCTGCGGAGTCTCCCCAATGCGGTCATTTCCTTATCTCCTTGTCCTCGTGTTACCCTCACTAAAAGAGGTCGCTTCCTGCTGTGAGACTCCCAGGAGAGACCTACGCAGTTTGTTGAGAGAAAACATGCTTGCCTCCTTACACAGTTGCTTGCTTGTCCTGTGTTTGCTCGAGTTCAGCGAGCAAACGCTCAAGTTCTTCGCTATCTGCCTGTGCAACCAATTGCTCAATCTCCTCCAGCGACGGTGCCTCTTCGGCCATGGGAGAGGATTCCTCAAGTTGGAGTGCGGACAGAATACGCGTAGCCAATTGAACAACGCTCATTCCTTGCAGCAACTCCAAGACCGAGACGTCCACTTTCAGACTGCCGGCAATGCGCTGCTTGACCTCGATGGCCATCATCGAATCCAAGCCCAGGCTTGTGAGCGATTCTTGACCACTGAACTGAGCAACATCAAGCTGGAGCACAC
>Ga0213874_10000082_pt1 | contig 14639 bp, 16 predicted proteins | sample BarmaccomBMRX_R7_FD_160098 | JGI IMG/M metagenome (GOLD analysis project Ga0213874, IMG submission 160098) | Root-associated microbial communities from Barbacenia macrantha in rupestrian grasslands, the National Park of Serra do Cipo, Brazil - RX_R7 | ecosystem: Host-associated > Plants > Roots...
GGTCAAAGGTCAGCACGGTGAACTCGACGCCCGCCAGCCCGCCCGCCGGCGCCGGCGGCTGGCCGGCGCCGGCCGCCTTGCCGAGCCGGCGCAAGGTCGCCGAGCCGTCCGCGGCCACCGAATCGACCGCGAGCAGCGCGCCGTCGTTGCCGTAGGTGCTCCTGGGCTGGGTGAGCCACAGGACGTTGCCGGCATGGACGCCCGAGGCGTTGAAATCGACCGTGGCGGAGGTCAGCTTCCAGCGATTCGCCGACCCGAAGACGCCGTCGGCGCCGTAGGCCAGCGATTGGCTGTCGGGGCAGAGCACCGTGTAGTCGCCCAGCGCCCTCAGGGCGATATCCTCGTCGGTGCAATAGACCTGCGCTAGCGCCGCCCACGCGGCGGCCGTCGGGACCGGGGCGGTCGCCGCACCGACCGACGACGGCGCCAGGCTCGACACCGCCGCATCCAGGAATTCGTCGGTGCCGGGGTTCACCTCGTCGGCGGCGTAGGCGGGGGTCAAGCCGCCCGTGTCCCACGCCAGCAGTCCCTGAAATCCCGGTGGGAACGCGATCGGCGCCAGATAGATCCCCGACCCGCTCGGGCGCTCGACGACCCCCGCCGTGCTCCGGGCCGTGTTCACAGTCCCGTCGGCGTTGTACAGGGTGTAGCCGACGGTCGCGAGCCCGGCGCGGCCCTTGCCGAAGTTCGCCGATTTGGTGCGGGTGTAGGACACCGCTTACGAGCCCGAGCCCTTGCGGATCAGCGTCCGGATTCCCTCGTCGTGGATCGTCACCGGGCCCGCGTTCCCCTCGAACGACCACTCGGCGACGCCCGGCGGGATATCGATCGTGCCGCCCGAGAAGTAATTGCCTTGGAACGTGCCGGTGTGCGGCAGGAGGGAAGCGGTCGTGTCCGCCAGGATCGGCGTCCCCAGCGCCTCGAACCAGCAGCCTGAGACCGTCGTGCCGTTCCCGGGCACGACGCCGACGGCGCCGGGGTTCGACTCGAATTCGCAGTCGCGGACGTGAGAGCCGGTCGTGTTGCGCAGGTCCAGGATGCGGACGATGCCAATGTTGCTGTAGATATAAAAGTTGTAGAACCAGTTCAGGTTGGAGTTGGTCCAGTAGTCCTTGGCGTTCGCGCTGTCCACCACCTTCGCCGGCCCGGACTGCTCCATGATGACGACGCGGCGCAGGATATTGGCATAACAGACGATCGTCGCGTCGAGCAGGAACAAGCTGCCGAACGTCGCTCGGGTGTCGGGTGCGCAGCGGTAGCCGATCTCCTCCCACACCGTCGCGTTGTGGCCGCGCAGCTCGACGGCCGTGCCGTGCGAGCCCGCCGCGTGCGCCTGGAGGCTCAGGTCCTGCACGCGGCTGAACCGCACGGCGTAGGGCGCTTGGGCGGGCGGGCCGGCGAAGATCGGCGTCTCGGGGACCGCCGCGGCCAGGACCGTCGCGTTCAGGCCGGCGCCATGGAGCCGCACCGTCTTCGGGTGCGCCGGCAGCGCGAGCCGCGCGACCTGGTAGGTCCCGGGCGGGACGTACACGGTCCCGCCGCCGGGCGGCAGCGCCGCGAAGCCGGAGCGGAAGGCCGCGGTGTCGTCGGTCGCGCCGTCGCCCCGGGCGCCGAAATCACGGACGTTCAGGCCGCCGAGCACGTCAGTCATGCGTCGCATCCCCCAGGGCCGCCGGCGCGCCCTCCGCCGGCTTCAGTTCCCACGTGGCGGTATCCAGGACCAGGTCGCGGCCGATCGCCTCGGGCGCGACCCCGAGCCGGTCGGCGATCTCGCCGACCAGATCGCGGAACTCGGCCCCGAGGTCGGCGACGGCGCGGCGCAGTTCCCGCTCGCGGGCGGCGTGGCCCAGATAGGCCCGTCGTTCCATGCCCGTCAATCTCAGCGGCTCAGGCATAATCCCCCTCACGTGGTCGGCGGCGTGGCGAAGCGTTCGAGGGCGATCAGGGTCGGTGTCGGCGCACCCTGCGCGTCGGTGAACACGACCGAGAGCGCGTCGAGGGCGGTCTCGAGCGCCGCGAAGTCGGCCGGCTGGAGCGCCGCGTTGGTGCCCGCGAAGTCGTCGGCCGCGAACCCCTGGCCGCCGGTCAGGATCTCGGCGCGGCGCCGGAGCTTGATCGCATTGTATAAGCAATCGATGATCTCACGCGAGACGACGCGGAGCTGGCTGATCGCGGTCGAGCGGTCCGGAGTCGTGGCCACGGCTTGACCTCGCTTAATTCATCAGGTTGAATGCACGGGCCATATTGTAGACCGTCTGAAGCATCGTCTGCTCATTGGTGCCGTAGGTCGCGCCCGCCGTCGCCGCGGCGCCGGCCTGGCGTGCCACGGCCGCCCCTCCGAGGAAGGAGATCAGCGGCTGAGTCCCGTCGGACTCGACACGGAAGCCTTCCCGGTCCGTCCCCGAATAGTCGCATGCCCAGAGCAGGAGTCGGCCCTTGCGCGTCGCGTCGGTCGAATCGACCCAGGCACTCGTGGCCCGACCCCGCTTGCGGGCCGTCCCCGTGTTCGAGCCGGCCGACAGGCAGAACCCGCCCGAGTAGACGTCGAGCGCGTCGAGCGCCGTCGTCGTCCCGCCCAGCCCGACGGACTCGCCCGCGCCGAAGATAATCGTATTGCTCGTCGTCACCTGCGCGTTGCAGCCGATCGCCGTGCTATTCGAAATCCCGTCCGTCGTACCGGAGAATCCCGCGTCGTAGCCGACAAAAGTGCATTGGGTGATGTTCGTCTTCGATCGGCCGGCGTTGATCCCGAGGGCGGTATTCCCGGAGCCGGAGACGGAATCCATGGCGCTGGCGCCGATCGCCGTGTTGTAGTTCCCGGACGTCCCGATCGAGAGTGCGAAATATCCCATCACGGTGTTGTAGTCACCGGAGGTGTAATTCTGGATCGCCTGCGCGCCGACCGCCGTGTTCCCGGTCCCCGAGACGAGGTATTGGAGAGAACCGTTGCCGATAGCGACACCCATAGACCCAGATACGTTTGTCGCCAATCCACCATAACCGACGGCGACGTTCTGACCCCCTGTGGTTGTCGCCGCCAGGACGTCGCGACCGATGGCGACGTTGAACACGCCACTCGTCAGCCCCGACAGCGCGCCGTAGCCCAGACCCGTATTACTCCCGCCCGAGGTCAGCGCCGCGAGCGCACCGTAGCCCACGCCGACATTCGCGGTCCCGGACATCGTCAGATTGCCGGAATTGACCCCAAGAAACGTGTTGTTACCCCCCGATCCCGGGTAGGCATGCAGGAACCGCGACCCGCCCATGTACAGGATGCCGACGCTCGACGTGGTGGGCGGCAGGACGGGGTTGCCGTTACTATCGAAGGTGAGCCCGGCCGCCCCGGCGAACGAGCCGGCGTTGTTGTACTGGGCCTGACCGGCCGATCCGCCCGGACCCCCGCCCATGGGCAGCGCCGTCCAGGTACCCGTGCCGTCCAGGTACTTGCCCGCGGCGGCCGTGCCCGTGCCGAGCCGGGCCGCGCCGAAGATGCCCGTGGTCGTCTTGGAGGCGTCCAAACTCGGGATATCCCCGGCCACCAGCGCCCGGAACGCCGGGGCCGCGGGGGAACCCGATGCCGGGCCCGCCAGGACCAGGTTGGCGGCCTGGGTGTTCAGGCCCAGCGTGCCCGAGTAGGCGCCCGTGCCGTCGTTCGCGAACGCGACGGGATTCGTATAGATCAGGTTCGGCGTGTTGAGTGTGATTGATTTTACATACGTGGCACCGAGGTTCGGGATGTCCGAGGCGGCGAGTCCCGCCCAGGCCGGCGCGGCGCTCGCCGTCCCGGTCCCGGTCTGGCCCAGGAACTGGCGCGTCGCCGACGTGTTGCCCGCGAGCCGGACGTTGCCGGATGCACCGCGATAGGTGAGATCGCCGAGCGTGGTGTTGGGCGCGAGCGCGTCGAACGCCGCGCCGGCGGTGCCCGCGCCCGTGCCTCCCCGGGCGATGGGGAGCGTGCCGGAGGTGATATCGGCCGCGGAGTGCTGGTGGACGGCGAGTGCGAAGTCCGAGGCTGCGTGCGTCGCGGCGTCGCCGAGGCCGAGATTGGTGCGGGACGTCGGCAGGTCGGCGAGCCCGCCGAGATTGCCCGCCTTGGTCAGATAGGTCCCCGAGAGGTCGGGGAGATCGCCCGCGCCGAGCGTCGTGCCCGCGGTGATCCTGCCTTTCGCGTCGGTCGTGACCTTGGTGTACGTCCCGGCCGTGCCGACCGCGGCGAGCGTCGCCGCCGCCGACCCCGGCCCGCTCGCCGTGACGTCGCCGGTCAGGGCGGTGAGGTAGTTGCCCGCGGGTTGCTTGCCCGCCAGGTCGGCGACGAGCCCCGTGACCTGCGACTCGGGGAGAGCCGGGATGTCCGCCGCGGTGAGCAGGCGCGGGACGTACTTCGACTGCGCCGCGACCCACGCCGGGATCTGCGCGTTCGCCGTGGCGGCCGCGAAATCGACGAGATCGGTCGTCAGTGACGGGACGAACCCGGCACCCATCAGCGCAGCCACTCCGCCAGGTAGGTGAGCCCGAGCAGCGCCAGCCAGATCCCGACGGCGGTCAGGAGGATCGCCAGACAGGCGCGCATAGCCTTGTCTTTGAGCATGTTGCGACCATCACACGCGAGGAGACCCGCGCCGCGACCGACGTAGAAGATCGGCGGATTGGTGAAGACGAGGACCTCGAACGGGTCGGGCGTCCAGGGGAGCCGGACGAGCGCGAAGAGCGAGCAGAGACGCCAGAGGACGACGCGGAAGGCGATGCCATTGGTGTAGGAACCGCCTTTGGCGAGCATCAGGTGGAAGACGACCCGCTGGTCCACGCCGAGGGTCCACTCGATCCCCTCGCGGGCCCGATCGCTCCAGATGACGCCCCAGCGCCACCAGGGATAGATGCCGCCCCTGTTGCGCACAGGCTCGGGCGGCCCGAATCGCGCGCACATGGATCAGGTGTCCTCCGGCTCATCGAGGGCCCGAAACGCACGGTAGGTCGGAAAAAGTGCCGTGGCCGCCGGTGGACAAGGTCGCCGGCGCCACGGCGGGCGGAGTTGATGCCTCGATCCGGGGGGGGGCAAGCACACCCCCCCCCGAAGGGGCGCCCGGCCGGGCACGACCCGCCTAATCCCGCTGGCCGGGCTCGGGGCGGCGGAGATTCAGGCCGGACGATTGCCGGGGGATTGCTGGGAGGATTGCGGGGATTGCGGGGATTGCTGGGATTGCGGCTGCGCCTGATCGGGCGGCGACTGCGACCCGTCCGCGGGCGGCTGCGGGAAGTCCTGCGCCAGGAAGCCGTCGAGCCGGTTCAGCCAGTCGGGATAGGCTTCCCCGAAGGCGTCGAAGCTCGTCTTCGCGAACGCCACCATCGAGCGCAGCGACAGCTCGCCCGCGTGGAGGTAGACGGCGATCCGGCCGAGGAGGTCGGCCTGCTGCGCCGCGTGCGCCGCCTCGATCTCGTCGCGGAGGCGCAGGAGCGGCTCGGAGTGCATGGCCAGCCGGAGCGGACCGTCGTGGATATCGGTGCTGAGTCCCATCGCCTCGGCCGTCCGGAGGACGGTGGCGTGGAGGTCGGGGGGATTCGGGGTCGGTTCGGACATGGTCTCCTCCTCGGTTCAGCGCCGCCGCATCCCCTTCCGCGTCGGCGGCTCGTCCTCGTCGTCGTCGGCCGACGCGTCGGTGGCGGCCTCGGCGGGCCGGGGCGGGTCGAGGCCGGTGTTGCGGGGCGCGCGGCTCTCGGGCGGGGCGCCGGCCTGGGTCTGACTATCCACGGTCCCCGCGGCCGGGTTGTTCGGGTCGATCCCCTCGGTGGGGTGGAGGATGGTCGGATCGGCGCCCGGGTTCAGCGGCTGGGGGCTGGCCGGCGCCTGCGGGCCGGTGCCGTGCGGCGGCGGCGCGCCGGCGACGTGCGGGGTGCGACCCTCGCCCGTACCGCCGGGTTTCAGGGGTTCGGACTGGTCTTTCGGTTCGGACATCTGTGCCTCCTTCCCGGCCCCCGCCGGTCGGCCGAGGTAGGCCGGCCGGGCGAGGCCGAAGACTTCGTGGGCGTGCTCAATCATCAGCTCGGCGGCGCGCCGCTCCAGGTCGATCGACCGGAGCAGGGCCTCGGCGTGCGCCAGGATGTCGGGCCGTTGCCGCGGGTCGGCGGCCAGTTGCGCCGCCGTGATCTGGTTTTCGAGGAGCTGGAGCGCCCGATTCCGCAGCACCAGCCCCAGCGGCGGGAAGGGCCCCTCGTCCGCGACGCCCAGCTCCCCCGCCGCCCGCTCGACGTAGTGTCGCAGGCCCATATATTGCTGTTCAGGCATCGGGGCCCCCTTTACGCCGCGGGCGCGAACGCCGTGACACCGGTGATATACGAGTGGTGGGCCTCGTTGTCCACCTCGATCGCGAGCCGGCCGATCCAGTCGCCCTCGCCGTTGTTGTCGGCCGGTCCGGTGTCGCCGCGCCGCCCGTAGGGCTGGTACTCGACGTCGTGGAGGACGCGGTAACGCACCTCCTCGGCCGTGAGCACCAGCGCCGAGCCCGCCCTCAACCACATGTTATCGATGATCGGGATCGGACCGATGAATGGGCTGTAAAAGACGTCGATATCGACGCCGAACGGCGTCGTGCCCGCGGCGAAGCGCTGCAGGCCCATCCCCCACGTCGAGAGGCCGGTCAGGAAGTCGGGCGAGACCATGATGACCGACGGGTTGCCGCCGTTGGAGCGGATCGGCTGGATCGCGTCGGCGATGAGGTTCTGCGGCTTGTAGGCCGTGGGGCTCGAGGCTGCCTTGTTGTTGGTGACGAGCAGGTTGCAGATGCCGTACATCTTCGGCCGGCTGTTCGAGGTCGAGATCGCCTCGCCGACGCCGTACAGGCTCGACAGCTCGATGTCGTCCATGCAGTTCTGCACCGCGTCGAGCTTGTTCTTGGGGAACGGCGCCGGCACGTTGCCGGGCCACGGGAAGCCCTGGATGTCCTGCATGACGCCCGAGACCTGCACGACATGTTGGAATACCTGGACCCATTGCGTGATGCTGGTGGGGAGCTGGCTGATGGCGAGCTGGTTGATCTCGCCGCCGGTCCGGGAGTTGCCCAGGTTGGTGATCGTGTTGGCCGGGGCGGTCAGGCTGGCGATCGCGGTGGCCGGCACCGGGTTCGGCCCGCCCCCGGCGATCGCCTGCGCCGTGCCGATCCCGCGCCGGACCGTGACCTGATTGGTCACGGTGTTCGGCGCCGCGGTGATCTCGACGCACTCGCCGGTCGATAACTGAAGCACGTCGCCGTTCATGAGGATCGAGGCGTCGCTGAGTGTCAGCGTCGTGTCCCCGGTGCCGATCGTGGCGGCGAGCAGCGTCGTGCGGGGCCGGAACTTGTAGCCGACCATGTTGAACGACACATTGCCGACGGGGAACTTGGGAAACCGGCTCGTGAGCGGGGTCCGGTTGACGAACCAGAGCTGCGCGATGCCGAACTGGGTCTTCGGCAGTTGGTTTTGCAACGCTGCCGGGAGCAGGATACCTTGATTGTAAGCCATGACGGCTCCTGGATTGGAGGGTGATGTCCCGGCAGCGATCCGGGGCGGGTCGGGTCAGGGGATCAGTGGACGAACGGGGGCCGAGTGCCCTGCGCCGACACGGCGGGGAGGGCGGCCGGGTTGAAGCCGGGGCCGAACGACAGGCCGATCGGGGCGCTGCCCTGGCGGCGCTGCTCGGCCACCTGCGCCAGGAACTCGGCGTAAGCCTTCTCGCCCTCGGTCTGGGGGACGACGTACCCCGGCGGCAAGTTGACCGCGGTGCCATCCGGCAGGCGGGCGACGAGCGAGTTGCCCGGCGTGGTCGCGGGCGCCGCGCCGGCGCCGCCCTGGTTCGTGGCGCGGACGAAGTGGCCGTATTCCTCGCTACCCAGTTTCGCGGCGACCCAGTCCTTCGGGCTCTTCAGGTCCCGCGACCGCACCTGGTACGTGTCGCCCGCCTCGACGACCTCGAACTCGTCGGCCCAGAGCTTGGCGAGCTGCGCGGCGGCGCCGGGCACCAGGTTGTGGCCGGCCAGCGCCAGCGCCAGCTCGCGGTTGCGCTCGCTGAGCTTGAAGCGCTCGACGGTCTGGGCGGCCCGCTTCCGCTCCTCCTCGAGCGCCTGCCCGTGTTGCTTCACGAGCTCCTCGATCTGGCCCTTCTCGGCGAGCTTGCGCTGCTCGTCGAGCCGCTTCTGCTCGGCGGCCTGGGAATCGGCCAGCTCGCGCTGGGCGCGCCACGCCTTCAGTTGGGCCAGCTCGGAGAGGAGCGCGGCATTGGGGTCGGCGCCGGGCGCGGGCGCGGGCGGCGTCGCTGGTTGCTGAGCAGGCGGCGCAGGCGGAGCGGCAGCGGAAGGCGGGGCGGGCGGCTGTTGTTGCGGGCTTTCATCGGGCATCGGCGCTGGGTCCTATGGTCAAGAGATGCGGATTCATGCCGCCTTCGACTCGGTCGCCGGGGGTGCATTCGTGGCGTCCGGCGCCTGCTGCGACGGCGGCGGCGGTGGTGGCGTGGTGGGACTCGGGGCGGGCGCGGGCGGCGGGTTGACGGCGTCGGCGCCCCGGACGGCGTTGCCCGCCAGCACGTACTGCTCGACTTCCTTGCGCACCTTCTCTTGGACCTGATCGGGCAGGCCCGGCAGGCCCGCGAGGATCAGCCGCGTGATCAGCTCGATCTCGGCGACCGGCAGCGCGCCCGACAAGGCCGCGATCCCCTGCAGGTCCTGGCACAGCGCCGCCAAGTCGCTCGCGGTGAACAGGTCGAACTCGCTCGGGTAGGTGATCGTGACCTTCGCCAGCACCTCGGGCGGCACCGGGCCGTCGGAGAGCACCGTGAGCGCCAGCCGCGCCAGCTCCATTTCGAGCTTCTGGAGCGACGTCGCCACCTTCGCCAGCAGGTCGTTGCCCGTCTGCTGATCGACGATCTTGGAGATGCCGCTCTGAGAGACCGTCGCGCGGTGGCTCATTACGCCCGACGGCTTCGTGAGGCACGCGGCCCGGTCGTTCTCGTCGCGCAGCGCCTGCAATTGCTTGTCCAGCTTGTCGGGCGCTTCCGACGACGGAGAGACATATTTCCATTCGGTTTGCGCGCCGGCCGTCCGGTCGGGGATCGGCAGGACGCGCCCCGGCCCGATATCGACGCCCTGGCCCGTGCACATACTTTGCGGGCCCGAGAGCAGCGGGTGCGCCGCCAGGCTGCAGGACAGGATCAGCTCGGAGTGGACATTGTAATAGGTCCGCTGGATCTCGGCATTCACCTCATAGCGCGAGTTGCCGACATTAAAGAGCCGTGCCTTCCTGGTGTCGAACTTGCGGCGGATGGGGACCTCGCCGAACGGGTGTTCGCCCTCAAGGGTGAGCTCGCCCTCTTGGTCGTAGAGCCGCCAACCCGTCTCGGTCCAGCGGCGGTACTGCGGCGTCTCGCCCACCCATTCGCGGACCACCACCCACTTATATTTACCCGCTGAGCCTAGCTCCCAGTTGAGCACATTCTCGGGCAGGACGTGGCAGGCGACGCAGGCGTCCAGGCCGAGCCCGACCTGATCGGCGCGGGTCTCGACCGCGGCGCCCGCCGGGGCGGCGGGGTGGTCGAAGGCGACGTCGAGCTGGCCCAGGACGAGGAACAAGGGCGCGATCGTCTCCGTCATCCAGTCATCGACCCGGGTGCCGCTGCCATCGACGTCGGCCCACCACGCCTTGAGCCGGTCGCCCAGCGGGCCGGGCGGCGCCTCGCGCCGCACCTCGCGGGCATAAAGGCGGCTCAGGTGGATGCCGATGGCTTCCTGGACGAAGCCGGGCACCGGCGTAAGCGAGCGCCGGAACTCGTATTCGTCGCCCATCTCGGGCGCGCCGCCGCCGCTGTACTCGCCCATCGCGCCCTGGCCGGGCGGCACCGGGTACTCGCCGGGGTGCCGGACCAGGTTGCGCCGCGGTAAGTTATGGGTGTACATTCGCGGATAGTTGCGGCCCGTCTCGGGGTCCTGGACGTTCCAGGTGATCACGTAGGCTTCCCAGCCGTAGTCCGCCTCGCGGTAGCGCTGGCCGCCCTCCAGCGAGTCCTGCAGCCACCGCCAGGTCAGGTGGTACTCGCGGTACTCCGGGTGCCGCCCCTCGACGATGGCGCGACCTTCCGCGTTGACCGGCAGCGCCGGCAGTTGCGGCACCGTCGCCGGGTCGGGCGTGCCGCCCCTGAGCCGGGCGAGGAAGTCGGAGAGCGCCATGGGTCAACCCGCCTCCCGATCCCACGACGCGACGGCGCGGCGGAACAGCCGGAGCGTCCGGGCCTCCTCGACATAACAGCGGTCGCACCAGGTCGCCACGACGGCCAGAGGCCCGGGATACTGGCTCGTGTGCCCCGGCCGGAAACAGTTGATGCACTCCCCGCAATAACCGCCGACCGGGACGCCGATGGCGGCGCAGTCGCAGCGCCGCTCCAACAGGATGTCGTCGTCGGACTGGGCCGCCCGGCGCTGTTCGATTTCCGCGGTCGAGGTGAGGCTCATCGGATTCTGCCCCCTTGTGCGAACACGCGCCGCAGCACCGGCTGGGGCCGGCGCCCGTCGGGGAAGCGATCGACCAGGCCGCCGCGCAAGGGATCGATCAGGTCCTCGTGGGGGTGCTGGGGGTCGATCGGAATATCCAGATATTGGCTCCCACGCTTGCAACGCTGGTAATTGGCGAAGGCAGTGAGCAAATGGACACAGCGGGGATGGACGAGGAGGCCGGGAGGATCGACACTGACGAAACTGTCGAGGAGTGCCAATCCGTCGGGTACGGCCGAATGGGGCCACGGGTTGAGCCTGAGTCCCGCACGTTCATACTCCGCTAACACGGTCACGCCGATCGCGTTCCGGCTCTTGCCCGCCGGGTCGGTCAGGCCGCGATCGACCCGCCCTTTGCACAGTTCCCGCGACCGGGCGAGGATGTCTTTCGCAACCGAATATGCCGATTGGTCGTAGGCGTAATAGTCGCCGAACACGGTCACGGTCGCGTTCGGCCCCTCGCCCCGCACCTGGAACCACACGGCGCCGGTGTGCACGCCCGAATCGACGGCGAGTCGCACCTGGAAAGCGGGGTCATACTCGGCCGAGGCGGAAACGTGCTGATCCGAGAATGTGGAAAACCATTGGCCTTCGCCCGCGGCCCAGAGGCCTTCCAGGAGCCGCTTGCGGCGCGTGCCGCGGAGTTTACCGAGCCGCTCCATGTAAACCACGCCGTCGGGCGTCCAGCCCATCCCGCCGTGCATCGCCGGATTGGCTTCATGGGTCGTCTGCCACCGCGCCGTCCGGCCGTCCTCGCAGCGCCTGTTGAGCCAGCTCGCCGGGTCTCCGGGGTTGGTGTCGCCGATCAGATAGCCGAAGCGCGGATCGCTGCCAGGCCGATTGAGCCGCGTGCCGAGCGTGTCCCAGATCTCCTCTTCCTGCTCGATCGCCTCGTTGACATAAATCATATCCCAGGCGGTCGATCCGATCCGCACGGGATCGTCGGTGCCGGACAAGACGATCTCCGAGCCGTTGGGGTAGACATAACCGGACCGATGCTTCCGGCTCGCCCCCCTCGCGATGCGCTCCATCCCGTCGGCCGGGAGGATCTCGCGCTCGAACGTCGCCAGGATCGACTCCGTCAGGGCGACGCGCGTCGCCCGGCACCAGAGCTGCCGCATGTTCGGGTAATCGGCCGCCAACATGTGCAGAAATGCGAGAATCGAGTAGGTCTTACCCGTCCCCGCCGGCCCCTCGATCAGCAGCTCCCTCGGGAGCGTCCCCCACTCCAGGGCCGCCGCCAGGCGCACGCCCACCTGGATGTCCCGGTCTGGGTCGGTCATCGACCGTCTTCGCCTTCAGTCGCGGTGCCTCGGACTGGCTGATCTGATGCTGTTCCGGCGCATCGAGGCCGAGCAACCGGGCCCGCCGGTTCATCACCCTCAGGACGCAATCGACCGCCTCGGAGTCGCCGCCCGCGGCCCGCTCCCAGAGGCCGCGGGCGAGCCTGTCGAGCCGTTCCAGCTCCATCTTGCGGACGTCGTCCGCGGGCTCGCGGAGGGTATCCCTGAGGGCCTGCTCGACGGCCTTGTAGGCGCCACTGGCGTTGGTATAGCCGAGCCGGGCGGCGATCTCCTCGAACCCGTATCCGGCCTTGCGCAACTCGAGCGCCTGCCGTCGCTTCTCGATGACGGCCGGGTCGTTTTTCCGGGTCCTGCTTTTCCCTTTAACGGCCACACGTCACGCCGCGCTTTCCCGCCACGATTGACAGATCCGAGGGGTTCGCCCGGATAACTTGACAAATTCGGGCGAACCCGCGTCATTACTTAACTCGATGCAGGGGTACCATTACACTTGTCGTAGCACCCCCACCCCGCCTCCCGCGTCGGCGGCGGCGCCATCAGAGAACCGTCAGTGGTGGTCGGCCGGAGTCGAACCGGCTCCCGATTAAGGGTGCTGGGCAGGACCCGCCCCGACGAATCGGGGCCCGGGGCTACTTTTCCCGCCTCGAAGGCGTGCCCTACGCGTGTCGCCGTCCACGCCGCGACCACCGTGCCTCACCGCCGCGGGCCGCGCGGCGGCGTCTTGACCCAGCACAAATTGCAGAGGAGCTTATGCGCCACGTCGGGCGCCGGCCGGACGTCGGGCCCGGCGCGCCCGCAGTGCTCGCAGTGCTCGCACTCGCGGGGCTTCGGCTCACCCGGCCTCCCGCAATCGCCCTTCGCGCTCACCTGCGCGTCGGCAGCGGTGCCCGGAACCGGAACGGGAACGGCGCGGCCTGCGGGCTCGGCGCCGGGGCCGTCATGGTCGGCGCCGTCGGCGCGGGGGTCGGATTCGGGGCCGGCGCCGGGGTGGGGCTCGGCGCCGGCTGAGCGGCCGGGACGGGCGTCGAGACGGGCAGCGGTCGGATCACGTGGAAGCCGGCGTCGCTCGCGTCGGGGATCCAGACCTCGAAGTCCTGCCCGACGGGCATCAACACGGGCCCGACGGCGGCGAGGTCGGCCTTGAGTGTCGCGTTGGCCTGGGTCTGCGCGTCGGCCGCCTGCGCGAGCGCCGCGTTCGCGGCCTGCGCCGCGGCGGTGGCCTGGGCCTGCGCCGCATCGGCGGCCTTCTTCGCCGCGATCACGTCGCCGATGGTCGGCGCGGCCGCCATCGGGCCGGGCGGATTGGCGGGCGGCGGCTGGTCCTGCGCGCCCGAGAGCGGGGCGAGGAGGAGCAGGGCGGCGACCGGGGCGAGCATGATGCAAAGTCGCAATTTCATACGTTATTCCTCATCGGGTTCTGCTATCTGATCCTCGATCGTGCGGAGCAGCTCCATGACGGCCTCGTGCTCGGCCCGGACCCGGCCGCGGAGGTCGGCGCGCTCGACGGCGGCGGCCTCGACCTGGCGCCGGAGGTCGGCGCGGTCGCGCATCGACGCCTCGTGTTGGTCCCAGTTCCTCTGTTCGGCGCGGAGCCAGAGGGTCACCAGGAACGCGAGCGACGCGCCGAAGAGCAGGGTCGGCCCGCAAACCGACACGGCCGACTGGAACGCCCGGATCACGGCCGCACGTCCCGGGCCGCCATCCGGCCGGCGCGCTCGAGGAAGAAATGGGTAGCGATATCATCGGCCATGGCGCGGATCGGCTCGAAGACGAACGGCTTGTGGAGGAGCAGGTCGGGCTTGAGCGCGGCGACATCATCCACGCCATCGATGGATTTTGCGGTGAACACGATCACCTTCGTCGGACTACCCTGCTCGCGCAGCCACCCGAGGACCCCGATCCCGTCGCGGTCGGGGAGCATGAGGTCCAGGAGGACGAGGTCATACACCTCGCCGGTGGCGAGCAGCGCCAGCGCCCGCTCGCAGGTGTGCGCCTTGCGCACGTCCCACTTCCAGATCTCGAAGATCCGGGCGAAGATATGGCAGATCGTCTCCTCATCCTCCACGATCAGGACCCGCGGGAACTGCCGATTCATCCTCGCCTTCTTCCCGAATCCAGCCGTGTTGGTGGAGGACATCCTTGGCGAAGTCGAGCGTGATCGTCCGCATGCGCTCCGCCTCGGTGCGCAGGGCCGCGAGCTCGCGCTGCTGGGTCTCGATCAGGTCGTCCTTGGCGCGGACGATCGCGTCGGCCTGCCTGGCCTTCTCGGCCGCGAGCCGGTCGCGTTCGGCCATCAGGTCCTGGATGCGCCGGATCTCCTCGTGCGCGTCGGCCAGGGCCTGGAGCGTCGTCCCCTTGCGGGCCTCCTCGAGCGCCCGGTAGGCCGCGATGTCCGCATCGGTGCGCTTCCTCCGGTAAATCGGATAACCGATCCCGGCGCCCGCGAAGCAGCCGGCCACGACCGCGCCGGCGACGGTGCCCAGGTACTCCGTCGAGGGGAGGGCCGCCAGGAGCGCGGCGCCCGCGCCGGCCAGTGCGATCGCGACGAGTCGCACCCATCACCCTTCGGACGCCGGAGGCATCAGGGGCTTCAGGCGGCGCAGCAGGTCGAGGACGGTCTCCACGGTGTAGGTCGCGAGGATCTCCACGGCCTCGTCGAACGAGCCGGCGAGCCGCTCGCCGCCGACCCGCTCGAGCGCGAGATCGAGCGCCGGGAAGGCGAAGTCCTCGAGGAACTCGGGGACGATGAGTCCCAGGGGGTAGCCGAGGATGGCCAGGTCGGCGGCGTACCGATCCGAGCCGAGGAGCCGGCGCGCCCGCTCCGTGA
>Ga0213874_10000083_pt1 | contig 14632 bp, 8 predicted proteins | sample BarmaccomBMRX_R7_FD_160098 | JGI IMG/M metagenome (GOLD analysis project Ga0213874, IMG submission 160098) | Root-associated microbial communities from Barbacenia macrantha in rupestrian grasslands, the National Park of Serra do Cipo, Brazil - RX_R7 | ecosystem: Host-associated > Plants > Roots...
CGAACCCACCCGAGGAATTGCTCTCGCTCTGCCACCGAAGAAGCGTAACGTAGACGCTTGTCAATCAGTTGTCCGAGAGCCTCCTGCTCATTAGATAGGTTCAGTTGATGGGTTTTACCCTCAATGACTATCTCATTTACCTGAGCATGACGTAGGAGACGACGCTTCTCTCCCCACCAGAAGCAGGCACCGCTCTCTACATAACCAGGAATGAGAAAGACGGTTATAGGAACACGCAGCTCACAGGCCAGTGCGAAAGCGTGAGTGTAGTTGTCGTGATAGCCATCATCAAAGGTGAGCACGAGCGGAGTTCGCCTATCGCACCTGGTGTTATTGCTTGACGAGAAGAGTTCTTCCAGCGCCTCTTGCAGGTGTAACATACGGTAATGACGCCGCAGATAGAGCATGTGGCAGCGTAAATCCCCACTACTTGCCCGGTGATAGTTGAGAATGATGAGTTTTTTCCCCGAATGCTGCATGAGCCAGCGCGATACCCCTATTAGTCCGCTGTAGTATAGACAGCCGGCAACGAATATTCCTATTTGCTTACGCATTTACCTCTTCCTACCAGGCATAGCCCTTAACTATTTGACACTGTGAGGAACAATTAGGTTATCCATAACATGAGCCATCAGCACTTGTATACCAAGAATTGCTCTATTCTGGTTGCCACAAACAGCATCCGACTGTTCTCGGTAGCTATCCAACGCGGTAGCCCAATAAATAGATCCCGAAGCGAAAACCATAGCGCCTGATTGAGCGATGTAGTAAGCGGTGTTGCTACTATCAAGAGAGTTTAGATCATTGTGTACTATGGAAGTAGCAATAACATGTAAGTTAGGCGGTGAAGAACCATTGTTGAAGACGCGGTCCCACTCGTACCCAACCAAACCGCACCCATACTCCTGCCCAGGTTGCAGACCCGTCTCATTCAATAAGGATGTCTTTGCTGCTGGATCAACGCGCCACGAATAACCAGCTCTTTTGTGCGTCAAGTCAGAGAACATAATGCCTACTAACGCGTTCTCTGGCCGTCCTAACACAGGATCACGCCACTGTGCAGTAAGCTGCGTATTGCCCTTTCCATAAAAAGGATCACGCGCAAGATCCTTGCCTGTCTGAACTTTGTAACAGACCACTGTACGGTTAGGAACTCCATCAGAATCTGGCTCGAAGCGCATTTGCCAGTACACCGCATCGGCACCAAGAAAAGCGATTCCCACACCCTTGTCACGCGCCCGCTCCACCTGATCACGCATCTCTTTGGTCCAGTACTCATCGTGCCCAAGTGAAATGTAGGCTTTGTGATGAGACAGTAGATCAGGAAGTTGATGCAAGTTTACATCACTGGCATAGGTCAGATCATACCCCTGCCGCTCCATCCAACGAATTGCATCTGCTTCATAGATAAGCACCTGACTTGCCCCTGCGTCCTGTGCGTATGGCCTGTCGAAAGAAACTTTCGTCCCTTTTGTAGCGACATCCGACTCGCTGGGTATTGCAGCATTTGTGGTTTCATCAGCTTCATAGAGGCTCGCTCCTCCCCAGTTGTTATAGGCGGCATAGGTCGTGTCTGGAGTGACAACTATGTATGTTGAGGAGGAGTCCACCTCAAGTACATCGAAAGGCACATAGGTCTGCATGCCATCCAAATCGATAAACTTTGCCAGATAGACCCCAGTGGTCCAATCAGCAGGGACGGTTAATGTATAAGAGGCTTGCCAATGTGCCTCTAGCAGGTCAGTCTGTGCATTCTTTACGCAAGAAATACACCCTACTAGAGTATGTTTTGATAGGTCGTATACACCCTGTGCGTGCCCAACAAGGTTGTTTACAAAAGCCATTAGGCGACCGCCAAGGCCGCCATACCACCCTAACCGATAGATACCAAGTGAGTAGGGCTTCCCCTCTTCCTGAGTGCTAACATAGAACTTTATGGACTTTCCAGGTAAAACGTAGGTCGAATTGGCATAGGCTTGAATCTGTGCCACAGACACCTTTGCAACAGGGATTTGCCAAGTGGATGTCCCCGGATGAGCATTCTCGCGCACAATGGGATTGCCCGTATTTGCTTGTGTTGTTAACGCCGGTAGAGCACTCGCATTGTTCATACCAGACAAAAAAGGTGAGCTAAGCAGTACTATACCTAGCACTCCTCCAGCGACCACACATGCAGCTATAACACTTGCAACTAATTGTAATCTCATACAGAGACCTTCCACTGTTTAACCCCCAAAAGGGAACTATCCATAAATTGCGCTAAAAATACCACATCCGCAGTAGAGATAAGGTGTGCATTAAGGTGGTGAATCAGTTAAGTAATGTCAAAATAGGTGGAGAAACTTATTTTTCAAGTAACACAAGACTAAGAAGTGAATAATTCTTAAGAAGGATAAGAAATTTATACCGCGAAAGCATACTTTTAACTTCTTCTCAACATCAGTGATAACTTGATTCGTATAGCTAGGTATGTATCTTTAAGATGTATGAAAAGTAAGTGCGTTCTGACTGCTGCTGTCAGCTAATAATAACTGAAGAATTAAGATTGTAGCTTTCCCAAACTATTATTCGACAAGGGTGGTACTTAACATGCATAGCTCGCTAAGTCGCTATATATTGCTAGCAAAACGATGGGCCTGGATGCTATTGGTTGGAATAGTGATCTGTGGCAGCATAACATATGTTATCACTAAGTTCATGCATCCGGTGTATCAAGCTTCCACGCTTCTGGTTCTTGCTGTAACAACTTCTCCATCGACTTATGATAATACCTCGGCGGTTCTCGAAGTGTTGCCAACCTATGCGCAGTTGCTCAATACTCCACAGGTACTGGAGCCTGTTGCAAAAGAGCATGGTCTGGCAGTGAAACAACTACAACCCATGATTGCCGTTAAGCCGCAATCTAACACACAGAATATTGAGTTGGATGTTGAGAACACCAACCCACGCCTAGCAGCACAACTAGCAAACGAGATTGGTCAAAGCTTTGCACAGTTTTCAAGTACACAGTTAGGTGTAGTACAAGTTCATATCCTTGACGCACCTATCCCAACAGACCCGGTTCAACCTAAGCCCTCATTAGACGCAATGATTGGGGCTGGAGTAGGCCTTGGCTTGGCGCTGGCTCTGATCATCCTATTTGAGTGGACAGATGATCACCTGGTAGGCCCAGAGGAGATACAAGAGCGCTTCACGTTGGATATCATGGCAATTGTCCCTGCGCTTTCACGTCGGCACCTCAAGAGCACAGGGGAAACGCCAGCATTGGCCGAAGCCAGTCGTATTTTGAGCGCAAACGTTAATGTTGCGCAGGCAATTCACCCGTTCAAGCTTGTAATGGTTACTAGTGCTCTTGCAAGGGAGGGCAAGAGTACAGTTGCAGCAAATTTGGCATCTTTTTTGGCAATGTCGGGCAGGCGAGTCCTGCTAGTAGATGCAAATTTGCGCTATCCAGTGCTAGATCAGCATTTTCAGCTTAACAACCAGCATGGACTCGCAGATGCACTACTGGAGGTGTGGGCACGCATCGAAGTTGAACTAGAAGGTCAAGCTACCGAAATACCTTCGTTGCGTGTTTTAACCGCTGGAGCTCTACTCTCTAATCCCTCGGAGTTGTTGCAATCGCAGTTGGCCAAGCGACTTTTTGAACAGTTTAGAAACTCAAAACAATTTGATTATGTTATCTTTGACACGTCACCGCTGCTACCGATAGCTGACACACAGATCATAGCATCATATGTCGATGCAACCATTCTTGTTGTCGACGCATCAAAAACGCCACGCAAGATTATCTCACGTGCTAAAGAAGTGCTGAGCAAGACTGGTACAACACTTTTAGGAGCGGTCATCAACAAGAGCTACTGGTCGGAATACGGCGATATCCGCGAGTATCAAAACGGTATACAGCGGTACAGACCAAGTGCAGCTCTCACAATGACTACACTACCACAGCCATCTTCTGTCAACGGGACGTTTAATACGTTTGCTCGGGACGCACATTTGCACCGGCAGGAGATCGCTAGCAAATAGGCATCAGTTTTCCATTTTAAGTCTCTTGTAGAACGGTTAGAAGCATGTCTCAACCTTCCAATACTGCTATCACTCAGCCGCTTGGCACAACTAGCGCACGGCTCGTAGCCGTACGCCTCAAATCGGCCAATAAATATATCTTTCGCGCACTCTTAAGCTTGGCATCAGCAAACCTTCTCATACGCATTGTGGGGCTACTTAATCAAGTTGTTGTTACAGCTCGCTTTGGTCAAGGGGAATCGATGGATGCCTATTTTGTTGCATCCGCTTTGCCTTTTTTGCTAGCACAGTTGCTTGCCAGTGCGATAGAGGCTTCCGTCATTCCTATCTACACACGTGTACGTACACGTGCAGGAAGACGGCAAGCATCACGGCTCTTCAGCACATTACTGAATGTGCTCGTGATAGCTATGATTAGTTTTACTATCCTCATGCTCGTCTTTCGCAATCAGATGATTTTCTTTTCTGCTCCAGGGCTTAAAGCCTACCCCAGAGAACTCGCCGTTGGCCTGACAGCATACATCTTTCCCGTGCTCATATTTATGGTGATCAATAGCTTTATGGAGTGTCTGCTCAATTCAGAAGGTCAGTTTGGCTGGCCAGCTTATGCTGGGGTTCTAGTACCTATCACAACTGCACTGTTGGTGCTACTAGAAGGAAAGTCATATGGTGTACTGATGCTGTGTATCGGTACACTATTAGGACAGTTCTTGCAGTTGCTTGTTATTATTCTACGCGCTCATCAGGCTAAACTTATCTATCGACCTATAATAGATCTACACCACCCTGACGTCATTGCTGTAGCTAAAGTAGCGTGGCCCTATCTATTCGCAGCGCTTATCAGTCAAGCGAGTCCTCTCATCGATCAAATGTTTGCCTCATCTCTGTCATCAGGAAGTATTGCAGCACTTAACAATGCACTTAAACTCAGTAGTGTCCCGACAGGTGTTATTTTTGCTTCGATAGGACGCGCCGCTCTTCCCTACCTCGCACACCAAGCCGCCATCAAGGACATGAAGGCTTTTAAAGATACCCTTCGCCTGTATAGCTGGGCTGTGGGTATCGGTACTATAGCAATAACAGCAGTAATGATCTTGTTAGCATACCCTCTTGTGCAGATACTCTTCCAACATGGTTCGTTCTCTGCTGAGGATACAGCCCGTACAGCCAGCACGTTGATAGGACTTGCTATCGGCCTTACTCCAATGGCTCTTGGTTTTATCATGTCGCGGGCGATAAGCGCCCTTGGTAAGTCTACATTGCTTATGTATGTCACTATCTTCAGTGTCTTTGCCAATGCCATTCTTGACTACATTTTCGTTAGCTTTTGGCAAAGCTTTGGCATCGCACTGGCAACATCAATGATATACACTTGCACAATGGTCATTCTGATATTGATGGTACGTGCGGCTATTGGCAAACTCTACTTCCTAACGCCTCCCCGTGAGATATTAAGCGTGATCTGGAAAAATGAGCATCTCTCTAGGTTCCGTGTGCCCTATCAAGTGCGGCGGCGCGTCGCACGTGCTTGCTTTGCTGCCACGGTCTTCATAGCAGGTAGCGTCGCTGTCGTACTTAATAATCTGCTGGCATTGCGTATTGCGTTTGGATCAATTGTTGTATTATTTCTCCTACGCTATCGCTACTACCTGCTAGTTGCATGGGTGCTGCTTGCAGCCCTTATTGGCTCGTCGCTTCCATTGTTCAATGGCAACAATTTCTTGTCAGGTTTAACTCTGCCAACGGTGCTGCTGTTATTCTACCTGCCAACGAAAGAGGCGCTCAAGCGCATGCCTGCCCTTGCGTTTTTGCTTGCCTTTGTGCTATGGGTCTTACTTGGCGTTGGCATCTCAGACATTCCCCCAACACAGTTTTTTACTATCTGGACAACCTACCTAGACTATGTTGCAGTCGCAGTAGTGACAGTCTTCGTGATTACGACCCGCGAACGTTTGCTTAGACTCATCGATCTCTTTCTAGCAATAACGGTGTTTATCTGCTGCTATGGCATTTACGGCTACTTTACCAAACATGGGGGCGTGGTAGATACTTCGACTTCTCTCTTTCGTATCAGTTCGGTTTTCGCCGATTCGCCTCCCACGCTGGCAATGTTTCTCTCAATCATCTTTCCACTGATACTTTACAGGACATTTACGCTGCAAGGGTATAAGCGTATCTTCGGAGTATTACTGGCTTTACTCTCTTTGGTGACACTTGTGCTCACTTTCAGCCGCGGCGCTTATCTCAGCGTTGCTGGCAGCATCATCATTCTAGTGCTTTTCCTGCCCTCCAAGAAGCTGAAGGTGGGTATCCTCAGCACATTTGGTACTCTAGCAGCTATAGCATATCTGGTACTAACTGTGAGCCATATACCTATTTTTAGCCGCTTTCTCAACCCGGATGTCACAACGTTGAATGGACGCACCTACCTCTGGCAGGCAGTCATTGACCACTTTGATGCGACCCGCTTGTTAGGCTACGGACTCAAGGGTTCTGACCTCTTGCTGACCAGCGTGCATGTTGGCTTTGGTCGGGGTCTCATCGCGACGGCGACGCACAATATCTTTCTGGAGACACTCTATGACCACGGCCTGATTGGTGTCACACTGCTGGTGCTTACCTTCGTCGCACTCGCTATTTCATTGTTGACTAAGGTACGCGATACTTCTTTTGATCAGCGTATGCTGCTGGCAGCAGTGTTGGCGATCTTTTTTAACGTGCTGGTGCAATCCAATGAGTCGAACGACATCTGGAACCAGTCTGTAGGCATCTATTTCTGGATTGCTATGGCACTACCATTTGCACTTTGTTGGTCTCAGGTAGAACCACCACAAGTACCTGAAACCAAAGAGATCAGCAACGACCAAGAGGATGACATAACGGAGGGTCCGTTAGAGGCACTACCACGAATGATGCAAAAAGAACTGACTTCTGTGTAAGGAGATTTGTTGTGAAAGAGCATATGCGTATCTGTCTAGTTTCTTTTATGTTCGCACCACTAGTGGGAGGTGCTGAGGTTCGAGCAGAAAAGCAGGCACGTCAATTTCAAGCGCTGGGGCAAGACGTTATGATTGTTACACTACGGCACAATAAAGAGTGGAAACGCAGAGAGACGCTTGATAACCTACTGATTATACGTGTAGGTGGCATTTACGACCGCAAAGGATGGTTACGCCTCGGCAAATATGGCCACCTACCGATTGATGTTTTGCTGTTTCTACAGCTTTGGCAACTGCGTCATCAATACGATCTTCTTCACGTCTGTCAACTCGGAACCATTGCAGCAGTAGTAGCACTCGTCGGAAAGATAACGAGCAAGCCTGTCGTTGTCAGTGTTCCTACCTCAGGAGCCGATGAAAGGCAACAGGCGGCTTCGCTGATGGCCGATACCCTCAACTTGGATAGTGATTTTCTCAAAGTCGATTTCAGAGAAGCGATGGCTGGCGATGTTGCGTATATAGCTCAATCGGCACTGGGCGGTGCTGCAATGATTGAGTTTTTGAGAAAATCTGACACCTTCTACCACATTCTCAGTAGTCGTAGCCTTGCCTATCTTACCTTACACGGCTTTCGTGCCGAACAAGTAACACACATTCCTAATGGCGTCGATACAGAAAAATTCCGGCCAGTAGCACAACGTCGTCCTGATGTGAGACGACCGGAACGGGATATTCTCTGTGTGACACGTTTGCAATACCCTAAAGGTGTAGATGTGCTCTTACACGCATGGGCAAGGTTAATGCATACTCCAGCCGAATGGCGCGCACAGTTGAAACTACGACTGCTCATAGTGGGAGAAGGGCCACTACGTCCACAGTTAGAACGTATCGTGGCAGAACATGGTATCCAGGATAGTGTCGAGTTCTTAGGGCTACGTAGGGACGTAGTCAACCTGCTGCAAGAAGCATGGGGATTTGTGCTGCCCTCTCGCTGGGAGGGTATGCCTAACGCTTTGTTAGAGGCGATGGCGTGTGGCTTACCCTGTATAGCCACACGCGTGAGTGGAAGCGAGGACATTATCAACGACGGTGTCAATGGATTACTTGTGCCACCACTGCAACCTGCTGAATTAGCCCAGGCTCTACGCCGTATCATAGAAAACCCCGACTTCGCACAGCAACTGGCCCGCGAAGGTCGAGCAACTATTATACGCGATTATGAGTTGAAGAGCATCGCAGAGCGCTTACTTAAATTCTATCAGTATCTTTTAAAGAGTGTTGAAGAGTGAGGAAGTTACGCATCTACATAGCTATTGCAACCTTTGATCCCTTAGTTGGCGGAGCTGAGATGCAGGCTAAAGCACAAGGTGTAGCTCTGTGCAAGAGAGGTCACGACACAACGATTGTTACATTTCGTCATGCTAAGGAATGGCCCTCTCGCGAAGTGGTGTCAGGGCTGCCTGTCATTCGCGTTGCCGGTAAGTTACTCGCAGAGCGGGCAAAGTATCCCAAGTCAATGCAAAAACTGCTGTACCTACTAGCACAGGTCGTTCTGGGGTGGACTCTCTGGACGCAACGTCATCACTATGACGTTTTACATGTCTATCAACTTAGTCTACTTGCACTGCCCGCTACCCTGGTCTGCCGACTAGCACGAAAGCCACTGATCATTTCCGTCCGCAGTACAGGATCGGGGAAGCTAACAAGATCTTTAGCTAACGTAACCTTGGCAGTAGGACCACTAGATCCCACGGCACCGTGGTTACAGGTCGATGGCCATACATGGATTGATGGTGACCTAGAACCACTAAAGCGGATGGGGAAATTCTTTATGGACGTGACGCGCTCTTTGCTCGTGCAGACACGAGCAGTGGTGGTTATATTGAGCACACGTATGAAGGGGTATCTTGCTACCCATGATCTTCTACTACCTGGAGTACAACTTATCCCCAATGGAGTAGATATCGATCGTTTTCGTCCCGTATACGACGAAGCCATGCTCAGGACAAGGGAAAACACTGTGATCTGCGTCTCTAAGTTTCGCTACGAAAAAGGGAATGACGTCCTACTGCAGGCATGGCACATTGTACATAAGGAATTGCCCCAGGCACACTTGATCCTGGTGGGTGCAGGTCCTCTGCAAAAGCACCTTCAAAATATGGCAGAGGCCCTTCAGATAACAGAGAGTATTGAGTTTGCAGGTTTGCAGAGTGACGTGCCAGCACAGTTGCACCGGGCGGGAATAGCTGTATTGCCTTCGCGCTGGGAAGGTATGCCTAACGCCGTCCTAGAGGGTATGGCATGCGCTCTAGCATGCGTGGCGACACGGGTGAGCGGGAGTGAAGACATTATTCAACATGGGGAAAACGGCCTACTTGTCGAATCTGAGGACTATGAGGCAATGGCTCAAGCTCTGCTTACGCTTCTGAGGAATCCAGCACTTGCGCGGCAGTATGGACGTGCAGCACGCAAGACTATTGAGCAAGATTATTCTTTTGATCATATTACGAGTACCTATATCAAACTTTATCAAACAGTTCTAGGCCGCAGAGAGGATCGTGCGGCGAAAGGATGTATATAGATGTGTGGGATAGCTGGATTTATTGACGTGCAGCACGGCCACGAGAGCGCTGAGCTGCTTATCGACAGCATGTGCAAAGTGATTCGTCACCGTGGACCAGATGATCAAGGAATTTGGGTAGGAGACGGAGTTGCCTTGGGTATGCGTCGTCTATCCATTATAGATCTAGCAGGGGGTCATCAGCCTATGCTTAACGAGGATGGAAGCATTCTGGTCGTTTTTAATGGGGAGATTTACAACTATCGTGAGTTGCGAAGAAACCTCCAGGACCGTGGACACCAGTTCCAGACCGAAAGTGATACGGAGACCATCGTTCATGCCTATGAGGAGTACGGCGATGATTGCGTAAAGCACTTCCGTGGCATGTTCACCTTTGCACTTTGGGATCGCAAGCGTCAACGTCTGCTTGCCGCCCGTGATCGCTTTGGCAAAAAGCCTCTTAACTATTACTGGGATGGTCAGCGCTTAATTTTTGGTTCTGAGATTAAGTCCATTCTCAAAGCTGGTATTTCACCCGAGATTAATTATATCGCCCTTGATGAATATCTAGTATATGCCTACGTTCCGACACCAAATACGCTCTTCAAGCATGTCATGAAGGTACCTCCTGCCCACATACTGGTCTATGAACATGGACAGGTCAGTACAAGATGCTACTGGAAGCTGCCCTTTACACCAACGAGCGAGGACGATGAGGCAATAGCTATTGAGCACACACGTGCCTTGCTTGAAGATGCGGTACGTGTACGCTTAATGAGTGAGGTTCCACTGGGTGCATTCTTGAGTGGTGGAGTGGACTCGAGCGCCGTAGTTGGACTGATGAGCCAGATGATGTCGCAGCCCGTTAAAACATTCTCTATCGGCTTTGAGGAAGAGGATTTTACAGAACTTCCCTATGCCAGGCAAGTTGCGAAACAGTTTGGCACCGATCACCACGAATTCCTCGTGAAGCCAGATCTTATTGCGATACTGCCACAATTAGTATGGGACTATGACGAACCATTTGCGGATTCGTCCATGTTGCCTACCTATTACGTCTCTAAGTTAGCGCGTGAACACGTCTCCGTTGCTCTATCAGGCGATGGAGGCGACGAAATCTTTGGTGGTTATGAGCACTACTTGCGAGAGTATAAGATCAGCCGTATATCGCCCGTTGTTCGCACTATACTAGCAAGCGGAAGCCTACTCATTCCCGATGGCGTGCGTGGCAAGAAGCGCTTCGGCAGCCTACGTTTCGATCTTCCTACTCGTTGTACGCGCATCATCCAGCGTATGCCCATACCACGTGCCGCCATGTACACCAAAGAATACTTTGCGTATGTGTGCGATCATAATCCGTATGAACGACACTTGAGCCGCTACCGCGAGGTAGTGCATCTGGACCCATTAACGCAGATGCAGTATGTTGATGCGCATGTGTATCTTCCAGACGACATTCTTGTCAAGGTCGATAAAGCGAGCATGCTTAACTCGATAGAAACCCGTGCTCCCCTACTTGACCAATACCTGGTTGAATATGTGACCTCCCTACAACCGTCCCTGCGCATCCATAACGGCACGCTGAAGTATCTTTTGAAGCAGGCTACTAAAGACTTGCTGCCCGCCTCAATTCTTTCACGTCCAAAACAGGGTTTCGGGGTACCTATCAAACACTGGTTCCGTGGCGACCTTCTTGCCTACGCTCACGAAGTACTTGAGTCTACACAAGCGCAACAACGCGGTATGTTCCAGCCACAGTTTATACACAACGTTCTGATGGGGCACGCCAAGACAAGATTAGTCGACTACAGTTCTGCCATCTGGACGCTCCTCTGCCTGGAGTTGTGGTTCAGGATATATATAGACGAGCCTTCTCTGAAAATTGAACAGACTCCACAATTACAAACGACAGGTAGTCGCTAGCAGAGCTGGTTAGCGATGTTATAGAGAAAGGAAACTGTATGTGTGGTATTTGTGGTGTTTACAATGCACAGAGTAGAGAACCAGTTTCACCGCAATTAATTGATCAGATGACGCGTCTGATCGCGCATCGTGGTCCTGACGATAGTGGTTCCTACTTGGATGGCCCGGTAGGATTAGGGTTCGCACGGCTGGGTATTATCGACCTTAGTGGAGGGCACCAGCCTATGTGCAACGAGACCGGTGATGTGTGGATTGTCTTCAATGGTGAAATCTGGAACTACAAATCTCTCCGCCAAGAGCTTATCGAAAAGGGACATGAGTTTCGCAGCAATAGCGACACTGAGACAATTATTCACGCATACGAGGAATATGGTATTGATTGTGTCACCCGTCTGCACGGCATGTTCGGTTTTGCGCTTTGGGATGCGCTGCGCAGTCGCCTCTTTCTTGCGAGAGATCGTGCTGGCAAGAAGCCGCTCTACTACACCCACGTGCATGGCGATTTCGTCTTTGCCTCCGAGATTAAGTCATTATTATGTCATCCAGCAGTAAGGAGAGAGCCTGATATACAGGCCCTTGCTGATTTCTTGAGCGTACGCTACGTGCCTGCGCCTGCAACACTCTTCGCAAACATTTATAAGATTCTTCCGGGGTACTGGCTACTCTACGAAAACGGTCATATGCACGAGCAGTGCTACTGGGATTTTACCTTTGGCAGGACAGAACGTCGCTCGGAGGAAGAGTATCTGCAGGGTATTCGCCAGCATATTCATTGCGCGGTTGAGGAGCGTATGATGGCCGACGTTCCAGTAGGGGCAATGCTTAGTGGTGGCGTGGATTCTAGCATTGTCACTGGCATTATGAGCAAGTTGACAAGTCAAAAGGTAAAGACCTTCTCTGTTGGCTTTGATCATCCAGCTTATAGCGAACTGCCCTACGCCAAGCTGGTGGCCGATCACTTCGGCACAGAGCACTACGAATTGGTCGTCAAATCTTCCGACCTCACAGACTACTGGCCACTATTGACCTGGCATCGCGATGAGCCAGTGAGTGAGCCATCTGACTTGGGTGTGTATCTCGTCTCAAAGCTGGCACGTGAGCACGTAAAGGTAGTGCTCTCTGGTGAGGGTGCAGATGAACTTTTCGCGGGCTACCCCAAGTACGTTGTTGACTGGATGGCTGATTACTATCGTATTCTGCCGACCCCGCTGCGAGACCAGGTGATCACCCCGTTGCTAGGTCGTCTCCCTTATAGCATGCGTAAGCTTACAATGGCGGCCCGCACTCTGTCTCAGCCAGCTCCGCAGCGTTGGATGAACTGGTTTGGCATTTTCAATAGTTCACTTAAAGAACAACTACTCTCTACGCAAGTCAAGAAAAGCATCAATCTTGATTCCAGCCGTGCCTTCCGAAGCTGGTTAGAGAAAAACCCACAACGTGATGACTTGTCATCAATGCTTTACCTGGATACGAAAATATGGCTACCTGATAATCTCCTCATGAAGGCCGATAAGATGACGATGGCTGCCTCACTAGAGTCACGTATTCCGCTACTCGACTACAGGCTCATCGAGTACGCTGCTAGCATTCCATCAGATGCCAAGATCAAGTCGCTCAAGGCCAAATACCTTCTCAAGCGCGCCTTCGGCGACTTCCTGCCCAAACCAATCCTTACCCGTAAAAAGATGGGTTTTAACGTGCCAACAGGCATTTGGTTTCGCAGAGAACAGCGTGGGCTTATCACGCGCCTCTTGCTCTGTGAACGCCTAGGTAGTCGTGGTTACTTTAACGATGCCTTCATTGCTCAGATGATACGAGATCACCTGGAGGGAAGAACAAACTATCAGGCACAGCTCTTCACCCTCGCAAGCTTAGAGCTTTGGTTGCGCGTCTTTATCGACAGTCCTCGCCTGGAAATTCCACGTGGATCAGTTGAAGCACTGTTAGGTGCAGAACAAGTATCTGTTGCAAATCTCTAATATAACTATAGCAAGGAGTGCTATCTTGATATCGACCGTCTCTTCTGAAATCCTACAAAACAAAGCTGTAAAAACGCGTTATCGTATACTTATGGTCACAGGCGTCTACCCAACAAAGGAACGCCCTCACAAAGGAACTTTCGTCAAAGCTATCGTCGATTCTCTCGTCGCAATCGGGAATGAAGTAGAAATTATTCATCCTAAACCTGATCTTCCCATGCCCGTTCGTTATGCCTTAGCGACCCTGCAGGTGTTCTTCAAGACGTTCACAGGGCGCTACGACATTGTACATGGGCATTACGGCCTATGGTGCCTAGTAGCCCGCATGCAGTGGACAACGCCCGTTGTCGTGGCCTTCCTAGGAGACGACTTGCTGGGTACTATTACATCGCGAGGCGGGCACAGCAAAAAAAGCCTTTTTGTTGTGCGCATCGGCCAATGGCTATGCCGCCATGTCGAAGTAGTGACCGTCAAAACAGAGCAAATGAAAAAGGCTTCCCTCCTCGATGACGCCTTCGTTATTCCCGATGGCATAAACTTTGACCTTTTCACACCTATAGCACGTGAAGAGGCACGCGCTGCACTCGGCTGGGACCAGGACCGCTATTACGTGGTTTTCGCTAACAATCCCGCCATTCCGGTTAAAAACTTTGCTCTGGCTCAAGCAGCTATCGAGCACTTGCGAGGCAGAGGCATGACCGCCGAGCTAGTTATAGCTACAGGTCTGCCACAAGCAAAGGTGGTGCAGTATATCAATGCCAGCAACGCGCTCATTCTGACATCTATAACAGAAGGGTCGCCAAATGTTGTTCGTGAAGCCTCGGCCTGTAATGTGCCTGTCGTGGCCACGAATGTAGGTGATGTAGCAGCAGTGCTAGCGCGCACTGCGGGATGCAGCGTGTGTCCTCATGATGCCGAAGCTCTGGCAATTGGCTTAGAGAAAGCCTTGAAGCATACAGAGCGTACAACTGGCAGAGCCGATACAGCGCATCTGGATAGTAAGGTGTTGGTCAAGCAGATTATGGCAATGTATGAGCAAGCAATGCAGAGAAAGAGGCAAGCAAGCCTGGCGGCGAAGAAAGAGGGCGTACGTAGCAATGCCTAAAAGAGTACTGATGCTGGTAGAAAACTTATCAGTACCGGCTGATCCGCGTGTGTGGAGAGAGGCGCGCACACTACGTCGCTCTGGCTACGAAGTAAGT
>Ga0213874_10000084_pt1 | contig 14558 bp, 19 predicted proteins | sample BarmaccomBMRX_R7_FD_160098 | JGI IMG/M metagenome (GOLD analysis project Ga0213874, IMG submission 160098) | Root-associated microbial communities from Barbacenia macrantha in rupestrian grasslands, the National Park of Serra do Cipo, Brazil - RX_R7 | ecosystem: Host-associated > Plants > Roots...
ACTATCTGGCGTTCGGAGATTTGGGGCTTGACTGTCATTAGATCCGCCCTCCCTGATTTTCAATTTTTGCTAATTCAGCCTTGCCAATCCATCGAATGAAGCGATCGCATTCCCCACACCTCAAAGAGGCTGAATGCGGCTCCTTACCAATGCCCAAACGACGCTCGGTGCTGCCACAGCTAGCGCATGGTATGTGGCTGAGATTTAGGCGGTGTAATCCCTGTAGGATGTATCCCCTAGGGGGGGATTGTGAGATAATGGAATCATTGAGAAATTTAGATAGCATAAAGTTGGTTACCACTCTCCTTGGAGTGGGGCTAGTGAAGTGCTTTGTCTGCAAACTTAAGCGCTTCGTTTATATGTGAGAGATTGAGAAAAGCCTCGGTTATAGTTAGGAACTATACCGAGGCTTTCTCCGATTCTGATTCAATTAATTGTTTGTATAGGCGTCGGGTCATTTCTGATAGCGTAAGATTTTTTTGCTTGGCGATACCCACAAGATGTTCGTAGGTCTCTTCGTCTAAGCGGGGATTAATTCGCAATATTTTTGCTGCCATAAGCTCAACAAAATGGTTTCCGATTTTATTCTAGACGATCGCTCAAAGCTTTGCCCCTTGCGATCGACGGCAATTTATAAACTTTTTCATCACCCAGAATATTTTGCCCCTCAAATATTCCCTATTACTTCCGACTACTACCAAGTACTCCTGGAAATCTAGGGGAAATGAGATTGAAATATGTCTGAATTTTTAAGAATTAGATAATCGCTTCATCCAGAAGCCCTTGTGGAGTAGCCGATATCGGCTTAAGTAAGAGTCAAGCACACTTAATAATTTCCGGTCAATAGCTGTAGTCCTAATTGTTCTGTGCTAGTTTTCGCTGTTCTACATCTGTGGCTGAGGCGTATTGCAGGCGTATTGTTGGCGCTAAAAATGACCTCTCAATCGCCGCAATTTGTACTTTCCCAATGACGTTGGTGTCAAACCTCAACCCGCTCTTTAGCTTCTCCTAGCGCCACCAACTCAGCCTCTATCGGGCAAAAAGAGCAATAGCAGACTGCAATCTCCTTACAGGAACAATCAGGGGAACCAGCCGGATAGTGTTCAACTCTGGTTACTACCCAGTCACCTTTCCGGTAATGGGTTGAGCCAATGTTATCTGGGGCAGCGCTATCATCCCGCAAAAACACAGGGAAGCGATATCCAGGCTGGGGGATTTTTCCCCTGCCGCTAAAGTCGCGGTGTTCGGTTAGGTAATCGGTAAGTCCACCAGTTGGATCTAGTCGATTTTCCCACCCTGGTTGATTGGGTTCTGCCTGAAAAATAATCCAAGTCTCATCCATAGTTAGTCATCCTTCATGAATGATGTTTGTTCTCCCTCAAAGAAACATTCAACTTTGAGGGTTGAGTCGGGAAATTTGGCTGGTATCGCTTTAATGAACGTCCAGCCATTGAGTTTTCCCATTTTGATGCACTGCTCTCGACTAGTGGCAAAGTGGCGGTTGAATTCTTGTTCTGAATCGCGATCGCTTTCGCCACCTGCCAATGTGCGATCGCTCCCTTCCTCAGTCATCCCTCACCCCCTTGGTCTGACGCTCGTTCCTCGCTACCGCTCTTGCTATCGGAGTGGGGAAGTCCCCAAGGGTCTATGCCGTTTTCTCTGAGTAACCGCTCAAAGTAATCTCGCTCTCGCCTGATATCATCCTCAATGGCGAAACCTTCCCCCAGTTCAGCTAAAGCTCTCTCCAGTTGTTGGTTGCGTTGAATCAACCTCTCGTTCCACTCAGCCTCTGTACGACTGACACCAAATGCTGTATCAAAACGACGTTCTAGCGTTTCGGTTGCCAGTCCCGTAACCAGGAAGAATGCTTGCTTGTTACCTCGAAATGATTCCCAGTGCCAATAGAGGATAACGATTTCGAGCGGCACTCCCCTGATTCGAGTTTGCCCCTGGCTACCTTCATCCCCAATGTCTACCAGGAATTGATCGACAGTGTAGGCATCTGACGAAATGGCTGAAATGGTATCTTCCGTTAAAAAATCGAAAGTGCCTCCAGCCTCACTCAGTAAGCGTTTCAGTGTCTTAGAGCGTAAAAAGTCGAAAGTGCTTCTAGCTGGTTTGCCTACAGTTTCCGCTGTCTGACTCAGGGACATTCGATATGACCCATCAGGCAGCATGAAGCCATCGACCTCTAAAGAGCCGATTTGTACAACAGCACGGGTGGCTTTGGTTGATTCCTCCGTCACGATGCTTTACCCCGCTTGGTTTTAGATGCAGGTGTGGCTTCCCGCTCCTCCTCTTTATCTTCAAGCGCCCTTAGAATTATCGTCGCAGCTAAATTACTCACGGGGCGGTTCTCCTGTTTCGCCCAATTTTTTAGTTCCTCTAATTTGTCTTCTGGCAGATAGACCAGTACTCGCGATCGCGATGGCATTAATTCTAATAGAGTCATTTATCACTCCATAATCCTCTGAGCGTCGTTAGGATGTCAAAAATCTTTAAGGGACTCTCTTGACATCTCGGAGAGTCTCCAGTATCGTAACAGACATAGACGCACAAAGTCAGCAGCAAGCAAAAAACACTTCAACGCAGACATACCACGTCGCAGTTTCAGCATGGCTACCGACTCATTGCAACCATGCTTAAAGCCAGAACAAACAAGTATTTCACCCACTTTCAGAGGACTAAAACCCATGACAGCAATATTGACGGAACACGTCAGCCAAGAACCAGGAAGCATTTTTAAACGCCCCATCGCGGCACTAGACGCTGGCAACCGCACAACCCAGTGGATTGACCCCAAAGGGAACGTCCGCACCATCCCCAGCTTTGTCAAAGTCTTGGAATCTTGGGAAGACGCCGAACCTTGTGAGAACTCAGTTTTAGTTGAACTGTTCGACAAACACGGGCATTCTGAAACTCGTTTTATCGTTGGGGCTGAAGCTCAAGTATTGAAAGGTAAGCCAGCGTTTGAGTTTGACAAAGTTGAACTGGCTAAATTCTTGATGTTTGCGGCGTTAGAGCCGAACATTGGTCAAAACACGCTGATTATCGAAAGTTTGCGGGTGGCGCTGCCTGATAGTCGCCACAAAGAAAACGTAAAACGGTTGGGAGAACTGGCTAACACCTATGAATTCACCCGCAATGGTGAACGGGTCTACTCTACGGTTCGGAGTGTCCAGCCCGTTGATGAGACTAAGCCAGCTTATCGCTATGCACGGGCAAACGGACTGTACAAATCTCCCAAATCGATTAATGGTGTTCTCGACTTGGGGGGCGGGACAGCGATCGCTCGTTTGTATTCCCCATCCGGTTCAGTCATGCGTGAGTTGGATCTGAATGTTCCTGGTACTTACGACTTAGCCCGTCGGATAAATGCGGCGCTACTGCCCACTGCCGGACAGACTCAGGACTTGAGCCTGATTATGGATGGCATCAAAAACAGTACGTTTGCGATCGCCAACTCCGGGATAAACTTTGCTGATTTATTTGAAAAGTGCCGTGACGCTTGGCTTGATGATATCCGGGCAAAACTGCGGATTACTTGGGGTAAGCACTTTGCAGAGATTGGTGAGGTGCTAATCATCGGCGGTTCAGCGCCACTAGCAAAGCCGATTGAGAAACACACAAGGGGGCGCTTTAAGGTTGCCCCTAACTCGCAAGAAATCTCAATCAGAGGGATGGTGCTGTAATGACACAGGCACGAATCGTACTTAGGGACGCAGCACTTGAACGTGGCGAACAACTTCTAACAGTTACGCGCTTAGGCAGTCTGACTGAGTTAATCAATGTCATGTTCAGTCGATACGGACGGCATCTGGAGGAAACATGGGAAGTTCAACCCATCTCCCCTACCTACTCCCGACCTGAACCCTTACCAGAGATAGGACAGCAGGCTGCCCCAATACGAGAAGAGAGCAACTTCCAGTTTGATGAACCACTAACAGGGCTTTAAACCAACCTAACCGAACCTCGAAAACTAAATAGCATCAGCCAATCCACCGAAAGGTGTTAAGGCATTGCAGACATATAAACCTATTGAACCAAACACTAATGATTACTACACGGATTTATCGCGGCGAAAATGACACAGACGGCGCTGTTGTTCAGATGTTCTGCCTCCCCCGACTGAATGAAACCATCAGCATTCCTGATGCAGACGGGGTGGAGCGCGACCTAAAAGTAACGGCAATCAACCACTGGGTTAAGCCGATTGAGAAACATCTACAACAGGTTGAAGTGGTTCTTTCTTGTGAACCGGAGTACCCATAAGCCAATGATTCGCCTGATTTTTGAACTAACCCTCTGGCTAATCACCCTCACCATTGTGGAGACATTGTGCCAATGACCATACAACAAATTCTCATCCTCCCTTGTTCCACACCCGACTTTGAGGCTGGCATCTGGGGCGCTGTAATTGACTCCGAGCGAGACTGGAATGACACCGAGCGCGAGTACCTCAAACGCAATCAGGGCATCCGCGAGAGCATCATGCAGTGGGCAGAGTACAACTACTCGGATGGGTGTTGGACAAAAGCCAATCTCGAATTCTTAAGACCGTATTGGAAAGCCAGCGCTGACGAAATGGACAGTCCCAGCGCTGACCCTTCCCAACCGACCAACGTAAACCAATCGAATTAGGACTAACCGAATTATGGCAAATATCCAATACATTGCGGATCACATCGATCGCATAGAGCGACGGCACGGAGGTAACGATCGCCTCATCCTTGATTCCAAATGGCGCATTGCCTCTAGCGCAGATTTGTTCGACGACGAACTTGACCCCAAAGGCTCCTTAACTCATGAGCAGGTCAAACAGGTTGACTCCTACATCGCCAAATTTAAGGGAGGTCAATCATGACAAATTTCATTGGTTACTACACCAACTACATCCCTGGAACCGAAGGCATTCTGCACAGTTTGCAGACACGGTTTGGGGGACAGCTTCAAGAAATGTCCTACGAGCAAAAGATTGTGTTTCGAGCTGCCTTAGCACATTACGTCAGCAATAACCCCGTGTGGTTAGGAGTTGGCAGCAGCATCAGTCTGATTGATTGCTGCATTGAAGCGGCTGGCGTGGACTGGAATATCTGGGATAGTGATCCGGAATTGGTTGAGTGTATCCAGGCGTGTCAAGAGCTTCACGAATCTGATATTGAGGGATTAATTGAAGCCCTTACCGCACAAATTCGAGGCAGAATCTACTCCTCACGAATTGAGGAACAGGGAGTCGTTAGCCCCTAGTAGTTAGAGATACCCCTGGCTGCGGCTGGGGGTGCATTTTGGAGGATTTCAATGAAGATATCGGGACGCTATTCCCCTGGACTATACGCGGGAGTCACAGGCTTTTTACTGCTAGTTGGCATCAATGCTTTCAGTATTCCGGACTCCCTTCAACAAGCACAAGAACGCGATCGCATTACAGCAGAAGCCGCAATCGAACAAACCAAGGCAGAACAAGCTTTGAAGGTAGCTGATGCCTATGCCAAGAATGCGATCGCTAATTTTGACCAGTTAATTATCAAGGACTACACACTCAATAACACACCACCCCGCATCAATTGGCATCACACAGTTAATCCAACCAAGAAAACCATTGTTTTTGACCAGAATCGACTCTGCGTTGGGTATGCCCTTAACGGGCAGTTTTACTTCACCAAATATTACGAAGGAGTTTGCCATGCCACTCGGTAAAACCACAGCGACGAACACCAGCTTGAGCGAACCCGTTCCAGGGTCTAAGCCTCCTGAACGTAACGATTTCTACGACATCGTTGGGCGAATCATTGATCTGGGCGTAAAGATTGTGGGCGTCATTCCCTACACGCTGGCGCGAATACTAGAAAATTTCATCGAACACGAGAAGGGCGGAATTAAGGTTTTAGGTGCAATCCTTCTGTGTGGCGGCGTCGTGCTTTCCGCTGATGGAATATTCCAGGTTTTTGGCGGTAAGCCGCTGTTCCCCTGGTACGAGTCTGAGTGGATTGGACTTGGCTGGCTGTGGGTTTGGACTAAGATTAATTTCTGGGCAGCGATTGTCGCATCCCTAGCTATTCAATGGGCTGAAAGCTGGACATTGCGCGGCAAAACACTTGATCAAGCTAAAGCTGCCTACGAAGACATCAAGCACCATCAGACCCCAGCCAAGAACCAGAACGCGATTGACTTGGTGGAAGTTCGTCGGATGGACTACAAACGCGCTGGCATGGGAGAGCGTTCTATCGTTGGGATATTCATCCTGATTGTCTTCGCGATCGACATCGGCGCCACGTTTCATGCCCGAAATCCTTGGGGAAAAGAGCCGGGAGATTTTATGGCAATCCTGCTTTACAATTTGCTGACTTTAGCATCTGGTGAAGTTGGCTTTGCTCTATGGCGCAAAGCCTTGGGCAAAAACTAAGACGAAAGGATTACAACTTGCGCCCTACCTGTTGTGAGGTAGGGCGCAATTAAGCTGAAAGGAGGTCAAAACCTATGGATAATAACAATATCACAATCGCGCCTGACTACGACCCGACAGAGTTCGCACCACTGGCACTGGTCGAACAAGGAGACGTTGATGTCTGGGTTCGTCGCAGGGGTGCAATCTTGATTGAAAAGAGCCGGGGAACGGCTCAAGACTGCGAAGCTGGGAAACTAGCCTCTGCCCTGACAGTAGGAGCGTCAGTGGTCATGTCTAGCAATCCTCTCGCTTGGCTACCTTTGACCATTGGGGCTATCGGTTACGTCTATACCGTCTTTCAGGAATTTCAAGATACTGGCTCAATTCGGCTCATTCCAATGTACCGAGGGAAGTTGGGGGATATTCTCAAGGTGGTGGAGGGAGGACAAGCGACACAACGCCACCCACTGGAAGACCAAATTGAGTACTTGAGCGAGGCAGAGAAGGATGAGGTGCTGCTGATTAATTATCGGTTTGGTGAGATTGCAGGTATCTTGAACTCTGCACCTCCTCTAGTCCGGTTTGATTTGTACCGACACATTTGTGGACAGTTCCACGCCCGCCGTGACTTAATCACTGGGGATGAGGTAAAGCACTATATCTCAAGTGCGGTGAGCGAAGAACGGCGGGTAATGCCTCCACAGTCGCAGCCAGCCATTGTTCAGGGACAGGCAGAGGTAAAGGCGATCGCACCAACACCATCGCCAGCGCCCACCACGACGCCCAGTTCTACCAAGTGGATTGACAATTTCATTCGCCAAACTGCACTTATCTGGGGAAACCAAGGCAGCGGAAAAAGTTGGATGGCACGGTACATCGCTAAACGAAAAAAGGATGAGGGTTACAGGGTTGTTGTATTAGACCCAGACAGCAACCGTGCAGAGTGGCAAGGCGTGGAATCATACCACGACTTTGAGGAAATAGCCGACTTCCTGCGCTGGTACGTGGAAGAGTTGAAGGCACGATACAAGGCTTTCAATGCTTCTCACATGAGCGAGGATGCATGGAGGGCTAAACTCTGGGCTGATGGAAAAGCGCTCGCACTCATCTGCGAAGAGGTTACAACCTATGTCGATCTGATTGAGGATAAAGAACTGCTCACCCAATTTTTTCGGCTCGGACTGACCAAGAGCCGCAAGCAGGAGATGCCTTTAACCCTTGTCTCGCACAATAATACTCAGTTGGCGCTGGGGGGAATCAAGGGATTATCCAATCTGATTGAGAAGATGTTACAGCTTGAGTTACAGACTGTCATCGACCCTGAAACACTACAGCCCGTCGCCAGCGGAAAAGGGGCAGTGAAACTGGACGGTTCTAATCAGTGGATGCCAGTCACTCTGCCCAAGTTGGAGCGGAAGATTACAAACTTTGCTGAGTCTCAACCAACGATAGTACAGCAGCCAGTAACCACGCCTATCTGCGAACCGGAAGAGGAAGTGATCGCACAACCTAAATCCACCAGTGACCTAAAGGTATCCGACCTCTTAGCTGACAGCTTGGCAGAACCCTTGAAGACCATCTGGCTAATGGCTAAAGAACGTGCAGGCTGGGTAACTGTCCGGGATATCCAGCGCAAAGACTTTGCGATTCTCAAGGGTAAAGGTAGCGAACAAATTCATCATTATCTAGGGCTACTTGCTGATAGTGGATACGGTGAAATTGATGAGGAAAGCAAGTCTCACTCCTCTGTCAGGTTCAAGGCTCACTAGGCGTCATCAGGGCTGTCAGGTACGACCCGACAAGCCTGACAGCCACCTGACTACCCTACCCGACAAGTTACCTGACAGATTTATAAGGGCAACCCGACAAGCAACCTGACATAATTTTGACCAGAAACGTAGAGCCATTTATTAGGAGAAAAGACGATTAGTGATCGCGAGTAGAGCTTGCAAAAATAAGACCCCCAGTTGTGACACTGGGGGTTTGTCGTTTAAGGGGATATTTCCTTGATAAATTCGTCTAGCAACCGACCAATTTCTTTTCGTTTGTTTGGGGGTTTACGCTTGAGGATGTGATCGCGTACAAGAGCCAGTTCCTCTCTACTCAAGCCGCCTCCTGCTTTCCCGGCTGGTCTTGTTCCTCCTCCTGGTCAACCCAATCAACAGGAACATAGTAATTAGACGACTTTCTATCGGTAACTCCTGGCAAAAATCGCCAGCTAATTCCATCAGGATCTTCTTCCGCGCTCCACTCTTCCAGACTTTGTTTTGCTTTGCCATCTCGGTGCAAACGGATCGCATTGTAAGTGCAGCCAAGACGTTTCGCTAATACAGTTTGCGTCAGTTTCCCCGGCTCTGGGATTTGTTCCTCGTCATTATTCTGCCTAATAGCTTGAGGTTTGGCTGCTAGGCTACGCACTCCCCCAGCGCTGCCCTCAGTTCATCTAATTGGTTCTGGAGGGGTGCGATCGCCTCATTAATCTTTGACTCAACATCTGGTGTGCTACTTAGTGTTACTCGTGGCACTTCCACTCCAAAGTACTCAGCCAGTATCAAATCAAGTGCCTTCGATTCTGATACGTTGTACTCTTCCATGAACTGCTTTAGTTTCTCGTGTGTGGCTGGTTGGATGTACCCAACTACACGGGGATTCTTAGTCGCCATCTGTTATTCCTCTTAAGGTGACACACCAATAGCATACCGTTACACACTCATATAGTGTGCTACCTATAAGTAACGGTATGCTATTTACGGCATACCATCAGAAACTCTCATCAATCAAGGGGTGACACTAGTATGCTACTAGTGTCATACTAGAGACATCAGGGGAAAGGAAAGACACTGAACCTCACAACCAAATAACCCCTCCGATTCGCGGAACTAGCAGGACAGCACTGAGGAGCAAGCACGGGAGTAAAAGAGCAGGCAATGAGGGATGGCTAGAGGCTGCCCTCCTGTTGCCCCGTACACGCCGGATACTTTAGCGAAGCAACCAGAACCGGAAGTGACTGGAACTCCAGTCATCGAAGAGTCACAGCCAGTTGTTGAGGATGTCTGGGGAAGGCGTTGTTGAACGTCAAAAAGTGGTCGGCTTGGGTCCAGTATCCCGGCACTTCAGCCCACAGCTAGCACTGCCAGCCGCCAAGGATGAACCCAAGCCGACCGCCAAGAAATCTCGTAAGACCCCATCCATTCCCAAAGCTCCCAAAGCTCCTGCTAAACCTCGTAAGCGTAAAGCTGCCTAGTCCCTGTGACCTGGAGGATGTCCTTAAAAGCCTCAATCAAAAAGCGATCGCCTGACCTGAGAAATCTGCGATCGCCCTTAACCCCAAATCACAAATGGAGTAACTCTATGAAATGCGAAAACTGCCCGTTCTACAAGCCCTCTACCAACCATCTCAACATTGGTCACTGCCAACATCACCTAGAGGTTGTCAGAGCTTGTGATAACGCTTGTTCTGTAACCCCTAATAACTAAACCCCATGACCCCTATCTGAGGCATCTCGGATAGGGGTTTATTAATACCCATTAATGAAACATAACGAGACTTATGTTTCATAATTTACCCTAGAAACTAAACCAAAAATGAACCTCGCAACAACACAAAAAAGCACAGTTGATGTTACTCCCCAAGATGCCCATGACCGACTAATCGAGATGTGGTTAGATGGGCGATCGCCTCACACTCGCTCAAGTTATCGACGCTATGCTCGTGAGTTTCTGGTTTACCTGAACAAACCATTACACCTAGCGACGCTGGCAGATGTCCAAGGGTGGAGACTAACGTTATCGGGCAAGAGTGACAACAGCATTAAGACCGCGACATCGGCAGTTAAGTCACTATTTACCTTTGGTCATAGAATTGGGGTGCTACAACTTAACGTCACCGCTGCCCTTAAGCAAGTGAAGCCACAAGACACACTCAATGAAAGAATTCTTTCAGAGCTAGAAGTTCAGATCATGATTGCTTTGGAGACTGACCCGCGCAATCGGTTGATTCTGAGACTGCTTTATTCTGGCGGGTTGAGGGTTAGCGAGTTGTCCATATTGAAGTGGAAAGACCTTAAGGAGCGTGGTGAATCTGGACAGGTAACAGTATTCGGCAAGGGTAGAAAGACTCGAACGGTGCTGCTGAAACAGGACATTTGGTTAGAACTGGTGAAGCTCAGGGGCGATCGCTCCAACGATGACCCAGTTTTTCAGAGTCGCAAGGGAGGTCACATCAATAGACACCAGCTTTGGCGTATTGTCTCAGCAGCAGCCAAGAGAGCAGGGATAGAGGGCAAAGTATCACCCCATTGGTTGCGCCATGCCCACGCCTCGCATAGCCTTGACAGAGGAGCGCCGATTCATTTGGTGCAACAGACGCTAGGGCATGAGTCGGTGGCGACTACCAGCCGATATCTTCACGCTAGACCCAATGACAGCAGCAGTTTGTATTTGCCGTAGCTTTAGCTTCAGTTTTATCCACTTCAGAAAAAAATTTGCTGCAAAAAACCACTAAAAACCACAAAACCTCACTAAAACGTCTAAAAAGGTTTTTTAAATCCGATTTTTTTGTCAGAAAAATTAGGGAGGTTTCCAGTTTTTCTGTGGTTTTTTGCCAAGGAGAAAAAAACCTTTTGGCTAAGACCAATTGCTCTAGCCTGCAAGGTTTTAAGCGATCACCTGCCTTGAATTGCTGTCTACCAGGGTTTTCAGGATTGACCCTGAAAAGTCTCTGGATACTTTCTGACTCGTGCGCACCCAACCGAGTCAGAAAATTCAGGAAATTTGCTTTTCTCCGTTTTGCCGAGGTTGTCCAAATGGCGCAATTTGGGACTTCCCAAACCCCCACCATTGGTTAAATTTCATCCTCAACTTCATCATCAGGACTTGGGCGAGACTGAATCAATTCAATCTGATGCTCCAAATACAACTGAGCAAAATCCCATCCGCACTCTCTTTTCACGGAGTACATCTTGTTCTCAAATTTTGTGATAACACCATTCTTCCCCTTCCAGTTGCCCTCCAAAACTTTCACGCGATTTCCTACTTTGAACTGCTGTGGCAGCGGGGCAGCTTCCACCACATTGCCAGTAGCGGCAATGTGGGTAGGCTGGGGTGTTTGTTCATTTGCCTCAGCTTCCGTGGTTTCAGGGGCATTCTGGATGGGGGTGTCAGGGTTATGGGATGGTATGCGAACTACTTCACCCCATCCATCAGCGTCCACATTTGCGTTGTTGTACTTCTCTTGCCACGGATCATCAATCTGACTGGGGGCGATCACTTCCTCAACAACTGCCACACTCTCAACTGCCACAGTGATTGAGTTCTCCCCCCCCCCCCCCCCCTAAAGTGGGGCAGGTGATGACTATCTCTGAATCGCTTACAACATCAGTCTTTGAGTAGTCATCATGGGTATTTTCCACATTCAGGTGATGACTATTTTTTTTGTGGTGATGACTATTTTGATGACTATTTTCAAAACCTTGCTGTGTAATGCTTTCAGCGTAATAGTCATCATCTGAACCTGTAGGTGTGGGGGAGGGGGGGGGAGGAGAATTTTCATGAGTGTGACAGTTGGTTGATGACTGTTCACAAGTGTGACAGTTGGTCAACGAATAAATGTTATAACGCTTGTCCCCCGGCGCTGGTTTACAGGTGATAATGCGCTTACTGACCATCCGGTTAAGACAGTTGTATATGCTGCGTTTTTCGACATCTGCACCGTCTAGCTGTTCAATAATTTCGCTGCCACTCAAGCCCTCCGCATGAGCGGGTATGCCCAATAACCTTAAGATTCGCGATTGCAGGGTATCTCGTTCTGCCTGAGCTTCTTCAGACTCTCCGAGTTCTCCAAGGTTGCGCCAGCCGCTATTTTCTGGGTTTAACTCGATTGCTAGCGTCTGTCCCTCAATGTCACGGGCAAACACTGAGAGCGTTCGCGTCGGGTCTTTGGGGTCAATGATGAGTTTCTTCTTGTTGTTGGGGTCGGGCTTGGGAATTTGGTCAAGCTGCCATGTCCCCCAGACCGCACCCGCGATCGCAGAGCTACCCCGCAGCCGATGAACGCCCATAGCTTCACGGTCTTTATTTGTATGGTGAATCAAAATACCACTAGCACCGTATCGCTCCAAGATTTCTTTGAGGCTGTAGATGGCATCGGCAAACTCGGCACTGTTTTCTGAAATCTCAGAGCCCTTGTTGATACGTCGGAGGGAGTCAATAATTACTAAATTGGGCCGGAAATCTTCAAGCAGGGATTCTAATACCCCCATCTGGGAAATGTCCCAGGTTGGCAGTACCTTGATAGAATCTTTGTCGCAGCGCCGAAAGCCGCGATTAATTAATTTGGTTTTGGTACTGTTGGCGCTTTCGTCAGTCGAGACGAGTAACACCTTCCCCCGTAAAGTCGCTTCACCCAAAAAATAGGATTCACCAGTTGCTACAGCATAGGCAGCATCGATGGCGAGTAGTGTTTTACCAGCTTTGGGGGAACCTGCCAGAACAATGGTTTCCTTTTCTGGCAGCAAGCCAGGGATAACCCAAGATAGCCCCGATGATTCCAGGTCAAATAGTTCATCTAGGTCGAGTGCTTTTGATTCTGGCGTTTGTGTGCGCTGTTTCATGGCAGACATCGCCTTTTCAATCAAGCTGCTGCTCATCTGATACTTGGGAGCCATCAGCGCCTGCTGTCGAATGCGCTCTACTGGGTCATCGATTTGGAGTAATCCAAGTAGCTCCAGTTTGAAGCGATCGCCTTCTAAATCACGTTTCAGTGGCTTGATTATTTTTCTCTCCCAGTCGTAACCACTCATTCCGCAGGCTTCTCTGATTTCCTCAAGCTTGATATTAGCTGTTAGTTCGTCAGACTCAGCCGTGAGTATTTCACGAGCCTTCTCAACTGCCTCTTTTAGCGAAAGCTTTTGGGCAGACTTGGCTCCAGGATAATCGCGATCGCTAAAGCCAATGCCGCTTGGTAAAGTGCTACTAACTTGCTGCCACTGTGCCTTGATAGCATCCTTAGTATGGGCAGGACACTTCGCTTCAAACGTCGCCTTGTCCAGTCGCCTAACTTTCTTCCAACAACTCTCCTCATCTCCTCGGTGCAATGCTGCTGGGTGACAGTTACCAGGGTCAATTGTTTGGAGAATGCGGTCAACTCGATCGCTATCAATCCCAAGTCGAGTTCCCGCGTAGTGGGCTAAATCTTCAGGAGTGCCGATAACAGGAACTCCGTTTTCAATAGTCCAGTTCTGCCAACCATACCACTCTTGTAATGCTGTTGCTAAGGCTTCGGAGCGATCGCCTGTTGGGTAGCTGCCCTGTAAAATCTCGCGGCTAGTATCGGTCCCCAACTGCTCAAGGGGGATGTTACCAGGAACATAAGAGATGACAGGATGTGGAGCCGTTGGGACTTGACGCTGAGTTTTGGTTGAGGTGGGATAAACGCCGATAGACTCCAAACTCATCACCTCCACAGGTATTACACGATTAATTGATTGATAAGGATTTCCTGATGGCCCAACTGTTGGGGCTAGTACGGTAAAGCGTCCTTTTCCTAAAGCTTCACCGATGTGCTTACCACCAGGTTCTAGGGCAAAGTTGGTAAAAGTTGGCTTCTGTTTAGCTCTCACTCCAATTCGCCAGCCGCCAGAATGCGATCGCTCAATAAATGTCTGTTGCAGTTCGGGGCGTTCCAAAATCTTGAGGACAGCGGCATCGCATTCCTCCTGAGTTGGGAACTGTTTAACGTCAAAATCCAGCCAGATTGTATTATTCCAGCCGCCTAACGTACCGACACCATTAAGGGGATTAGCAAACCAGGTCTCAATCTCAGAATCGCTGGGCAGCCGATTCTGGTACGTCTGGTGGTGAACTAACTGAGGGATGCCGTTTTGGTCAAGGTAACTTGGGTTTTTCCCGGTAAACCTCGGTTTACGGTTCCCGTCTTTGTCTAATTCCGGTTGCCCAGTCTTCTTGTTAAGGAGAGGATACTCTTCTGCTGATTGAGCGGGTGCAACGGGTAACGCTGGATATCCGTGAGCCTTGAGCCACTCAATAACTATCTGGCGTTCGGAGATTTGGGGCTTGACTGTCATTAGATCCGCCCTCCCTGATTTTCAATTTTTGCTAATTCAGCCTTGCCAATCCATCGAATGAAGCGATCGCATTCCCCACACCTCAAAGA
>Ga0213874_10000085_pt1 | contig 14558 bp, 10 predicted proteins | sample BarmaccomBMRX_R7_FD_160098 | JGI IMG/M metagenome (GOLD analysis project Ga0213874, IMG submission 160098) | Root-associated microbial communities from Barbacenia macrantha in rupestrian grasslands, the National Park of Serra do Cipo, Brazil - RX_R7 | ecosystem: Host-associated > Plants > Roots...
GGCGCTCGTGCTGGTGTTCCAGAACGGGTGGGGCGAGAAGCTGCTGGGCTTTCACTCCAACGGCACGATCGTGGCCTGGCTGCCGCTGTTCCTGTTCGTGGTGCTGTTCGGCCTGTCGATGGACTATCACGTGTTCATCCTCAGCCGCGTCCGCGAGGCCTACGACAAGGGGATGAGCACCGACCGCGCCGTCGCCCACGCGATCGGGACGACCGCCGGCGTCGTGACCGACGCCGCCGCGGTGATGGTCGCCGTATTCGCCCTGTTCGGCACGCTGTCGAACATCGGCCTGAAGGAAATGGGCGTCGGGCTCGCGGTCGCGGTGCTCCTGGACGCGACGATCGTTCGCGGGATGCTCCTGCCGGCCAGCATGAAGCTGCTCGGCGACTGGAACTGGTGGCTTCCGCGCAAGCTCCACTGGCTCCCGCGCGTCTCCCTCGAGGGCGAGCCCGCCGCGGCCGAGGCGTGAACCCCTCAAGCAACCCCAGGCCCGGTGCCCGCCAGACGGCGGGCACCGGCAGTTAAGGGTGCGACCTAAGGGTGCCTACCCGATGTCAGATCAGCGCTCCGGCGGCAGGCTGTACCCATGCTCAAGACAACCGCTTCCCGCCTCGCCGCCTTCTCAGCTGGACTTGCGCTCGCCGCCGGATCGGCCGCCGCGATCGGTGCCGCCACCGCCACCACCCCGCCGTTCCAGGACTGCCTCAAAGTCGCCGCCGCCAACGCCGGCTTCGGCACCCAGGCGATGGCCGATGCCAGCCATGGCGCGCCGCCAATGATCGAGCCCGTCCCCGGCTCCGACGGGCTGCGGTCACAGCTCGCGGGCCTCCGGCTCGCTCCGCTCTCCCGGACTCTGACCGCCGGCGCGTCCACGACCTGGCGGTTCCGGATCATCGGCTGCGACGGCAACCCCGTCCGCCACTTCGACCGCGACAACACCAAGCTGCTGCACCTGATCGTGGTCCGCACGGACCTCACCGGCTACCAGCACCTACACCCCACGCTGGGCGCCGACGGGACGTTCACGATCGAGCTGCGGACCGCGCTTCCCGGCAGCTACCGGGCGATCGCCGAGTTCGTGATCGACGGGCGCAAGTACGTCCTCGGCACCAACCTGACCACACCGGGGACGGTCCGCAACATCCCGCTCCCCGCACCCGCGCTGGAGAAATCGGTCGACGGGTACGACGTCGAGCTGCAGCGCCCCGCGCAGATGACGGCCGGGCAGGAGTCGCAACTGACCTCCCGCATCACCCGCCACGGCCAGCCGATCAACGACCTCGAGGCCTACCTGGGCTCATACGGGCACCTGGTCGCTCTGCACGCCCCAGAAGCCGCCTACTCGCACGTTCACCCCATCAGCGCGGACCCCGGGAGTGGCGCCATCACGTTCAACACCGAGCTGAGCGAGCGCGGCACCTACCGCCTCTTCCTCCAGTTCCAGACCCACGGCCGGGTGCACACCGTCGCCTTCACCCAAGCCATCTCCTGACCAACCCCACAAGAAAGGACCACTCCATGCAGACCACCTACTCCGTCCCCGGTATCTCCTGCGGCCATTGCCGCACGGCGATCACCGGCGAGGTCACCAAGATCGCCGGCGTCAGCGCCGTCGACGTCGACCTCAACACCAAGACCGTGACCGTCACCGGCGCCGGGTTCAACGACGCCGCCGTCCGCGACGCGATCGACGAAGCCGGCTACGACATCGCCTAGGCACAATGAGCGCCACCACCCTCACAGAACGACTCGAGCTCCCGATCACCGGCATGACCTGCGCCTCGTGCGCGAACCGGATCGAGCGCAAGCTCAACAAGCTCGACGGCGTCACCGCCACAGTCAACTACGCCACCGAAACCGCCTACCTCGAATACGCAGACCGGATCGAAGTCGAGCAGCTGATCGCGGCCATCGAGGCCGCCGGCTACCAGGCAGCATTGCCAAGCGCCGAAACGGAGAGCGACCAGCCAGCCGAACAAGACCCGACCGTCCGTCTTCGCAACCGGCTGATCATCAGCGCGCTCCTGTCGGTGCCGGTGCTGCTGATCTCGATGATCTCCTCGCTGCAGTTCGACAACTGGCAGTGGCTCTCGCTGCAGCTCGCAACGCCGGTCGTTCTGTGGGGAGCGTGGCCGTTTCACCGCGCCGCCTGGGCCAACCTCAAGCACCCCACCGCAACGATGGACACGCTGATCAGCGTCGGCACCCTATCGGCCTGGCTCTGGTCGCTATACGCACTGTTCCTCGGTAACGCCGGGGACAACGGCATGCGGATGGTGTTCAACCTGATCCCATCCTCCGGGAGCGGCGCGAACGAGATCTACCTCGAGACCGCCGCGATCGTGACCACGTTCATCCTCGCCGGCCGCTACTTCGAGGCCCGCGCCAAGCGGCGAGCAGGCGCCGCGCTGAAGGCGCTGCTCCAACTCGGCGCCAAGGACGTCGCAATCCTCGAGCCTGACGGCAGCGAGCGTCGGGTCCCGATCGAGCAGCTCCAGGTCGGCCAGCGGTTCATCGTCCGCCCCGGCGAGAAGGTCGCCACAGACGGCACCGTCGAGGACGGGCACTCCGCGATCGACATGAGCATGCTGACCGGCGAATCCCTCCCGGTCGAAGTCGCACCCGGCTCCGAGATCGCCGGCGCCACGATCAACGCCGGCGGACGGCTGATCGTCCGGGCCACCAAGATCGGCAGCGACACCGCGCTCGCCCAGATCGCCCGACTCGTCACCGAGGCGCAGACCGGCAAGGCGCCGGTGCAACGCCTCGCCGACAGGATCTCTGGCATCTTCGTGCCGACCGTCTTCGCGATCGCCGTTGGGACCCTCGGCTTCTGGCTCGGCGCCGGGCAGAGCACCACGTTCGCCTTCACCTCCGCGGTCGCGGTTCTCATCATCGCGTGCCCGTGCGCGCTCGGGCTAGCGACCCCGACCGCGCTGATGGTCGGCACGGGTCGCGGTGCGCAGCTCGGGCTGCTCATCAAGGGCCCCGAGATCCTCGAATCGACCCGCCGGATCGACACGATCGTGCTCGACAAGACCGGCACCGTCACCACCGGACAGATGACCCTCATCGACATCATCACCGCCGACGGCGTCGACCGTGAGCAGGCGCTCCGACTCGTCGGCGCGCTCGAGGACGCCTCCGAGCACCCGATCGCCCGCGCCATCGCCACAGCGGCTCAGGCCGAATCGCCGCTCGGGGGCGTCGAACGGTTCGCGAATCGCGAAGGGCTCGGCGTCGAGGGCATCGTCGACGGGCACGCCATCGTCGCCGGGCGACCCGCCCTGCTCGCGGACTGGACGATGCATCTCCCGGCCGAGCTCGATGCCGCACGGCAGGCGGCAGAAGCACGCGGCCAGACCGCGATCGTCGCCGGCTGGGACGGGCACGCCACCGCGGTGTTCATCGTCGCCGACGCGATCAAGCCCACCTCCGCCAAAGCGATCACCCGGTTGAAGGCACTCGGGCTCCGCACCGTCCTGCTCACCGGAGACAACGTGACCACCGCGCGGACCGTCGCCGCCGAGGTGGGGATCGACGAGATCATCGCCGAAGTCATGCCCGCCGACAAGGCCGAGGTCATCGCCCGTCTACAGGCGGAAGGCCGAGTCGTGGCGATGGCCGGAGACGGTGTCAACGACGCACCCGCGCTCGCACGGGCCGACCTCGGCCTCTCGATCGGCACCGGCACCGACGTCGCAATCGAGGCCTCAGACCTCACACTCGTCAGCGGCAACCTAGGCGCCGCGGCAGATGCCATCCGCCTCAGCCGCGCCACGCTGCGGACAATTAAGCAAAACCTCGGCTGGGCGTTCGGCTACAACCTCGCCGCACTGCCGCTGGCCGCCGTCGGACTGCTCAATCCCGTCATCGCCTCAGCGGCGATGGCCTTCTCGAGCATCTCGGTCGTCACCAACGCCCTGCGCCTGCGTCGCTTCAGCGCCGCTCGCTCCGAGGCCACCCGCCAGCAGCTAAGTGCTCACGTGCTCGCGCCGGCGCTCATGTCGCCCGGGGCCACGGCGAGGGCGTGAAGTCAGCGGCGCCGACCCGGCGAGTTCCTGCGTGGCGAAGCAGTCGCGACGGAAGCCGTCCGCCAGTGCGGTCGCCGAACCCTTGACGGTAACCCGTCGCGACACGAAAGCAGAAGCGGCTCGGGTCGACGGATCCTCCCCCTGTTCGCCAACTGCGCGCCCAAACGCTTGCACGCTCGCAGCTAGCGGGCCAGGCATCGAGAAGTGTCGACGAACTCCGTCTGGCTCCCGCATTCACGCACCAGCAGGCGCCTTGGCGTCGGCAAGCGTCCGCGGCGAGACTTCTCCTCCGGGCCGGCGGTAGGCCGGAGCGGAATTTCATGTAGGAGTGCTCCCAGGGCGACGATCCAGAAGCCAGCTCGCGGCGCTGCGGACTTCCGCTTCCTCCGCTCGTTAGCCGCGAAGTTGCTAGCACTCGGACCGATCCGTGCTCGAATGCGGCGCAACGTACGGTGTTCCCCGACGCCAGGGATTGCCACCGCACCGACCCAGCTGAATTCGCCCTTGAACCACTGGATCGTCGTGGGCTGACCCGTGAAGGTATCGGTGCTAACGATCCCGTAGTGCTCGGAGATCGCGGCTGATATGAGTGCGGACGTGCCGGTTCCCGAGACAACGATGCCGGCGTGATCGATGGCGCCCGATGCTGAGCCAAGGAAGACGAGGTCGCCGGGCTGCAGCGCTGAAAGCGAGATGTAGGACCCGCCGTAGCTTCCTCCTCGGGTCGACCGGGCGGCCGCCGGCGGTCACGAAGCCCGCATGTCGTGTCCGAGCGCGCGGGAGATTTCTGCGGCGCCCTCGAGCAACAGCTCGATGGCGCGTGAGCCGTCGCCGAGGATTGGCTCGCGCATGCCGCCCACCGAAAGCGATGCGCGGATGGCTCCGTCGTGGTCGAAGATCGGCGCTCCGACCGACGCGACCCCGGGGGTGACATCTTCGTCGGATATGGCATAGCTGCGCTCGCGAGTCGCCTCGAGCTCCGCGATGAGCTGCTCGCGTGTGATGATGGATTTGGAGGTGTAGGCCTCAAGCGGCACGTGGTCGAGGTAGTCGTCCCATTCGCTCGGAGCCATGAACGCGAGCATCGCGCGCGGTGCGGAGCCGGCGTGAAGCGGAAGTGAGCCGCCGAGGCCGAGGGCGAGCAGGTTCACGCGCGTGCCGTCGATGCGCTCGATGCAGACGGCTTCGTACCCGCGGCGGATGAGGAGGAAGGTGGTCTCGCCGATTTCGTCGTGGATGCGCTGCATGACGGGCAGCGCCGCCTGCCGTTCGTCAAAGCGGGAGACCACGGCGCGGCCGAGCCGGAACAGCTTGACGCCGAGCACGTAGGTTCCTCGGCGGGGTCCGGGCTCAACCAGCTCCAGTTCCTGGAGGCTGGCCAGCAGCCGGTAGACGGTGCTGCGCGGCTCGCCGGCCAGCTCCGCCAGCCGGGCCGGTGTGACCTCTCCTTGTTCGGCGATGTGGTCGAGCAGGCAGACGGCCTTGGAGAGCACGGCCACCGGCGCGTTTCCGTTGGAGCGGCCGCTTTCCGTTTTGCGCGGCTTTGTATGTTCGATCGGCATGAATCCCAGCTTACAGGACAGGCTGCCCACACCCTGAGAATTTGCCTTGACAGGTCCTCCGCCGGGGCGTACCGTATCTTGGACAAGCTGTCCACATTGTGAGAAGTGGAGGAAGAGATGCACGGAATAACCAGGCGCCTTACCGGGCAAGTCCGGAGGCGTGAGCCCGCCGCAACCGCGTCGGTCACCCACGAGGGAGGAGCAAACCCATGAGCGTCATGACAAGCTCCGGCGCGTCGGAAGCCTCCGCCGGCAGCGTGCCGCGCGCGGCCACGCATGCCCACCGGCGCTTTCTGAAGAAGATCACGATCGTTTCGACGCTCGGCGGCCTGCTGTTCGGCTACGACACGGGCGTCATCTCAGGCGCCTTGCTGTACATGAAGCATGACCTGCACCTGACCTCGTTCTGGCAGGGATTCGTCGTGAGCGCGCTGCTGTTCGCCGCGGCGCTGGGGGCGCTCTTCGGTGGCCGCATAGCCGACCGCCTCGGCCGCAAGCGCACCCTGATGCTGTGCGCGGTGTTCTTCCTGTGCGGGGCGCTCGGTAGCGCGAGCGCGCCGACCCTGCTGGCGATGATTTGCGCACGCGTCGTTCTCGGCCTGGCCGTGGGCGCAGCGTCGGCCACTGTCCCGCTGTTTCTGGCCGAGATCGCGCCCGCCGCTCGCCGGGGACGAATCGTCACGATCAACGAGCTGATGATCGTCTCGGGCCAGTTGACGGCGTTCATCGTCAACGCGGGCCTGAACCACTGGTACGACGGCCCCTCGGTGTGGCGCTGGATGCTCGCCGTCGCCGCCGTGCCCGCGGTATTGCTGTTCGTCGGAATGATGTTCCTGCCTGACTCGCCGCGCTGGTATGCCCTCAAGGGTCGCGTGGACGAGACGTGGCGCGTCCTCGAGCTGACCCGGCCGGTGGATGAGGTCGAGTCGGAGTACGCGGCGGTGATCGAACACGCCAGGCGCGACAACGCGGAGGACAGGGGTGCCGCGTTGCGCGACCTGCGGGCGTTCGTGTGGATGCGCCGGGTCGTGTTCGTCGGCATCGGATTGGCGGTCGTGCAGCAGGCGACCGGGATCAACACGGCGATCTATTACGCGCCGACCATCCTCAAGTCGACCGGTCTTGGTACGAGCGCCTCGCTCGTGGCGACGATCGCCGTGGGGGTCATCTCGGTCACGATGACGCTGGTCGGGATCTGGCTGCTCGGCTTCATGAGCCGCCGCCCGCTCCTGATCACCGGCTCCAGCGGGGTTGCGGCCTCGCAGGCCGCGCTGGCGCTGTGCTTCGCGCTGCCGGAGTCGACGCTGCGCAGCTATCTGGTGCTGGCGTTCATGGTGAGCTTCGTCGGCTTCGTGCAGTGCTTCATCGGGATCGGCGTGTGGCTGCTCTTGTCGGAGATCTTCCCGATGAAGATCCGCGGGTTCGCGATCGGCATCGCGGTGTTCGTGCTGTGGATCGTCAACGCGACCATCTCGCTGGTGTTCCCGCAGCTCGTCGGCTCGCTCGGGGCGACCGGAACGTTCGGGATCTTCGTGGCGATCAACCTGCTGTCGATCGCGTTCGTCGCCCTGTACGTGCCCGAGACACGAGGCCGGAGCTTGGAAGAGCTCGAAGACGCCTTCCGGGCCAAGGGGATCAAGAGCGTGCGCTCGGTCCCCGTGATCGCGCCAGGCCTGCAGGTCTCCTGACCTGAGAGCCAGCGACGGAGGTCCTCAGTCGCGACGTAGGTCGTGATCGAGGACCTCCGCCCGGCCACCCTTCCAGAGAAAGCTGACGAGATTCCGCTAATGAAGATCACCCTTGACCCATACATGCTCCGCCACGTGCCGCTCCTGGAGCTGCCGCGGACGGTCGCGGAGCTCGGCTATCGCTACATCGAGCTGTCGCCGCGCTCGGACTTCATTCCCTTCTTCGTCCACCCGCGCGCCGATCGCCAGACGATCGCCGATTTCCGGAAGGCCCTGAAGGCCGCCGACGTCGAGATCGCCGCCGTGCTGCCGCTGTACCGCTGGGCAGGCCCGGACGAGGACGAGCGTCAGGCCGCCGTGCGCTACTGGAAGCGCGCCATCGAGATCACCGTCGAGCTCGACGTGCAGGTGATGAACAGCGAGTTCAACGGCCGTCCGGAGAAACAGCCCGAGAGCGAGGCGCAGTTCTGGCGCTCGCTCGAGGAGCTGCTGCCGGTATTCGAGCGGGAGGGCATCCAGCTGCGGCTCGAGCCGCATCCCGACGACTTCATCGAGGATGGCCGCGAGGCCGTGGAGATGATCCGCGGCATCAACTCGTCCAACGTGTCCTTCCTGTACTGCGCGCCGCACACGTTCCACATGGGCGGCGACATGGCGGGGATCATGGAGTACGCCGGCGACCTGCTGACCCACGTGCACGTCGCGGACAGTTTCGATCATCGCGCGTCGTCCGGACTGCGCTACATCGTGAACCCGCCGGGGTCGACCTGCCGGATCCACCAGCACCTCGACATCGGTCAGGGTGAGGTCGATTGGCCGCTCTTCTTCGGGACGCTCGAGCGGCTGGGCTTCGACGGGATCATGACCGCGTGCGTCTTCGCCTGGGAGGAGCGCGCGCACGAGTCCTCACGGTTCATGCGCAAGGAGATGGAGCGCTACACGCGGACCTGGAGGCACCTGGAGAGGCAGCGTGCCCGCGCGGCCTGACAGCCTCATGACCGAACCCTCGGTTCGAGGCGAGGCATCGTTCGTCCGCGGCCGCGCGCGGAGCCGCAGCGTCGGTCCGGCGCTCACGCTGCTCGCGATGGCGCTCGTCGTCTTCAGCCCGCGCACGCCGGTGACCTCGCTGCCACCGTTGCTTGACCGGGTTCACCGCTCGCTCGGTCTCTCGGGTCCGTCGCTCGGCCTGCTGACCGCGCTTCCGGTGCTATGCATGGCGGTGTTCGCGCCCGCGGCTCATAGTCTCATCCACCGGCGTGGGGCGGAGCTCGCGACGCTGTGGGCGATCGGCCTCGTGGCGCTCGGGGCCGCGCTGCGCGCGGGAGGCGGCGCGGCGGTCATGCTGTGCGGCGGCACGCTGATCGCCGGAGCGGGGATCGCGATCTGCGGTGTGACAATCACTAGCCTCATCAAGCAGCGCTTTCCGGACCGGCCGGGCGCGGCCACCGCGGCCTACAGCGTGCCGATGATGCTCGGAGCGACGGCGGCGCCCGCGCTGGCGGTTCCGCTGGCGCGTTCGCTCGGGTCCTGGCAGGCCTCGCTGGCGAGCTGGACGGTCCCCGCCCTGGCCGGCGCTTGTTGTGTGGGCTCCGATCGCCCGGACTGCGGCGCGGACACCCTGGGCCACGACGGTCGCGCCCCCGCCCCCGGCCCGGCTGCCGTGGCGCTCGGGCAGCACGTGGCTGCTCGCCGGGTTCCTCGGCGTCCAGTCGGCGCTGGCCTATGGATACCTGGCCTGGTTGGCGCCGGACATGCAGAGTCGGGGGTGGCCGGCGGGACGCACCGGAGCGCTGCTGTCGCTGCTGCAGTTCGCGGAGTGGGCGCTCGTGCTTCCGACACTGGCCGATCTGTCGCGAAAGCGCGATCGCCGGCCGGCGCTGGTCGGCTCGGTAGCCTGCACCGTCCTCGCTGCCACGGTGCTGTTCGCGGCGCCGACCGCTGCGCCGTGGGCCGTGACGACCGTGCTCGGCCTGGGGCTGGGCGGCGGGTTCTCGCTCGCTCTGGTGCTGCTCGCCGACTTGGCCCGCGATGCGCAGGCGTCGAGCCGGCTCGCGGCGATGACGTTCCTGATCTGTTACTCGGTCGCGGCGGCCGCGCCTGTCCTGATCGGCGCGCTGCCCGACGCAACCCATGGCTATGCGCCGGCGTTCGGGGTACTTGTGATCGTCGCCTGCGTGGAGCTGGCGATGGCGACGCGACTGCGTCCTTCACTCCGGGAGACGGTGCGATGTGCAGCTTTGACGTGATCACGATGGGGCGCGTCGGCGTCGACGTCTATCCGCTTCAGATGGGGCTTTCGCTGCGCGAGGTGAGCTCGTTCGGCAAGTACCTCGGCGGGAGCCCGACCAACGTGGCGGTGGCCGCTGCCCGCTACGGCCGCCGCAGCGCGGTCATCACGCGAACGGGGGACGACCCGTTCGGTCTGTTCGTGCACGATGCTCTGCGGGGCTTCGGCGTCGACGACCGTTGGGTGGCGCCCGTGCCCGAGCTCCCCACGCCGGTGACGTTCTGCGAGATCTTCCCGCCGGACAACTTCCCGCTCTACTTCTATCGCTTCCCGAAGGCCCCGGATCTCGAGATCGCGCCCGACGAGCTCGATCTCGACGCGATCCGCGCGGCGAGCGTGTTCTGGGTGACTGTCACGGGCCTCTCGCAGGAGCCGAGCCGCACCGCGGCGCTGACCGCGCTCGAGGCTCGGAGGCGCCGGGGGATCACGATCCTCGACCTCGACTACCGCCCGATGTTCTGGACCTCGCGCGAGGAGGCTCGCCGGCAGGTGCAGGCGGCGCTGGCGCACGTCACGGTCGCGGTCGGCAACATGGACGAGTGCGAGACGGCGGTGGGCGAGCGCGAGCCGGCGCGGGCCGCCGCAGCGCTCCGCGAGCACGGGGCGGAGCTCGCGGTCGTCAAGCAGGGGCCGCGGGGCGTGCTCGCGGTCAGTGGCGAAGAGTCGGTCGAGGTGCCTCCGGTCCCGGTAGATGTCGTCAACGGCCTCGGCGCAGGCGACGCGTTCGGTGGTGCGCTGTGCCACGCCCTGCTCGCGGGATGGAGGCTCGAGCGCGCGATGCGCTTCTGCAATGCCGCGGGCGCGCTCGTCGCCTCGCGGCTGGCATGCGCCGACGCGATGCCCGAACAGCACGAGGTGGAGGCACTGCTCGAACAGGAGGAGCTCGTAGATGCCTAGTACGGAGCACATTCACAAGGCGACCGCGTCAGACGCGCCGTTCGAGCTTGTGATCACGCCTGAGCAGGCCGGCTGGGGCTTCAGCGGGCTGCGCATCCTGGAGCTGGCGGCCGGCGCGACGCAGGCGCTCGAGACGGGTGATGACGAGGTGATCGTGCTTCCGCTGCGCGGGGGCTGCACCGTCACGTGCGATGGGCAGACCTTCGCGCTGGCGGGCCGCGAGAGCGTGTTCACCGGCGTCAGCGACTTCGTCTACGTCCCGCGCGACGCGCAGGTCGAGGTGGCGAGCGACACCGGCGGTCGCTTGGCGCTGCCTGCAGCGCGCGCGGGGGACCGCCTTCAGGCGCGCTACGTGCCCGCGGAGGAGGTACCGGTCGAGCTCCGGGGCGCCGGCCAGGCCAGCCGCCAGGTCAACAACTTCTGCTCGCCCGAGGCGTTCGCCGCCGACCGCCTGATCGCGGTCGAGGTGCTCACTCCGGCGGGTAACTGGTCTTCCTACCCGCCGCACAAGCACGACGAGGAGATCCCCGCCGTGGAGACCGCGCTCGAGGAGATCTACTACTTCGAGGTCGCACGCGGCGGCTTCGGCTACCAGCGCTGCTACGGCTCCGGACCCGAGCGAGAGATCGACGTGCTCGCGGAGGTGCGCAGCGGCGACGCCGTGCTGCTGCCACACGGCTACCACGGTCCATCGATGGCGGCGCCGGGCTATGACCTCTACTACCTGAACGTGATGGCCGGTCCGGGCGAGCGCGCCTGGCGGTTCCGCGATGACCCCGCGCACGCCTGGATCCGCGACACCTGGATCGGGCAATCGATCGACCCGCGGCTCCCAATGACGGGGGGAGGAAAATGAGACTCACGGTTGCTCAGGCGCTCGTGCGCTTTCTGGCAAACCAGTACAGCGAGCGTGATGGGATACAACAGCGGCTGGTCGCGGGCTGCTTCGGCATCTTCGGCCACGGCAGCGTCGCCGGCTTCGGTCAGGCCCTGCTCGAGGCGGAGCTCGAGGATGCGCAGCGGCTTCCCTACGTGCTCGGGCGTAACGAGCAGGGGATGGTGCACGCGGCCGCGGCGTTTGCCCGCCAGCGCAACCGCCTGTCGACGTACGCGTGCTCGACCTCGGTTGGCCCGGGCGCCACGAATATGGTCACCGGCGCCGCGCTGGCCACGATCAACCGGCTGCCCGTTCTGCTGCTGCCGGCGGACATCTTCGCGACCCGCGCACCAAGCCCGGTGCTCCAGGAGCTCGAGGATTCAACGTCCTACGACATTTCGGTCAACGACTGCTTTCGACCGGTGAGCCGCTTCTTCGACCGGATCAACCGGCCCGAGCAGCTGCTCTCGAGCGCCCTCGCGGCCATGCGGGTCCTCACCGACCCGGCCCAAGCGGGTGCGGTGACGCTGGCGCTGCCGCAGGACGTCCAGGCCGAGGCATGGGACTGGCCCGAGGAGTTCTTCGCCAAGCGCGTGTGGCGGGTGCGCCGGCCCGTTCCTGAATCCGAGGCCCTCGAGGAGGCCGCCGCGCTCTTGCGCTCAGCCCGCCGCCCGTTGATCGTCTCCGGCGGGGGCACGATCTACTCGGAGGCATGCGAGGCGCTGCGCGAGCTGGTCGACGCCACCGGGATCCCGGTCGCCGAGACCCAGGCCGGCAAGGGATCTTTGCGCTACGACCATCCCGGCTCGCTCGGGGCGATCGGCTCGACCGGAACCACCGCCGCCAACGCCCTGGCCCGCGAGGCCGACGTCGTGCTGGGCGTCGGCACGCGCTGGAGCGACTTCACCACCGCCTCGCGCACGATCTTCGCCAACCCAGAGGTGAGCTTCATCAACCTCAACGTCGCGCCGGTGGACGCGTTCAAGCAGTCGGGGCTGCCGCTGCTCGCCGACGCGCGCACCGGGCTCGAAGCGTTGGGCGGCGCGCTCGCGGGGTGGGCCGTGGAGCCCGAGCACACGGAGCGCGCGCAGCGCCTGGCCCACGAGTGGGACCGGACCGTGGAGGTCGCGTACACGCTGGGTCATGGCCCGCTCCCGGCCCAGAGCGAGGTGATCGGGATCGTGAACCGGATCAGTGAGCCCCGCGATGTCGTGGTGTGTGCCGCCGGGAGCATGCCGGGCGACCTGCACAAGCTGTGGCGCACGCGCGACCACAAGGGCTACCACGTCGAGTACGGCTACTCGTGCATGGGCTACGAGATCGCCGGCGGTCTCGGCGTGAAGCTCGCGGACCCCGAGCGCGAGGTGTTCGTGATGGTCGGCGACGGCTCCTACCTGATGATGGCCCAGGAGATCGTCACCTCGGTCCAGGAGGGGATCAAGCTCAACATCGTGCTGGTCCAGAACCACGGCTTCGCGTCGATCGGCGAGCTGTCCGAGACCCTGGGCTCCCAGCGCTTCGGGACCAGCTACCGGTATCGCGAACCGATCAGCGGCCGCCTCGACGGTGACGTACTGCCGGTGGACCTCGCCGCGACCGCGGCGGGAATGGGCGCCAAGGTCCTCGACGCGAAGACGATCGACGAGTTCGAGGTCGCGCTGCGCGAGGCGCGCGCCGGCGACGTGACCACCGTGGTGCAGGTGCATACCGACCCGCTGATCCCGGCGCCAAGCTCTGGGGCGTGGTGGGACGTGCCAGTCGCGGCCGTGTCGGAGCTCGAGAGCACCCAGCGCGCCCGCACCGTCTACGACCGGCACAAGCGAGACCAGAAGACCTACTTACGAAGCACACAACAGAAGGTGACACTGCAATGAGCACGACCACGACGAGGATCATCCAGCACCGGATCGCGGGACACGAGAGCCCCGGTTCCTCAAGGCGGACCGTCCCGGTCTACGACCCCGCGACGGGCGACCAGCAGGCCGAGGTCCTGCTGGCCGACGCCAACGATGTCGATCGCGCGGTGAGGGCCGCCCGCAGCGCCTTCGAGCGCTGGCAGGATGTCTCACTCACCCGCCGGGCTCGGGTTATGTTCAAGTTCCGTGACCTGATCGACCGCCATGCCGATGAGCTGTCGCGCATCATCTCGAGCGAACACGGCAAGGTCCTGTCCGATGCGCGCGGCGAGGTGATCCGCGGCCAGGAGGTTGTCGAGTACGCCTGCGGTCTGCCCCAGCTGCTCAAAGGCGAGTACTCGGACCAGATCTCGACCGACATCGACGCCTACTCGTTCCGGCAGCCGCTCGGCGTCTGCGCGGGGATCACGCCGTTCAACTTCCCGATCATGGTGCCGATGTGGATGCACCCGATGGCGATCGCCGCGGGCAACACGTTCGTGCTGAAGCCCTCCGAGCGTGACCCGTCGGTATCGAACTTCGTCGCCGAGCTGTACGCCGAGGCCGGCCTGCCCGACGGCGTGTTCAACGTCGTGCACGGCGACAAGGTCGCGGTCGACGCGCTGCTCGATCACCCGGACGTCGATGCCGTGTCGTTCGTCGGCTCCACGCCCATCGCCACGTACGTGTATGAGCGGGCAACGTCCGCGGGCAAGCGCGTGCAGGCACTCGGCGGAGCCAAGAACCACGCGGTGGTGATGCCCGACGCCGACCTCGACTTCGCCGCCAACCACCTGACCGCCGCCGGCTACGGCTCTGCCGGCCAGCGCTGCATGGCGATCTCGGTCGCCGTGGCGGTCGGCGAGGTCGCGGAACCGCTGGTCGAGCGGCTGCGCCAGAAGGCGCTCGAGGTCAAGGTTGGGCCGGGGCTCGACCCGGATTCGGAGATGGGCCCGCTGATCACGCCGCAGGCGCGCGACCGGATCCGCGGCTACATCGAGCAAGGGGTCGACGACGGCGCCACCGCGGTCGTCGACGGGCGCGAGCTGAGCCTCGACGGCGACGGCTTCTGGGTCGGGCCGACGCTGTTCGACGGTGTCAGCACGGAGATGTCGATCTACACCGATGAGATCTTCGGACCGGTGCTCGTCGTCGTCCGCGTGCCTACGCTCAAGCAGGCCATCGAGCTCATCAACTCGAACGCGTACGCCAACGGGACGGCCATCTTCACCGGCAGCGGCCAAGCCGCGCGCACCTTCCAGCGGAAGGTGCAGGTCGGGATGATCGGCGTCAACATCCCGATCCCGGTGCCGATGGC
>Ga0213874_10000086_pt1 | contig 14541 bp, 13 predicted proteins | sample BarmaccomBMRX_R7_FD_160098 | JGI IMG/M metagenome (GOLD analysis project Ga0213874, IMG submission 160098) | Root-associated microbial communities from Barbacenia macrantha in rupestrian grasslands, the National Park of Serra do Cipo, Brazil - RX_R7 | ecosystem: Host-associated > Plants > Roots...
CGGCTGACCGCGCAACGGGCCGGCCCTCCTCGGGCCGGCCCGCGCTCCGGCGGCACCAGCCTCCGCGGCCACCGCCCGGTGACAAAGTCATCGCTGGAGAGACGACGATGTCGGCCGGGAACGGCCGACGGAGCGCGTCGATGGGCTCGTACGGACCGTGCCACGACGCGCTGCCCCGCCGTAGTCGCAGCTGCCCCAGCGCCGCGTCGAGCTCAGCGACAGCGCGACTGGCGGTTCGCCTGACGACCTTTGGGCGCCTGCAAGACGGCTCCCGCGCCGCAAGCATCCGCACCTTATCGAAGGCGACCTCGTCGGCCACGCTGAAAGAACGACACCGAGCAAGGGTTTGCTTTGATCGATCGCGCGACCGCTTTCATCGCTCGCCGGTCGCGGAGCCCACGAGCGCAACGGCGACATACCGATTGGGCCCGCCACGGGACGGACTCATGTCCAATCGAAGCGTCGCTGGCGTTACGATCGCAACGTGCCCGACGACGCGCCACACGTCCTGGTGGTTGCCCATCGTACGGCGGCGACGCCGGGGCTCATGAAAGCGGTGCGCCGCAGGGCACAGGTCGGGCCGTGCACGGTCACGCTGCTGGTCCCGAAGCCGTACTGGGACCCGGACACGGAGGAGGCCGAGCTGGTCGTTGAGTTGGCTGTGCCCCTCCTCGAGCAGGCGGCCGGTCGCCGCGTCGAAGCGGTGATCGGCGACTCCGATCCGGTCGAGGCGGTACGCCAGCTCGTGTCAGCGACCGCCGTAGACGAGGTAATCGTCTCGACGCTACCTGAGCGCGTCTCGCGTTGGCTTCGCCGAGACGTTCCCTCCCGCCTGCGGGCGCTCGGTCTGCCTGTGACGGTCGTGACCGCCGAACAGTCCTCTCGCAGCCTCCTCGCCAACGCAGAGCGCTGACGCGTCAACCTCGATGCTGGGCGACGCGCACGAGCGGCAGGCGCTGTCGTCGTCGCACAACATCACCGGCCGGCGCCTCCTCGAGATTGGCCAACACGCCTGGATCGGCAGCGGCAGCCGCGGACCTGCACCTCTCTAGGATTACACGGTCGGGCCTCTACAGGAGTTGTGCCCACCGACGCAGCGTCCACGCCGCCAAAGCGAGTCACGCCGCCGGCGATATTTGGGGACGCCCCGAGTTCAGTCTGCCCCACGAAATGGCCGCAATCCGGCGCGATAATCCGAATACCGCTATTCGGCACCCGCTGGAAGGTGGGTACTTGCAGCGAATCTCCTCGGAGTATTTCCACAACAGACGCCCGTGGTAACAGCAGAACGCGTTACACGTCTATTTCTGAGGCGCGGGCACCCTAAGCAAGTTGCAGGGGATTTAGTAGCGGGGGCGGGATTCGAACCCGCGACCTTCGGGTTATGAGCCCGACGAGCTACCAGACTGCTCCACCCCGCGGCGGATTTCCAATACTAGCGCAGCAGGCAAGCCTCGAGCGCGTGACGCTTGACCGACCGGACGGCGTCGACCCGGCGCCAATGAGGGGATCTGCCACCGGCCGCCGAGACAGGGCCCGCGGCCGCCAAGGCCGCGGATCGCGGCGTCGGAGGCGCTCGCCGGGGCGCGCGGGCGGGACCACGCGCGGGCGGCTGGAGGACGTGATCGCCAGCGCTCCGCGCGAGGCCCGGGACTGCGGTGGCGATCACGTCATTTCGCCGTGGGCAGCGTCGCCGCCGTCGGCGCCAGCAGCTGCTCGCCGAACGTCGCCCCGATGACCCGCCGTCCGGCCGTAGAGGTGTAGGAGGCGGTCGCGGTGAGCGCGGCGGTGGCCGCCGGCGGACCGACCGACGGCGCGAGTGCCAGGACGGCGACCCGGAACGTGCGACCGGGCCGCAGCGCGGCGCGGTAGTTGCGGCTCGTGCGCCCGTGCCACCCCTTCGGCGCGCGAAAGCCGAGCGTGAGCCGGTTGATAGTCGATGTGCCCTGGTTGGTGAACGACACGATGACCGTGATCAGCTCGCCGAAGTGAATCTGGCCGGGGTGGGGACTCAACGACAGGACGGAGTGGGGCGCGAGCGTCTCGGTGTCGCGACTGGGGAGCGGCGTGATCCTGAACATGGCCACACCGTGCGCCGGCACAAAGGCGGCGATCCCACCGCCGCTCTCGCTCGACTGTCGGTTCCACAGGTTGGTCAGGCGATACCTGGGAGCGCCTGGCAGTCCGACCGCTCGCGCGCTGGTGGCGATCCTCGTCGCAGCGCCGGTGGAGTTGAACAGCACGACGGCGTGATCCCCGCCTCTGAGTTGCTTCGAGAGCGCCCACAGCCCGCCGGCGCCCCGGACGGGGACGCCGGGCTTGCCGAGCGGGTCCTGATCGACCGCGATCACGTTGCGGTTCTCATAAATGGCCAGATCGGCCGCCGAGAGCGTGGCGAGGTTGGTGCTGGCGATCAGCGGCGCCGCCATCTCAGCCCACAGGCTGAACTCGGTCTGGTACTCGAGCGTCGTGCTGCCGCCGTTGCCGATCTGGAGCATGTCAGGATCGTTCCACGCTCCCGGGCGGGCGCTGCGGAACAATCCGACCGTGCCCTCGAAGTTGGCCAGCATCGACCCGAAGTTGTCCGCGATGTCGGGTGTCGTTCGCCACAGGTTGGCCACCGCAGCGCCCCACGCCCACGGGTCGTCGCCGGGGTCGGGATTGCAAATGGAGAAGACGATCGGGCGCCCGGTCGCCTTCAGCGCAGCGCTCATCCGGGCGTACAGCGTCTGCTGGACCTGCTCGGGGGACTCGCCGGGGAACTCGCCATAGGGGATGTTGCAGCGGTCGTACTTCACGTAGTCGACGCCCCACGAAGCGAACGTGGCGGCTTCCCGCGTCTCGTGGCCGTAGCTGCCCGGCAGGCCGGCGCAGGTGGCGGTGCCGGCGTCCTCGTAGATCCCAAGCCTGAGCCCCAGGCTGTGGAGGTAATCCGCCACCGGCTTGATGCCGCTCGGGAACCTCGTTGGGTCGGCGACCAGATTGCCGGCGCTGTCGCGGCTCGGGGTCATCCAGCAGTCGTCGATGTTGACGTACCGGTAGCCGGCGGTCCTCAGGCCGTCGCTCGCCATCGTCTGTGCCGTCTGCTCGACGAGCTGGGCGCTCACGCCGCAGAAGGCCGAGTACCAGTCGTTCCAGCCCATCGGCGGCGTCAGGGCGAGGCGGTTTGCTTCGGCCGATGCGGCCGGCACGGCGGCGGCCACGGCCAACAGCGCCGCGCACAGGCACGCTATAAGCAACTTTCCTCGGCGCATGCGTTGAGGGTGCCACGCCAAGCGGCGACGCGCCGCGAGCACACGATCCCGTGCGCTTCCGAGGCATCCACGTCCAACCGGGACAGCGCAGCCGCCGCGGCTCGAGCCGACTGCCCCGCCCCGCCGCCGCCCGAGCCGAGCGCCGACCCCCTCGACGAGAGTCGAGGGAGTCCGCAGTGCCTCACGAGGATCCCACGGCTCACACACGGCGCCGCTTGGCCACGACGATGTAGGCCATGCTCACGCTCTCCTCTCGTTCATTCGTGTTCTCGGCAGGATGCCGACTCGTGAGCTGTGGCGCGCCGCTTGGGCGCAAACGGCTCGGCGTCCGCTGGTCAGGGCGATTACGACCCCGCCGGTGATGGCTACGACGCCCCGATCTCCTCTGCCTCAAGCCGAGCGAGCAGACGCCGGTATACCGAATCGTCGAACGACCCGGCCAGCGGCGCGCACACCGCCGCCGCCGAGACGGCGACGGCGTCGCACAGGCGCTCGGGCCACGACCGGCCCTCGACCAGCCCGACCGCCAGCGCCGCCGTGGCGGCGTCGCCAGCGCCGATCGGGTTGCCGCTCAGGCGCTCGGGCGGCGCTGCGCGCCATGATCCCTCCTCGGTGACGCAGACGATCCCGTCCGGACCAGATGAGACGACCACCGCGCTTACGCCGTGGCGCCGCAACCGCTCGGCGCCTGCCACGACCGACACCTCGTCGGAGCCGAGCACCCCGGAGAGCTCCTCGGCGTTGATCGCCACAACTGCCGGCCCCGCCGCGACGCCATGAACCAGCGCATCTCCGTGAGAGTCGAGGACGACGGGCACGCCGACGGCTCCGGCCAAGCCGATCAGCCGCGCGTAGGCGTCGACCGGGACCCCGGGCGGCACGCTCCCGGACAGGACGACGACGGAGGCGCCGTCGACGAGGTCGGGAAAGTCGTCCGCGAACCCGTCCCATTCCAGCCCGGACACCTCTGGACCGGGCTCCGAGAACCCCGTCACCTCGCCGCCCGCCTCCACCACGACCAGGGTGCTGCGGGACTCGCCGCTCACTTCGACCATCGCGTCGGTCATGCCGCTGGTCGTAAGTTCCTCTCGGGCCACCGCGCCGGTGGTCCCGCCGGCAAGCCCGGTGACCGTTACCGCGTGTCCGAGCTGGTGGAGCGTCCGCGCCACGTTCACGCCCTTGCCACCGGCCCGGCGACCGACCGGCCGCACGGCGTTGGTCCGCCCCCACTCCACGCGGTCGAGCTCGTAGGTGATGTCGAGCGCGAAGTTGAGCGTAACGGTGAGGATCATCGCTTCGACCCTACCTCGACAGGCCGCTCGTGCGATGTGCCGGAGCCGAGGACGGTTCGCCGAAGGAAAGGCCGGGAGCGCAGCCAGCGCTCGCGGATCAGCCCGGCAAGTCGATGGTCGATCTCGGGCCGACGGCCGAACGCCCGAACGGTGCGGGGACCCGCCGAGCGCCCCAACCGGTGCGGGAACCCGCCACCTCAGGTAGCGTCGCCATCGCAGCCGCATGTCAACCGCCGCCTACACCCTCGCCGCCTGGGCGACGGCTTTCGAGCCCGCCCAGGACGACCTCGCGCTCGCCGAGCGGGCACTTCGAGACACGCTGGCGGTGCTTTACGCCTCGCGCCGGCACCCGCTGCGCTACCTGTTCGAGCAGCTGCCGGACGTTGGGCGCTGGGCGGCGCACGCCCATGTCCTCGACTTCGACGACCTGCACCTGCCCTCGACCACGCACATCAGCGCGGTCTGCGTGCCGGTGGCCCTGGCCAGCGGGGGCGACGCGCGGGCGTACCTCGCCGGCGCGGGCGTGATGGCGCGGCTCGGCACCGCGCTCGGGTGGGGTCACTACACCGCCGGCTGGCACGCCACCTGCACGGCCGGCGCGCCGGCGGCCGCAGTCACCGCGGCGGTCGCGGGCGAGCTCGACGCGGTGCCGACGGCGGCGGCGATCGCGCTCGCCGTTCCGGCCGCCGGCGGGGTACAGCGGGCCTTCGGCACCTCCGCCAAGGCGCTGCAGGTCGGCTTCGCGGCCGACGCCGGGATGCGGGCGGCCAGGCTCGCCGCCGAGGGCGCGACGGCCGACCCCGGCGCGCTCGACGACTGGATCGGACTTGTCGGCGGCGACCGGAGCGCCTTGCCCGCCTCGGACGACGGGGAGACAATTCCCGGTGGCCTCGCGATCAAGCTCTACCCCTGCTGCTACGCCCTGCAGAGGCCGATCGCCGCCCTCCTCGACCTGAATCCGCTTCCCCCCGCCGACCAGGTCACCGCGATACGGGTGGCCACTCCGGAGAGCGGGCTGAAGCCGCTGATCCACGCGCGGCCGCGCACCGGCCTCGAGGGCAAGTTCAGCCTCGAGTACGCGATCGCCGCGACGCTACTCGACGGCCGTCCCAATCAGGTCAGCTTCACCGACGCGGCGGTGCAGCGCCCGGCGGCGCAGCGGCTCGTCGATCTCGTCGAGGTCACGCCAACCGCACAGGGAAACGGACTGCTCGACGGCAAGGTCGAAATCGAGATCTCGCTCCACGACCGCGAACCGGCGATCGCGCGGATCGACCTACCGCCCGGCGCGCCGCAGAGGCCGCCCAGCGACCGCGAGCTCCGCCGCAAGCTCGAGGCATGCGCCGGTCCGGCCGCGGCCGAGCTCGCCGAGGTCACGTGGGCGACCGCCCGGTCGTTCCTCGAAGAGCACGGGCTCTGACGCCGCCCAGACGCGCCCGCACCCAGCTCACAGATTCGGCGCCCGCACCCAGCTCACAGATCCGGCTCGAGCACCCAGCGCCCGCCGATCATCGTTCCCCGCACATACAGCGAGTCGTCGAGCACGACGAGGTCCGCGTCGGTGCCCACCGCGATCGCGCCTTTTCGCCCGGCCAGTCCGAGTAACGCGGCCGGGTTGGTCGAGGCCATCGCCACCGCCTCCTCGACACCCGCGCCGAGGAAGCGGACGGCGCCGCGGACCGCGGCGTCCATCGTCAGCGTGCTGCCCGCGATCGTCTCGTGCCCCGGAAGCCGCGCGCGCCCGCGCCTCACGGACACCATCGCGGCGCCGAGCCGGTAGTCGCCGTCCGGCATGCCGGCCGCCGCGATCGCATCGGTAACCAGCCGCACCCCCGCCGGCCCGCAGCAGCGATGGGCGAGGCGAAGCGCCGCCGGGGCAACATGCACCCCGTCGCAGATCAGCTCGGCGCTGACCCCGAGGTCGAGCACCGCGCCGATCACCCCCGGCTCGCGGTGGTGAAACGGCCGCATGGCGTTGAACAGGTGGGTGGCGGCGCCGGCGCCGGCCCGGATCGCGGCCTCGCTCTCAGCGTAGGTGGCGTCCGTGTGGCCGAGCGAGGCGACGACGCCCACGTCGCGCAGGCGTTCGATCAGCGCGAGCGCCGCAGGCAACTCGGGCGCCAGCGTGACCATCCGCACGCGTCCCGCCCCCGCGGAGAGCAGCCGATCGAGGACACGAACATCCGGCGCCACAAATGTCTCCGGGTCCATCGCCCCGGGACGCGCGCGGCTCACGAAGGGCCCCTCCAGATGCGCCCCGAGGACGAGCGGGCAGCGGGCGATCGCCGCCAGCGACCGGCAGAGCTCCTCGATCGGCGCGGCCACCGTCGTGGCGAAGAGGCCGGTGGTCCCGTGCGCGGCGTGAAAGCGCGCCACCGCGGCGATCTCGGAGGCGTCGGCGGAATTGCACTGAGCTCCGCCGCCGCCGTGCACGTGGCCGTCGATGAACCCGGGCACGAGCCACGCGTCGCCGAGATCGACCCCGTCCTCGCCGGCGGGCGCGGAGCGGCCCGCCGCACCGGCCGCCGAGCGCTCCACGGCCGCGATCCGGCCGTCGCGCAAGATCACCTCACCCTCGACGGTCCCCTCAGGGCAGACGATCCGGGCGCTCCGCAGGCGCATGAACCGCCGCTAGGTCGGGGTGACCTTGGTCAGGCCCTCCGGACGGTCGGGGTCGTAGCCGAGGCGCAGGGCGAGCGCCCGGGCCAGCTGCTGACCCCGGACCACGGCGAGGCCCGGCGCGAGGGCCTCGGGGACCTCCGCGGGCAGCGAAACATCGCCGCCCGCGCCGACCGTTACGACCTGCGCGCCGCGCCGGCGCAGCTCCGACGTGAGCTCGGAGACGTCCGCGTGGGCGGGGCCGTCGGCGTTCAGGTCGATCACCGGAGGACCGTGCGTCACCGCGGCGATCGGGCCGTGACGCAGATCGGCCGACGAGTAGCCGTCGGCCAGCAGCGAGCACGTCTCCTTGATCTTGAGCGCGGTCTCGAGCGCCGCCCCGTACAGGTAGCCCCGCGCCACCACGATCAGCTGCGCGGCGTCGTCCAGCGCCGCGACCGCGTCGTCCGCGCACCCGCCGTCGGCCAACACCTCGTCGACCGCCGAGGGCAGCGCCGTCAGCGCCGCGGAGGAGAACGGCAGCTTCCCGAGCGCGCCGGCCAGCAGGACGAACGCGACCATCTGCCCGGTCACCGTCTTCGTCGCCGGCACCGCCTCTTCCTCGCCGAGCCGGAGCGCCACGACCGCTTCGGCGCGCGCGGCCAGCTCGCTTGCCTCGTCGTTGGTGATCGCCAGCCCGAAGCCACCGGCCCCGGACAGCGCCTCTAGCGTCCGGACGATTTCCGGCGTGCGCCCGGACTGGCTCACCGCGACAACCAGCTGACCTCGGTAGTCGGCCTCGATCCCGTACAGCGTGTGGAGGCTCGGCGCCGCCATGCTGACCGGCCGCCCAGTGGCCGCCTCGAGCAGGTAGCGCCCGTAGGTCGCGGCATGGTCCGGGGAGCCTCGGGCGACGATCGTCACGCCGTCGAAGCGCCGGCCGCCAACCAGCCGGGCGACCTCGCCGGCGCGCACCACCAGCGACGCGAGCCTGGCCGGCTGCTCGGCCATCTCGGCCGCCATCCGCGTGCCGGTCATGAGGCGACACCGGTCGGCGGCGATCTCGGACTCGACCCCGGACGTGGCCCGCGCCTCGGCGCCCGCGCGGGCGCGTCCGGCCAGCGACCGCCGTTCTCCCAGTAGACCCGGATCGCCTCGAGCGGCCGGCCCTTGGTCTCGGGCGCCATCGCGAAGATGAACAGGAACGAGAAGGCGGCCAGCCCGAGGAACAGCGCGAACGTCGCCGTGCCGCCCATGTCCTGCAGCACGGTGAGGTAGAACCGAGAGATCAGCAGGTTGGCGACCAGGTCGGCGGTCAGCATGGTCGACGCCCCGGCGGTCCGCAGCCGGGCCGGGAAGCTCTATGAGGCGTACACCCACACCATCGCGCCAAAGCCGAAGTTGAAGCCGGCGGTGAAGAACAGGATGCCGACGAACCCGAGCGCCGAGGCGAGGCCGCTGAAGTGGCTGCCCTGCGCGTAGAGGACGACGAGCAGCGCGGTCGAGGCGATCATCACCCCGACGCCGGTCAAGAGCGTCACCCGCCGCCCGATGCGGTCCACCACCAGCACCGCGCTCACGGTGGCGAACACCGAGAACACCTCGACCAGCGCCTGCGCCAGCAGCACCTCGTGGCCGTGCCACCCCATGTCATGGAAGATGAACGGGCTGTAGTAGGTGACCGCGTTGATGCCGGTGATCTGGACGAGGCAGCCGAGCAAGAGCACGAAGATCGTCGGCCGGAGGTAGGGCAGGCGGAGCATCTCCCTCAGATTCCCGCCGAGCTCGGCGCTCAAGTCGGCCTCGATCTCCCGCAGGCTCTCCTCCGCGTCGCCAGCAGTATCGACCCGTTGCAGTGTCGCCAGTGTGTCCTCGCGGCGGCGGCGCATGACGTACCAGCGCGGCGTGTCGGGCAAGCGCAGGAGCACGAACAGCACGAGCCCGCTCGCCACCGCCGAGAGCCCGAGCATGATCCGCCACGAGCCGCTGCCGGCCAGCAGCCAGTCGGGCGAAGTAGGCGATCATGATCCCCACCACGGTGACGACCTGATAGCCGACGATCAGCGCGCCCCGGATCGCCACCGGCGCCGACTCGGCGATGAACACCGGCGCGGCGATCGAGATGCCGATGCTGACGCCGAGGAAGAATCGCGTGACGTCGAGCCACACGATGTCCTGCGCCGCGCCCTGCAGGATCGCGAACACGGTGAAGCCGATCGCGATCATGATCATCGCCACCTTCCGCCCGTAACGGTCGGCGATCGGGGTTGGCGATCAGCGCGCCGAGGATCAAGCCGAGCCCGGTGAACGTGGTGATCCACTCGACCGCGGTGGTCGAGAGCTTGAAATGCGCCGGGACGAACAGCAGGGCCCCGGCGATGCTGCCGGTGTCGTAGCCGTAGACCACGCCCACCGTCGCGGCGGTGAGACCGATCGTGATCGCCAAGCCGCGCGCACCCAGGCCGCGCCACCCAGGCGGCGCCCCTTCGGAGGTCCCGGCCGCTTCTCACCCTGCCCGCTTTCGGCGCCCTGCCCGGTTCCGGGCCCCTGCCCGGTTCCGCTCTGTGTCGATGCCATCGCGCCTCCCTCGTGACGGTCCCGCTCGCGAGTATCCCCGCCCGGCGGGCCGCGAAACGCTGGGAGCGCTCCGCCCGCCCGCGAACCGAGGACCGCAGCGATTAGTCTCTGCTTGGCCGATGGCAATCGTTCCGATGAGGCCGGACTCCGGCGAGCTCCTGGCGCCGGTGGCGGGAGAATGGCGGAGATGACTGCTGCAGCAGATACCCGGGTCGGATTCCTCGGGACCGGGCTGATGGGAGCGGCGATGGCTCATCGCCTGCTGAACCAGGGCTTCGCGGTGATCGCTTGGGACCGTGAGCCCGAGCACGTGCAGCCCCTCGCAGAGCGCGGAGCCGAGGTTGCCGGCACGGCCGCCGAGGTGCTGCACAGCGCTCGAGCCGTGATCACGATGCTGCCGACGGCCGAGGTCGTCCTCGCGGTGGTCGAGCCATTGCTCGACGAGTGGCCCGAGGCGACGGTCTGGCTGCAGATGAGCAGCGTCGGGGCGGCGGAGGCGGACCGACTCACGGAGGTCGCCACCACCCGTGGTGTGACGCTCTTCGATGCGCCCGTGTCGGGAAGCACCCACCCCGCGGAGGAAGGCCAACTGACGATCCTCGCCTCGGGGCCGGACGCGGCGCGCGGGCAGGTTGAGCCGGTGTTCGCCGCACTCGGCTCGCGGGTCCAATGGGTCGGGGAGGCCGGCATGGGCTCGCGCCTCAAGCTGGCGGCCAACCATTGGATGATCGCGATGGTGGCTGCACTCGCCGAGACGATGCACCTATGCGAACTGATGGGGCTCGGTCAGCAAGCGTTCGTGACCCTGCTCGATGGCGGACCGCTGGGCTCCTCCTACGGTGTCGAGAAGCTCGGCGAGATGCAGCGCCACGAGTACCCGGCCGGCTTTCCCGTGCGGCTCGCGGTCAAAGATCTCGAGCTCGTCAGGGAGGTTGCGAGCAGCTCGGGCGTCGAGCTGCCTCTGCTCGACGCCGTCCTCGAGCGGATGGGCGACGCCGAGGACAGCCACGCCGATGACGATCTCGCCGCCGTGTACGAGCTGAAGCTTCCGCGCCGCGCGAAGCACTGAAGACCACGAGCCCGGTAGACCGCTGGGTGCTGGCGGGGCGAGGTCTCGCGGTCCCGCCCCGAACTCACCCGCGCACCGGGACCGCACATACGCACCGGGACCGCACATACGCACCGCGACCTGACCTACATCGGAACCTCAGCTACGCAACGTCATCCTCGACATAGACCGGCCGGACCGCAGCCAGTCCCGCGAGCACGGCCACGATACCCGTGCCGGCAACGAACACCATCGGTGCGCGCCAGCCGCCGGTGGCGGTGTGGAGATAGCCCACGAGAATCGGCCCCGCGCCGGCGATCAGGTACCCGACGCCTTGCACGAAGCCGCTCAGACGCGTCGCACCTTCCTCCGTCCGTGTGCGCAGGTTCACGAGCGTCAGGCCGATCGGCAGGAACATCGCGCCCAGCGCCGCCGGGAATATCCATATCCATGCGGCGTGGGGAGCGAATGCCAGCCCGAGCGGACCACCGATTGCACATAGCGCGGCGAAGGCGATCACCCATTCAGGCCTGCGCGTGCGGGCCAGGATGATCGGGACGAGCAGGCTGTGCGGCAGGCCGATCAGCGTGTACATCGACAGCATGGTGCCGGCGGTAGCCGCACTGACCGCTGCCGCGCCGGTGAGCAGCGGCGGCAGCCATTGGATCAGCGTGAAGGTCTGGACGGCCCCGACGCTGAACAGCGCGGTGACCGCCCAGCTCGTCGGCGACCGCCAGAGGGGGCAGGTGAGTCGCGGATTTGTCGGACGGCGCCCCGGCGATGTGCTCCTGGACCAGAGCAACCCATGGCACCGCGGCGACCAGACCCAGCAGGCCCCACATGCCCACCGATGTCCGCCAGCCAAGCGAGTCCGCGGCCGGGACCGCGACGAGCGACGGGACGGAGGCCCCGATCGAGGTGAGCACCAGATAGACGCTCGTCAACGCGCCAATGTGACGCGGGAAGTAGTGCATGATGGCGGGTGGCAGGAGCACGTTCCCGAACCCCATCCCGCCGGCGAGAGCACCGACAGCAGGCCGAAGACGACCATCGAATGGCTGACATAGGCGCGGCCTAGCGCTCCGGCGCAGACCATCGCCATCGCGACCGCGAGGCTGCACTCGAGTCCGACCCGCCGCGCCAGCGACGGCGCCAGCGTCCCGAACAGGGCGAAGCACAGGACCGGAAGCGTGCCCATCATGCTGCGGCCGGCGGTGCTGACCGGGAAGCTCCTGGCGATCTGGGTGTAGATCGGCGGCACCGACACCACCGCGGGGCGCAGATTGAACCCCACCAGCACGATCCCGGCCAGCGCGAGCCCGGCACCGAGCCGGTGCCCCGGTCGCGTCGAGGTGACCGTCACGCGGCGTTCCCCCGGGATCGTGACCACGCCGGCCGGTGAGCGAATCACGGCCATATCACGATCCCGGTCTCACCCTCGCCGTGGGGAGGCCTTGCCTGGCATCGTCCGTCACCGCTTCGGCAACGTCACCGTCGAGTGCTCGTCGCCAGGGTGCTCAGGCGGCTGCTGAGGTTGCGTGTGCTCGCCGTCGTCGCTCACGGCGCGGCCGCGGCGAACGCCCGGTATGCCGGTGAGCGCGACGTCGGCCGCGCGGGGCAGTCCGATGCCGTAGCGCAGACCGGCCATACGCATCAGGAAGCACGCCGAGGCGCCGACGATCGGGAACACGATCGTACGGTCCCCGGCGTGGTAGGCAACGACGACGATTCCAGCCCCGACCAGGGCGGGGATCGCGTAAAGCCCCCCGCGTAGGACGGCGGGGATCTCGCCCACGAGGATGTCGCGCAGTATGCCGCCGCCGATCCCGGTGATCGCGCCGAGGATCACCGCGTCGACGGCGCCGAGGCGATGGGCCAGCGCGGTGGCCGCGCCCGTCACGCAGAACAGCGCGAGCCCTGCGGCGTCAAGTGCTTCGATCGGGCGCTGGAGGCGGTCGATCGCCGGATGCGCGAGGCTCGTCACGAGACCAGCGCCACCGGCCACGGCCAGGTAGCGCCAGTCGCGGAACGTGGCCGGCGGGGTGCCGATCAGCAAGTCGCGGATCGTGCCGCCCGCGATGCCCACCACCACGGCGAGCACGACTGCCCCAAACAGATCGAGCTGCGCGCGGATCCCGGCCATGCCGCCGCTGAGGCCGAACACGAACGTTCCGGTCAGATTGAGGACGAGGAGCAGGGTCGGGTTGAACCCGTGCAGCAAGGGCGGCGACGCCATCGCGATGTGCGCAGGCTAGTGGGCCGCCTGCGAACGTTCACCCTAGGCGGCGAGCCAGGCGCACGTCGCCGCGACGAGCGTCTCCACGCCGGTCTCGAGCGTGGGATGGATGACCGGGGCGAACTTCGGGTTGTGATTGGTGGGGATCTCACTCAGACGGCCCTCGCGCTCGGCCTTCGCGTAGGTCTCAGGATCGACGCCACCGATGAACCAGAACACCGACGGCGCATGCCATTCGGCCCCGAAGGAGCCGAAGTCCTCGCTGGCCGAGGCAGGACCGGTGTGCGTGACCCGCTCATCGCCGAAGTGGGCACGAAGCGCGTCGCGCACCCGCCCGGTGGCCTGATCGTCGTTGCGCACGAGGTCGTAGCGATCAAGTGGAGTGATCTCCGGTGGCCGGGGCGCGCCGGAGGCCTCGGACTCGGCGTTGACGATCCGCTCGATCGCGCCGAGCACCCGCTGACGGACGGTCTCATCGAAGGTGCGCACGTTGAGCTTGATCACGGCCTCGTCCGGAATCACGTTCTCCTTGGTGCCGGCTTGCAGCGCGCCGACCGTGACGACGGCCGCATCCGACGGGCCGACCTCGCGTGAGACGACCGTCTGCAACCGCAAGACCGTTGAGGCGGCCATCACCACCGGGTCGATGCTGGCCTGCGGCATCGAGCCGTGCGCACCTCGGCCGAACATCCGAATGTGAAAGCTGTCGCCGGCGGAGGTGATCACCCCGGATCGGCTGGCGATCGCTCCCGCCGACATCGGCATCACATGCTGGCCGAGGATCACGTCAGGTTTCCGAAAGCGGTCAAACAGCCCGTCGTCGATCATCGCCCGGGCGCCCGCCGCGACCTCCTCCGCAGGCTGGAACACAGCCATCACCCTCCCCCGCCAGGCATCCCTGGCTCCCGCCAGCAGCGCGCTTGCGCCGGCCAGCCAGGTCACATGCATGTCATGGCCGCAGGCGTGCATCACCGGCGTCTCGTTGCCGTCGCCGTCGGTCGCGGTCACCGTGCTGGCATACGGCAATCCGGTGTCCTCCTTGACCGGCAGCGCATCCATGTCGGCACGCAGCATCACCGTCGGCCCGTCGCCGTTCTCGAGCAGCCCCACCACGCCGGTGCCCCCGATGCCGTCGGTCACCGCAAACCCCGCCGCCTTCAGCCGCTCCGCGGCCAACCCGGCCGTGCGCTGTTCCTGCAGCGAGAGCTCCGGGTGGCTGTGGATGTCCTTGTACAGCGCCTCGAGGTCATCGACGACGTCGCGGAGCCCCCGAAGAACCGAGTCGCTCGCCGATCCATCACTCATGGCCACCCCTCGTGTAGCGAAGTGCAGTGCGGCGTGCAGGCCGATCGAGGCCGCCGCCGTACGACCGGTACTACCCGCGCCGCCCCGATTGCTATATGCGTGAGCTTGGACCCCGATCCGTGCATGTTGCGGGTCGCCGACGCTCAAGCCGGCATAGGTGCCGACCCGCATATGTCCCCAGTCTCGATCGTGGTCACCTGGCTCGTGGTCGCGCGGAGGCGCCGATCACGC
>Ga0213874_10000087_pt1 | contig 14440 bp, 12 predicted proteins | sample BarmaccomBMRX_R7_FD_160098 | JGI IMG/M metagenome (GOLD analysis project Ga0213874, IMG submission 160098) | Root-associated microbial communities from Barbacenia macrantha in rupestrian grasslands, the National Park of Serra do Cipo, Brazil - RX_R7 | ecosystem: Host-associated > Plants > Roots...
GGATAGTTCCAAAAACCATAGCGTTTTGCAGCGAAATAGAGCGTTCTATTGAATGCCTGCTTTCGTTGGTACATGCTTGTCCTTTGGCTTCGTGAGGGGAACGACAATCCTCACGGGATGGACTACCAGGGATGCCAGCACCCCTTTACCATCCTCTACCCCCTCTGTCCCGAAGGCATCAGGGGCTACTTTGCGTATAGTATTGCCCGCGCCGTTAATATCAGCATTGATCTCTCGCCCGCTGGACGCTCGGTACAGTCCACGCTTCACACGCTTGCCGCTGAACGTATGCTGCTCATTGGCAGTGTTCGGGTCACGCACGGGTAACGGGTCCAGGTCCAGCAGTGATGCTTTACTCGTGTAGGACTCTTCCGTGATCTTCACGGTGATACCTACTAACTCCGCTTTGTACGTCAGCATCTGGATAAACCTAGCGTGTGGGATTTGCACGAAGTTTTGATTGTTGCGGTCGCCCATGTTGCATTCCTGCTTCCACCCGTCATTCTTGCCAATCACGAGCACCCCTATCCCCTCTTTGACCAGGAGATCAATCATCCGCTTGCTGGCAGTGTGCATGTAGTGGTCAATACGCCTGTTCCGCTTGGTGGTCAGGCGCTCCATCCGCTTGGTCGTACCTGTGTGCCCTAGCTGCTTCTGTAACTCCGCTTTGCGCTTGTTATAAAACTGATTGACACTTTTCACTGGACGCCCGTTAACAAGGATGCTCTTGAAATGAGGTTTGTTTGCAGTTAGCGCTACCAGATTATTTATGCCAATATCTATCCCAGCGTAGTACGCAGGGTTCACTGCTGCCTGTTTGACCTCTTTCCTGTACACCACTTCCAGCACGTAAAAGCCCTTGCGGGGCGCAATGCGTACTTGTGAGATATCCTTTTGCTTGGTCTGTACCTCGATAGCAAGCATGGAGGGTTGGATGATGCCACGCTTTAAGCCTCTTTTACTGATGGCCTGGATGGTGTAGACCAGCAGGTTGCGGCCTTTGGCCTTGTCTTTGTACTTGGGAGGTCGTGGCGGTCCAAGAAACTTTGAGGGGTCCTGTTTATATGCCTTGCATGCCTCAAAGAATGCAGTCCAGGCGTCGTCAAGCTGCCTGAGCACTTGTTGAGCAACCTTAGCAGGTAACACTTTCAGTACCGTCGCCAACTGCTTGAGATAAACCCCGATACGTCGTACTACTTGTACGACGGGAAGCATATGACGGCTTCCATTAACATTGTACCACTTCGTCACGAGGGCATCCTCAAATTTAAGGAAGGTGAACGGGGATGGCTCATGGGCGACTATATTGAGCAGTTCAAGCCTGGCAAAGTAGAGTTGATTATCATTGACATGATGACAACGCCTTTGGCTCCAGCAAATAGACGGAAGCTGTACGCAGTTCGCCTCTTGCTTGGACTAGAAGCAGTTCTTATTGAGTGGGCGCACCAGGGTATTGAGATTGTCAGCATCCATGCGTGCGGGGGAACGCCAGACGGACGAGAAATACTAGAGAATGCACATTTCGTGTACTTAGGAGAACCGCGGCCTAATCGACATATCTACGAATTAGAGATTGCCACATCAGGCTTGCATATTCTTGAGCCATACAGGCAAGCTTTGCAAGCATACAAAGAGAAGCATTCCATAGATGCAGTACAGTAGGTTCGGCTATGAGCAAAAGAGTCATAAAACGCTAGAAAAGTCTATAAAACGCTATATTTTCAAACACTGGTTTCGCATACTCAGCGCCAGGTACAGTAACCCTTACACCCAACAACAAAAAATCCCTCTTATCCACGTCTCTACTTGTAGGTCCTCATGCCATTTGTCGGTAATGGGCCACCAGGGATTTCCCATCAGTTTTAGCTTTCATCAGAAAAAGGAGAAACAACTATGCCTGCATTCCCTACACCGGCATTTAGAGGTTATTCTATGTATAGCTCTAAAAATGTACCCCAAGACGTGTGCTGTTCTACATCCGCTACTCCCACCTGCGGCACTGCTAGCTTGTTAAAAGCTCGTATAAGTTCCTTTCACGATGAGGAGTTAGCAGAGGCCACCACTCGCATCAACCAAATCCTAGACGAACTGAAAAAGCATAACCAAGACCCTGAACGAGATCTTGCCCTTCTCTCCGTAGCAGGCAGTGGCTATCTGCTTGCCTGGGTACGGCCCGGTGTCAGCCATGACAGCGATCCCCAAGAGCTGAGAAGAGCACTTGGAATAGAGTAGACTGAGCTATAACCATATGTTGATCCTGTTACCCAATCGGTTCTCGATGCTCAATCCGAAGTGTGGGTTCCCTGGCGACTTCAGTTCAGCACACCAATTGGGTAATTAGGGTCAACCATGATGCCCCACCTTGTTGCTTTGCGAGCTTCCACCTCGTCAGTGAGCATAGCAACGGGTAGGGCGACCGCAAGGGTCGCACCTACGATACACGCTGTGCTGTTGCTGCGCATATAGTAAGGGCTTCAACCTCCGCCAGCCTCTCACAGGAGCACAGTATCGCATGAACAGGAAAGATTTGATCCCCAATGAACGCTTGCGAGCCGCTCGCGAACGTAAGAGGTGGACGCAAGAAGAACTGGCAGCCAGGCTAGAGACCGACTTTGAAACGGTCAGTCGCTGGGAGCGTGGTGAGACGATACCTCGCTCCGACTTCCGCCGCAGACTATGTGATGTTTTCGCTATGCCTGCTGAAGAACTGGGTCTGACCCCAGACCGCAACGAGCCGTTCATCCCGCCTGCTTCGCCGTACCTAGTTCTTGCCTCTTCTCATGCTGACGCAGATCACAAATTGGTGGTGAAGTTGAAGGCGATGCTCAGCGACCGGGGCATCGCTGTGTTGAGTAGCCGCATGCTGCATAGACAAGGCAAAGAGCGCAAGCGCAAAGCGATTCGTGCCGCACAGGGAGTGGTGGTCATTGTTTCCCCTGACGCACGCAGTTCTCGCCACGTGCAGGAGGCCCTTCAGGTCGCCAAGATGTATGAGCGCCCCATCTGTACCATGTGGATTGATGGCGATCACTGGCAGGAGTGTGCTCCCGAAAACGTGGTTATGCTGGACGTCAGGATTGATGCCCGCCAGGGACTGGAGCCTGCTATGCTCGACCAGATCAGTACCCTCTTGCACGTGTCAACTCCGGGATCACCTGCCCCTGCTGCGTCTTCCTCTGGACTGACCCAGCCGCGGCAAGCACCACACCAGCCACGCAATCCCTACAAGGGACTCCATGCCTTCTGTAGTAATGATACACAAGACTTCTTTGGGCGTGATGCGCTCGTCAACGAGCTGCTTACAGCACTAGAGACAGTGCTCGCATCAGATCAACCATCCAGCGCACGGCTCCTAGCTGTTCTTGGACCAAGTGGCTCGGGCAAATCGAGTGTCGTCATGGCCGGTCTACTGCCGCGCCTGCAAGCCGGCAATCTCCCTGGAAGCGAAGCGTGGATCTACCTCAAGTCTATCGTCCCAGGAGTGCACCCGCTTGAATCCCTGGAGCTTGCACTAGCAGAGTTGTTTCCTGAGAAGAACTTGAATGCCCTTCGCGACGAGACGGAGGACGACTCATCCCGCAGCCTCCACGTGCTGGCTCAAGCGCTCACCAAGCAGCAGGGCGACAAAGTGGTGCTCTTCATTGACCAGTTTGAGGAGCTCTTTACCCAAACGAGCGATGAAGAGGAGCGGCAACGCTTTATCACGCTGCTGGTAACTGCCATGACAGAGCCACGCGGTGCGCTAGTGGTACTCCTGAGTCTGCGTGCGGACTTCTACGACCAGCTCACACGCTATCCCGAGCTAGCTACTCTCATTCAGCAACAGCATCGACTCGTGCTGCCTATGAACATCAGAGACCTGCGAGCGGTGATCGAAGGCCCAGCATCCCAACCAGACGTACAACTCACCTTTGAGGAACACCTGGTCGGTGACCTGCTCTTTGAGTCGTACAACCAAGTGGGAGGGTTGGCTTTACTGGAATTCACGCTCGATCAATTGTTCCAGCAACGGAGTGACCACCGTTTGACTGTACAGTCCTACCAGGAGATGGGCGGGGTGAAAGGTGCCCTGGCCAAGCATGCCGAATCAACCTACGAGTCGCTGCCCTCAGAAGAACATCGTTGGCTGGCACGCTCCCTCTTTTTGCGCCTGATCGATCCCGGTCTCAGCGAGCAAGACACGACGCGCCGCCGTGCCGTCCTCTCCGAACTCTGCTTGCCCGATAGCACACAGACGACCACGCTACGACAGGTCATCGATGCTTTTGTTGTCGCTCGCTTGCTCACAACCAACAATCTTGCTGGCATCACGACCGTAGAAGTTAGCCACGAGGCGCTGATCCGCGAATGGTCGCGTCTCTCCACCTGGCTGCATGAGGCACGCGAAGATATCTACCTGCAACACACCATCAGCCAGGACGTAGCGCACTGGCAGCAGCATGGCAAGCCACACGACCGACTCTATCACGGCTCGCAGCTCAAAGAAGCCAACGCTTGGGCCAGCCGCAACGTGCCGAGCCAGAACGAGGTCGCTTTTCTGCAGGCAAGCACACGCCGTGCTGTCCAGTCTATGGTGATTGTGCTCGCGGTAGCACTGCTCCTGCTCTCCACGACGGGAGCAGTAAGCTGGTTTCTGTTGCATCCAGCACCCGATCCGACCAGGGTGACGACGCTTGCTGATGATGGACTAGGATCGTTTCGCTGGGCCGTTGAGAACGCCCCTGCAAACAGCAGGATCACGTTTGATCCTCGTCTACATGGCACTATCATGCTGACAAGTAGAGATCTCACTATTGGTAAACCCTTACAGATTCGGGGTCCGGGGGCCAAGGTCCTTGCTATCAGCACTGGTGCTAGTGGTCATATCATTCAGGTGAGCTACGGCACCCCTGTCTCCATTTCTGGCTTGGCCTTCAAGGACAGTAAGAACGTTCCCTCTAGTCTCATCACTAATTCAGGCACGCTTTCTCTCTCGGACAGTACGATCTCGGGCAACAGCACTACTGATGCAGGTGGAGGTATCTCCAATTTGAGCACTCTCTCCCTCACAAACTGCGCTGTCTCAGACAACACTTCCTCCGGAGAGGGTGGAGGCATCTCCTCTAATGGCCTTGGCATGCTCATCGTCACCAACAGCACCATTACAGGCAATAAGGCTTTTACCCATGATAGATACCCAGGCTATGGGGGGGGCATCTATAACCATACCAGTAAGCTCACCATCATCAACAGCACCATTGTGAACAATAGCAGTGCTGCTGATGGGGGTGGCATCTTCAACGCCGGCAGCCAGGCAGACATTACCTTCTCCACCATCTACGGCAACACAGCGGCTAATGGCGGTGGTATCTCCATTACCAATGCTGTTGTCAATAAGCAATCCATTGCTAGTCACCTACAGGTGCGCGATAGCATTGTTGCAGGCAATCACGCTCACTCCAGCGCAGATATTGCCGGCGCGCTCACCTCAGGTGGCTACAACCTCTTGCAGGATGTTTCTGGCGCTACTTTCACTGCAAACACACAGCATAGTAGTGACGTGCTGGTGGGGCCGCATGCCAACCTGGGCATCGCTGCTCAACTTGCTGGAAAGTCGCCCCAAACGCTTGCCCTGCTCTTGGGCAGTCCGGCCATTGACCGCATTCCCCTTGATGCCTGTCACGTTGATGGTATCACTACCGACGAACGAGGAGTGAAACGGCCGCAAGGTTCTGCGTGCGACATCGGGGCCTACGAGTACCCCCCATAATTCAAGTCGTTGGGGAACCTTACTGGGATGCGTTTTCTATAGAAACCAAAGAGGTTTGACCATTTGCTCCACCTGCAAGCACCAGCACTTGCTTGTTAATAGGGTTGCCATCTGGCCCAAACGCAATCGTTCCACTGACCCCTGTAAGCGCGTGCGAACCGAAGATTTGTGTCAACGCCTGCTGTAGATCAGCCGCAGTGAAGCTTGCCTTTCCACCTTCCAGCAGCATAGCACTTGCATGCAGCAATGCCTGCATAGCATCGTAGGCAAGGATCGCATTACCATCGGCTGGCTCGTAGCCATACTTGTCTGTTTGATACTGCTTGTGAGGATCAAAATCTTGCGCATACTCGTTGAAAAATTGAGGTCTCTCTTGCAGGCCCTGAATCCTCCACTCATCTGGAAAGGCAAACGCAGTAAAGCGCAGACGGGAGTAGCTTTTAGACGCCTCTGACGAGTAGTCTTCCTCCGTATAGAAAGCATCTCCTCCCATGACCAATAAACAGTTTCCAGGTACCGGTTCGCATGCTGGCAAGTTCTGCAAGACCACGCTTGCGTCATGCACATACCCAGCAAAATAGATAAGGTCTGGATGCTGAGCAAGTGCATTTTGTATGATCTCTGAGATTGTCTGTTGGTCTCCCACCGTGTATAGCTCTGACATCACTGTACCTCCAGCGTTTAACAAGAAGTTGCTGCTAAATGCATCTGCCAAACTCCTGCTATACGGATCCTGTGGGTCGTAGAACAGAACGACGCGCTTTGCATGTAGGGTCTGTTTCGCATACTGTGCTGCGACTGCCCCTTGCACTGAATCGGGGGGGGCGATACGGAAGAAGTAGGGAGATATTCCTGTCAAGTCAACACTGGATGCCGATGGCGAGACCATTGGCAGATGCGCAGCGGCAAAGACCTTCATAGCACCTAGAGTACTAGCACTGTCTGGCCAGCCCATAACCCCGACAATGGTACGATCCTTCTGTGCGGCCTGGACTACCTGTTGTGCCACCTCTCTAGAATCTGCGTCATTAAAACCAGATGCGGCAATCAGCAGACGAAGTTGCATCCCGCCAGAAACTTGAGCATGCATATTGAACTCTTTCTGAGCGACATAAGCCCCTTGTAAGCTACCGCGCCCACTTCCAACGTCCTCCGGTGCCAGGGTCACGCCGACCACAAACGTAATGTAGGGACGCTGCGATGCCAACACGCGTTGATTCTCCTGGTAAATAAGCACTTCTGCGTCGGTACTATCTACCGCCAGAGCTTGGTTCCAAAGAACCTCTGCACCCTGCATATTGCCCTTAGCTACCTCACGGGCAGCCTGATTTTTCAAAGTACGATCGGGGCGATTGATATCAAAGACACGGCTCCCATCGCTGCTGATGCCAGTAGGTGTCCCTGCTAATGAGGTCATTTCAGCCTGAGAAGGTTTCACAGGGTTGAGCAGCGTCACGCCGAACGAAGCAGCACTCACAGCCAGCAGCGAAAGCATTACGGCCACCAGCACTCTTTTATCTCTCTGTCCTTTCTCACGTGAGTGCCTTCGCTCCGACAGTCGGACAGCCTCTCTATCTTCAATCGGCAAAGAGGCTTCTTGTCGCTCCACTGCTAGAGGAAGAGCATCCTCTCTCTTGTCAAGAGATACGTCCGCTGTAGGAGAGTTACTCCATCCAACGGCACTACCCAGTTCCTCCTCATGAGATGGGATGCCTATCAGTGCTAGCAGCGACTGGGTCCGTGTCCCCATCACGAGAGCAAAGATCACTACCGTAACAACAGTAGCTAAAGGTGTGACAAAAGCAGTGTTTATGTTCGAAACACGAGCAATGGACCAACCAATTACAAACGTAAGAAGCCCCACTGAAAGACTAATATCAATGGGCTGTATAGTAGCAAACGAGACAGATGACGGCAGATGAGGGAATCGTCGCCGACTTCTTGACACAGCACAACCCCGGGAAGCTGATAGCACAGATGGCGTTTCCGTCAACGGTTCGGCAGCAAATAGACGATACAGAGCCTCATCGACGACACGATACTGTACGAGCTTCTCCTTGCAGGCCGAACACGTTTGGACATGCGCATAGAGTCCTTCACGTTCAGCGGGTGAGAACATGTCCTCTCGCATGACAGCGAGTTTTTCGGCCCACTCATCACATGGCCGAGACATATCACCATCCTTTATGGATTCATTCATGATGCGTTTCTCCTCTAGTGTCGTTATCATCCTCGCACGGGCCAAAAAGCTCCTTTCGCAGCCTCTCCCTCCCCCGGCTGATATAGCTTATAACGGTTCCCTCCGCTAGGCCCAAGTCCAGCGCGATTTCCTTTACTCCTTTGCCCTGAATAAAGCCCTGTAAGCATTGTCGCTGTCTGTCTGACATGCTTCTCACCGTCTGTTCAAACCTTGCTCGCGCAATCACATCATCTGGGCCTTCGACTTCACCCGCTACGTTAAAGGCAAGGTCGAGAGACGACGCTTTTATTTCTCTCTTTCTTTCGCGCCCAGCATCGAAACCTACACGCCAAGCAATTTTGTAGAGCCAAGCAACAAATCGTTGTCTGTCTTTCAACGTTGTATACTTCTCTGAGGCTTTCAAACAAGTCACCTGTGTCAGGTCTTCATGGTCCTCAGAAGGAAAGTGTTTGATAAAAAAACCCTTAAGAGGCCCATAGTAGGTGCGAAGTAGCCAAGCAATCGATTCACTAGTGGGATCATCGGTCATCAAGTTCCCTCCGCTCTGTGTTGCAACCAGAGAGATGATCTGCTACTGCGCCGTCTGACGCGTCGCTGCAGGCAGGCCAGCATCGTTACATAATCATTGCTTTCCTCATAAATAAAAAGTGGCACTTCTCCTCTTCAAAAGACGTTACGAGGGGACGTTTTTGCATTACAATTTACAGGAGGTTTTTTGCTGGAGCAAAAAACCTCCTGTAAATTGTGATAGGATGGTAGCAGAACGAACGGAAAGGGAACACACGAGATGGCAAGAACTTACCGCTTAACCTTTGTTCTGCGCCTTGTGAACATCTTCGCCATCCTGCTCCTACGCGCAGGAGTGAAAATCGGCACAACCTGCTTGCTCATGGTACGAGGGCGTAAGACCGGTCAGTTGCACACCATAGCGGTGACTCTGGTAGAACAAGAGGGTAGGCGCTGGCTCGTTGCTCCCTACGGTGCGGTCAACTGGGTACACAACGCACGAGCGGCTGAACACGTAATGCTCTCACGTGGGCGGCACACCGAAACAGTCGAGTTGCTCGAACTGGGGGCCGCAGATGCAGCCCCAATCCTTCAACACTACCTCAAGAGGATACCTGTGGTACGCCCTTTTTTTGACGTTACCGTCCGGTCATCTCTTGAGGCTTTCGAGCGTGAGGCACCACGTCATCCGGTTTTTCTCATTGTCGAAAGAAGCAAACAATGAATTTGCCGCGTGTTTTTACAGGCTGAAGAGCACCACAAAACACACCATAATTTTAATCAGTTTTTTACACCAAACCGCTTTACATGGCTCATCCCTTGTGGTATATTTGCTCCACGGTGAAATTGCACCGAGGTTATGTAGACGAAAAGGGGAATGATATGCAAACACAGCCACCGGATCGATTAGCAGAGTTTGAAAGGGCCTTTGCGATTTTTCAAAGAGAGCAAGAAGCATTTCAGAGGAAATATAGAGACTTTGACCAAGACGTCAGATCAAGCGTTGAGGGCCTGAGCCACTATACTACTATGACGTTTGGCATTGTTCAGGCACAAGAAAGGGATATCAGAGAGGTCAAATCCACCCTGCGCGAACATACCTACGATATCAGAGAGATCAAATCCACCCTGGGCGGACATACTCAGGACATTAAAGAGATCAAATCCACCCTGGACGAACATACCCAGGACATTAAAGAGATCAAAGCTACCCTGGGCGGACATACTCAAGAGATCAGAGAGATCAAATTTGTCCTAAACAAACACGGGGAAATGCTCGAACGTATCATCTCACTATTGAAACCAAAAGGCTAACTCCTCTCTCTCCTTCTAAGGTACCTTCTTGGTGACGACGCTCCTCCAGGCACAAATTTGTGCCTGGAGGAGCGTCTATCTATTAGAGGCACTACTCCCTTGAAAGCATGAACAGAGTGGGCCTCACATAGAACACAAAGAAAGTTCACTGGACAAGGAGGAACTACTGCTATGACCCAAACACCTGCAGCAGATTCACCACAGACCACTACACAAGACACCTCCGCAGTTGACACTTCGAGTATAGACCAGCATCAGCTTGTTCGTAAAGCTGCTGCGCTCGGGTGGGCGCTCACCGAATTATTAAGTCGCTGCTTCCTACTACAGCCGCTTCAACCAGAAGACAAGATGGCCCTCGACCAAGCATGGGCAGGCGACAGCATGTATATACTTCCCCCAATCCGTAGCCCTCGCCAGAACATCTATTCTGTACTCTTCCACATTCGCTCTCTGGCAACTGAGCTAAACGTGGACAAATTGAAAATAGAACCGGTCGTGCTGGATAGGTTGCAAATAGCACCAGACGCGCTGGCTAAATTGAAACGCGATCCAAACGAGCCGGATAAGGTGTGTTATCTAGACGCTCTAGAGGAGAATGTCATTAAGCTGTGTGACGACGATTTTGATCCAGCAAAGCGTACTTTTATCTATTTTCGTGGTCAGATTAACGGACTTCTCCTTTACTGGGATACACTGATTTATGAAAAGCTACAAGTAATGTCTACGGACTCTGGCTACTCTTACCTCAACGCCTACTTAGTTGGCAGAGGTTTCGCTACCATTCCCTGGGATTTAGCACCAGGTGAGCCAGTACAGGATAGAGCGAAGTTGCAGCACGAACTAGTGAACAGAACTTCTCTGCATAGGTTACGCGACTATGTGCAGCTCATGACATCGTCTCTGCCTAAATTCGCAGCCACAGCTCTGGTCTATAGCGTCACACGTTGGGGCAATGCCTTTTTGCACCACAAGGTGAACGAAGAAAGCTCTCTTCAATTGCAAGATCAAGCCGCAATATGGCACGACCTGTTAACCGGAAGCCGTGATCCCGTCACCTACGTAGAACCTTCTACTACCTCGTGGCATTATACAACGAAAGTGTTCGTTTTCTGCTTGCCATTTATCCTGCTGGGCATCGTAGTAGCTCTAGGAATTATAACGCTCATTTTGTTCCTTGTAGGCACTTTCGGGCCGCTCTTTGCCAAAGCCTTGGATATTACGCGCAATCAGACGCTGAACTCAATCGTAGCAGCGATCAGCGGGGGATTTGCCCTGCTCGCAGGTGTCGGCACTGCTCTACCTGTTGTAAGGACTGCTTGGACATGGATAACGGAAAGATTGCACGATACTATGGACCAAAGCGCAAATACATTTATAACCAATGCTCAATCTTCTTCTATAACCAATGCTCAACCTTCATTGATCACTAGGCTTTGGGATGAAGCACAACAGGAGGCAGTCAATAAAGCAACGTACATCCCCGTGCCATCAATGGCGCGGCGCATTCGCAGAGCCATAACCCAATACTCCCGGCCGCGTAAATGACAGATTACCCTTAAAGAGGATTGTCTGTCAAGTGATTTTGAATACAGAAAACTCTCCCTTTGAAATAGTCGTCGTAGCACCCGATGGCTAGCTTAGGGCTGGATAGACCGTGACACGGCTAAAAGTGGCAGTCACACCATCCGAGGTAGTTCCATTCTCCACGAACAGAGCTATCTGACCATGCGTATAGTCAGTATCAGTAACTGCGTAAACAGCCCTGTTGTTGATAAACAAGCGCAAGGAAGCACCTTTCATCGTCACAGCAAGGGTGTTGGGCTGTCCTAGTGGTTTAAGCAAAGTTGTGTATGTGGGAGGAGCAAGAAATGTGCTTGCGAAATTGTTGTCGCTATCCAAGAATTGCTTGCTCACGGCATACCTGTTATCACCAAACACCTCCACGCGGTAGTCGTGATCCAAGTTGCTATCGCCTCTCACATACAATCCCACACTATCGTTCTCATCTGCCTGTCGCAGCGTGAAGGTTGCCGTGAGCACAAAATCGTCAAATGTTGCGTTTGTAGGCAGACTCTCGGTAAGTTCTTTATGATTGATAACGGCCAACGTGAGACCGTCAGTGCCTAAAATGCGTGTGTAGCCTGAGCCATCATTGATATACCATCCCTTACTATTGTCGACGAAGGTATCTACAAACAGCGGTCGGGGGGTTGGCGAGGGCGAAGGTATCAGGGTAGGAGTAGAGCGCCGCGTAGTCTGCATTGCATCCATGCTCGCCCAGAGATATCCCACAACAAAAACAACAGTGCTACTCAGTAGTAGTAGTACGGGGACGGCTAGACTATATTTCCGTTGTTTGCTCACATATTTTCGTACCTTGAACGTGAAGTACCCCATGACTAAAAGCCGGGGGCTTCGACAGTCCTCCCACGAGGGGAGCGCTGTGGGACACTTCCTGCCCCATCCGATTCTTGCTTGTGGTAGAGGTAGAGGACGTTTCGAGCCGCGTTGTGATCTCTGTCCAATTCACATCCACAGCCAGGACAGGTCTTGATGGTCCCTTTGACCTTACGCACGCCAGACATGCGGTAGGCTTCACGCCTTTCTTCCAGAGCTGCATTGTAAAGCTTCTTGCATCTTCGTAGCGTCCATTCCAAGGTTCCGATCTGCTTGTGTGTTGGATAGACTCGAAACTTGTATGCTTTGTTGCGAAGATTGGGATTCTTCGGTTGTGTCTGTTCCTGTGTTTTAGGCATGCTTCTGATTCTCGATGTACTGGTTAATGACTGAAAGCGGCGCTGCGCCTACCGTTGAAACAAAATAGGAATTGGTCCACAACGTGGGCAGCTTTCTCTTGAGTTCAGGAAATTCCTGTCGATAATCAGGAAGGGGGTGACCGATGGGGTTCGAACCCACAACCGCTGGAGCCACAATCCAGAGCTCTGCCGAGTTGAGCTACGGTCACCATGATGGCCTTAGTATAACGAAGCCGACCCGCTCTGTCAATAGCTTGACAACCCACGGCACGTAATTTAGACTCAATGGAGAACAAAACGTACTCCACTGGTAAGCAAAAGAAAAGGATACTACACAGCATGTCACAACATATTTCAGAAGAGACGAGCAACAACCAACTTTCACCCAAAGAAGAGCAGGACCTTTCAAGCTTACCAGAGTTACCACCGGGCATTTCTATTCCTGCCCCCAGCGCCACACCGCGCCGCAAGACGCGCTGGCCCGATGCTATCGACGTGATCTTCGAGAAAGACCCAGCCTGTCGCAACATCTTTGAGGCGCTGCTCTACCAGGGGCTATGGGCCATCTTCTATCATCGCATTGCCCATGCACTCTACCGCGCACACATCCCCTTCCTGCCACGCCTCATTTCGCAATTTGCCCGTTTCATCACCGGAGGCATTGAGATTCACCCAGGCGCACAGATCGGCAAGCGCTTCTTCATCGATCACGGCGCAGGCACAGTCATCGGCGAAACCACGCTGATTGGCAACAACGTCATGCTCTATCACCAAGTAACGATGGGCGCAACTGGCTGGTGGCGGCATGGCCCCGGTAAGAAGCAGAAGCGCCACCCAACCATCGAGGATGATGTGACTATCGGAGTAGGTGCCGCCATCCTGGGACCCATCACCATAGGCAGAGGCAGCACTATCGGCGCAATGGCTCTCGTGCTTGAACCCGTTCCTCCCTACTCCGTCGTCGCCGCTAAACCGACAGAGCTGCTGGTAAAGGGCGGAGAGCCTCTAGAGAAGCACCAGGAGCTGACGCAGGGGTGGAACGATAGGGAGCCGTGGATGGATTATCAGATATAACATCATGAAATGCCTCAATACGAAACAAGCGTCGCGATCAGCATATCCCAAAAACGCTCCACTTCCAGTGCATACCCAACATGCACATTTGGCTCCTTGCCCAGCTTGCCATACACATCGCACACCGTTCGCCCCGCCGTCCACTCACCCGTGGTCTCAATCTCGACGCGTATCGTGCGCGTAAGCACTAGCGTCGGGTCGATAACGGCGGCCACGGCACAGGGATCGTGGACAGGGGGAGCAGAGAAGCCGAAGTTTGCGCTATAGGTTTTGCCGTAGAAGGCTAGTAGTTCACAGACGAAGGTCGCTATCGGGCGCTGAGCAGCGCGCAGGCGAGTCAGCACTTCTTCAGTGGCGCGTGCTTGGTGCGTCACCTCTAGCGGAGACATAGTGATGGGTCGGCCACACGCCAAGACGATAGCAGCAGCTTCAGGGTCTACCCAGATATTGAATTCGGCAGCAGGAGTGACGTTGCCCAGGTTGGCCGCTCCGCCCATCAGCGAAATAGCCTTGATTTTGGGAATAATAGCAGGTTCGCGCCGCATAGCCATCGCAACATTCGTGAGCGGTCCCGTGGCCACGAGCGTGATATCACCATCTGATTTGAGCAGCAATTCAATCAGCAGATCAACGCCGTGCTGTGGAGCAAGCTCAATGTCAGGCTCAGGTAGAGTCGGTCCATCTAACCCCGACTCCCCATGTATGTTGGCTGCATGACGCGCTGGTCGCACGAGAGGTCGGTGCATGCCCTTCGCTATTGGCACAGAGCGAATATTGGCCAGTGAGCACACCTTGAGGGCATTGCGCGCCGTCTTCTCCACCGTCTGGTTGCCCGCAACG